>Ga0256407_10007838_pt1 | contig 15870 bp, 9 predicted proteins | sample RumenRJG_04DNA_FD_193489 | JGI IMG/M metagenome (GOLD analysis project Ga0256407, IMG submission 193489) | Bovine rumen microbial communities from Lethbridge, Alberta, Canada - RJG_04 | ecosystem: Host-associated > Mammals > Digestive system > Stomach > Rumen | place: Canada: Alberta | collected...
TGTGCCTTGCGTGCTGGCGGCGATGTGCGGACTCTGCGCATCGGCCCTTACTGTCACGGAGTGGAACAACACGAAGCTGAACGACATCGCCGTGAAGGACGGCAACGGCGCGATTGTCGTCTTGGGAACGGAAGGCTCCTGGAACGACACAGGAAGCACAAAGGAAAAAGTCTTCGACGGCGACACGGCCACGTTCTTCGACCCCCCGAACGAAGCGAGCCACGGCGGTCCCTGCTGGGCGGGCATCGAACTGGAGGAGCCTCGCATCGTCACCCGCATCCGCTATTTCGGACGCGCGGCAAACATCGTGCGAATGTATGGATGCGTCTTCCAGGGCGCGAACGAAGCAGACTTCTCAGACGCGGTTGATCTTCATGTGGCGACGGAGGCCGATGGCTGGGACGGCACCAACTGGGGCGACGTCCATGTGGCAAGCGAAGCATCGATGACGCCCTTCAAATACCTTCGCGTCGTCAGTCTGAACTACACGCTTGAGAATGAGCGAGGAGGGTATGCCGGAAACGCCGGCGAGGTCGAGTTCTACGGCGTGACGGAGGCGAAGATGAGGGACAAGTGGGGCGCCAAAACCGCAGAGTTCACTTCAAGCTATATGATCTCGACCTTTTTGATCAACAACCACTTCTCTTTTGGAGTGGGCGCCTCTTCGCGTGTTCCTTTCTATGAGGTGCAGCGCAAGCGGCACGACGCAGACGACTCCGAATACAGAGACTGCGGCACCATTCCGTTCGCATTCGACGGATACACCGCAAATACGGACCGGGGCTATCTATTCCGTGACCCTGAACCGGTGTACGAGACTACGGACTACCGCGTGCGGGCGTACAACCCCTTCAATGGCGCATCCCCCTGGTTCACCATCGGCACGTTCACGCCCGAGAACGTCGCGCAGGGCACGTGGATCGGCCCCACGGGATCGTGGAGCAACGACAACTCTCCCGCGACCAACGGCGAAAAGGCGTACGACGGCGATACGGCGACGTTCGTCGACCTGCCGGGCACCAAAAACAAAGGTGGCTGGACAGGTCTTGATCTCGGTGCACCGGTTCTGGTCAAAGGCGCGCGCGCAGTCGCACGCGTTGGATGGACCAGCCGCCTGAACGGGTCGATGGTCCAGGTTGCAACCGAGTTGATGCCTGATCCCTCCGGAAAATCCCAATATGAGTTTGTGGATCCCGTGACTGTGGGCACTTTCACTGACACCACCGAGAAGAGCGTGGCGGAGATCGTCTTCGACGAGCCGGTGCTGGCGCGGTATGTCCGCATCAAGGCGCCGGACGACGTAACCTTCAACACGGCGGAGTTCGAGGTCGATCTCACGCCCGTGCCGCAATTCGCGCCTGTAATTACCGTCGCAATGTCGGACGTCGAGAACGAGTATGCCGTAGTGAGCTGGAATCATCTCGACGCAAACATGTACCGGGGAACTTCTACCGTCGTCTTCCGTGCGAACGGGCCGCAGGGACCTTGGACGGAACTTGCAAGCCTGGATGTGGACACATCGTCATACACGGACGACACGCTGGTGGTCGGCCCGCGCTACTACTACGGCGTGGCGTTCCGCCGCACGATCGACGGCGTCGATCACACAGGCCCGATGAGCGTGCGCGCGTATCGGCGCGGACGTCGGCTGGAGCGCAATCCTGCGGACGAGACCACGCTGCTCGCCGGCATCACTGCGTTCTCGAACGGTACGGTCTGGAACAACAGCGGAAACGACGCGTCGAAGCTGTTCGACGGCGACGCCACCACCTACGCCGACATGAACGAGAACGACGTCTTCATCGGCCTTGACATGGGAACGCCGGTCGGCTTCACGGCCGTAGCCGCTCTTCCCCGCGCCGGCTACACCTTCCGTCTGAACGCCACGGTCGTCTACGGTTCCAACGATTATCCGTCCTGGGACAATGTCGCGCCGATCTCGGAGGCCCTCGTATGCACTTCCGACGAGGACTGGTGCATCGCCGCCACCACCTCCGATGCGGAGTGCCGGTATCTGGTGCTAGGCAAGCCCGAGAAGGCAAACTTCAACTGCAACGTCGCCGAACTGCAGTTCTACGGATGGACGAGCGCGGAAGCGATGTCCGTACTGACGGCTCCCACTCACGTGACGCTGACGAAGGGCAACAGGGCGATCGCCATTGCATGGGAGGCATGTGGGCAGGCAGTGTCATATACGATACGCCGCAAAATGGACGACGAGGCGTGGGAGACCATCGCCACCGACATCACAGACACCTCCTACACCGACGCGAACATACCTTTCAACGGCATACGCTACACCTATCAGGTCGTCGCGGTTGGCACCGACGCCACGGCCAATTCGGACGAATTTTCCATCCTCCCCTACACCACCGGTGACGGAACCGGCCTCTGGGGCGTCTATACAAAGAACTTCACCCATGGGTACGATCCAGCGGAGGAGGTGGTACTGGAGCGCATAGATCCGACAATCGATTTCGACTGGGGCGCGAATGCGCCGAGCGAAGCTGTCGGGGCAGATCACTTCCGAATCACCTGGACTGGCCTGATCACAATCCCCTTCGACGGGAAATACTCATTCCGCATCAACCACGACGACGGCGCGCGGCTGATGATCGACGATGCCATCGTGCTGAACAACTGGAGCGTTGGCGGCGTGTTCGAAAGCCGTGCAAGCGTCACGCTGACTGCGGGCGTGCATCCGATCCGCATCGACGCGCAGGAACAAGTAGGCGATGCGAGATGCCAGCTCTTCTGGGGCGGCTGCATCGACGAAGAGATCGTGCCCGCATCGCAGCTGATTCCTGACAAGGCGGCCGTAGACACAGTGCCGAAGCCTTGGCTGGGCACGCGAACCTTCGGCGGGCAGCATCTGGGACTTACGATCTTCAACGCCGACGGAAGCATCACGATCAGTTCCGGCGGCCACGACACATGGGGCAACAATGAGGGATTCCGCTACCTCTGGCAGAAAGTCAAAGGCGACTTCAACTGTTCGATGAAGATCGACTTCACACGCGTCCCTCCGCAGTCGGAAGGCGCTCGCGGCGCCATCATGCTCCGCAACGCGCTCTCACAGGGAGAACCGATGTTCCTGGCGCTTGCGGACGCGCTCCGCCGCTGGAACGTGAAGATGCGCGCCGGCTCGGCGGCAGAGGGCGCCGCCATCCAGGACTCCTACGAATGGGACGAGTCCGCCGCGGACATCTGCTGGATGCAGATCACCCGCAGGCGCTCGACATTCGTCGTGTCCGTCAAAACCAACGAGGCGGAAAAATGGCGCGAACTCTACGTTTACGAAGACGCCGGAAAGGTCTTCGACAAAGAGCTCTTCATCGGTCCTGCTTCCTGTTCTGGATCCGAACGCATCCTCACGCAGGTGACGATCGACGACTTCAATCTCACGCCGATCTCCGAAGGGTCAGTGATTTTCATGCGGTGAGGCCAGTCAATCTTCATCGAGCCAGACGGCGAAGCGGCGGACGCGTTCGGGCCAGTTCCAGAAGGCGCTAAGCTCGCCTGTCTGCTCCGCATTCGGCGCAACGGCGCGTGCGCGATCGGGGTCCGACAGGAGCCGCGCCACCTCACGCGCGAACTGCTCCTTGTCGCCGCGCGGCACCTTCACGCAACCCGTGGTGTACACGTGCCTGAGAGGCGGCAAGTCGTACATCACCACCGGCAGTCCGCTGCATAGCGCCTCCGCCGCGACCATGCCGTTGTTGTCGAACACCGTAGGATGCACGAACACGCGCGCTGAACGGTAGATGGCGTACTTCGCCTCTCCGTTCACGTAGCCAAGCCAGTCCACCGAATCCGCCACGCCCAGCGCCTCGGCCTTCGCCCTGAGCGCGCGTTCGAACTCAGGCGCGCCGTTGCCTATCACCGCGAGGCGCGCGCCGGGCGTCTCGTCGAGAACGCGCCGCCACACGTCGAGAAAGCCCCATATCCCCTTCTGCGCGCAGAGCCTGCCGCAGAACACCACGTCGCGCGTTTTATCAGCCGCGCCTGATGGAATCTCGTCCACGTTGACCCCGCCGTAGAACGGGAAGACACGCTTCTGGAAGCTCTCGGGAAAATGCGATCGGTCGGAGTCGTTGGTGATCACGAACGCGGCTGCACGCCGCCGCGCAAGCCTGAAGAGGATGTTCGAATAAAGCCACACGAGCGCGTAACGGAACACGGGAAATCCCCAGCGGCGCAGAACGTTCTCGACGGGCGAGGGCACGAAGAGAAACTGCACGGCCACCCATCTGAAGCCGAACTTCCCCTGAAGGCGGAAGCACGGAACTGTGTCCACGTGAAAGTCGCTGCAGGAGTACACGTCGTCGCCCGGGCCCGCATTCAGCTCCGTCAGCGTCCGGCGAAGCTCGCCGGTGTAGTGGCGCGCGCTGGCGAGCGGACGGCGCAGATCGCCGCCCTCGAACGAGCGCACCGGATGCAGCACAAGTCCCGGCGGCTCGCCTATCGCGTCCTTCACCGTTGCCACCTTCCGCTCCGGAAGCACGATATGCACCTCGCGCCAGGCGCACAGATGACGCGCCGCCTCCAGGGCGATCTTGGTGTTGCCGCCCATGGTGCCCGGCTCGCTCAGGCCGAAGCCCACCATCAGAAGCCTGCGCTTCGCGCTCACCGTCCGCCTCCCGAGCCCCGCTCGCGCGCGCCCGCGCCAAGCGCGTTCTGCACGCGCACTATCAGCGTATTCGGCACTACCGCGAAGACAAGCGCCTTCAGCGCCTCGACGATCCGCACCGAGAAAGGCGGCAATCCCCGCCTCGCAAGATCCACTTCAAGTCCGTTCTCGCGGCACACTCTGACGCCTGTCTTCTCCCAATGCCCCTTGTGCACCGCGTCCACGAACGGGAACTCCCTCGTGCGCGTGGCTAGCAGAGCGCGCCTTTCGCCGCCCACCGCGAACGAGCCGTACCTCTCGAACTCCCAGATGCTCGCCGCTCCGCGCGCAAGCCCCAGCAGAAATTCGCGGTTCCATATGCCCGCAAGAGTTGATATGCAGTAGGCCGTGTTCTTGGGGTACTCCATCAGTCCGTCATCGCGCGCGATCCCCCGGCGCGGATTTGGAATGAGCCGCAGGTTCGCGGCGTCGAGCTCGCGCGCCTTGGCAAGGCGGCGCAGCACCTGCTGCGTGTCGACCGGCGACTCGAGCAGATAGTCGTCGCACAGCATCAGCACGTACGGAGCAGCGATCGTCTCAAGCGCCGTCACAAGGCGCTGTGCCCAGTTCTTGCCGCCTCCGCATGCCACCACTCGGTTGAACGCAGGCGAAGGCGCGCTCGCCGTTTCTGTTACCAGCACAGTCTCGAACGGACAGTCAGGCCAGAACTTGAGCTTCAGCGCCGCGAAATGCCCCAGCACGTCGCCGTACGCATCGCAGGAGGCCACGATCAAAACGCAGTCGTCTCGCATCTCCGCCTCCCGCCTACACTCCGATCAGATAGCACACCACCGCTATCAGACCATCAAACACCGCTATCGCGATTATGCCGCCCACTACGGCGTTCGTAGCCGCCACGCCAACGCCGTCCGCCGTGTTGCGCGTGCGCATTCCGCAGGCGCAGCCGATGAGCCCCACAAGGAAGCCGAACAGCACGGACTTCCCAAGCCCCAGCACGATTATGAAGAGCGTGGACGCTCTCACCACGTGCCCCCAGTACACGACCGCCGGCACGTTCATCAACTTCAGCACGATCACTCCGCCCACAAGACCCGCCAGCTCGGAGAGAATGGTGAGAACAGGCATCGCAAGCGCCGCCGCAATCACGCGCGGAAGCACGAGAAACCTCACTGGCGGCAGACCGAACGTCGTGAGGGCGTCCAGCTCCTCGTCCACCTTCATCGTGCCTATCTCGGCGGCGAACGCGCTTCCCGAACGTCCCGCTAGGATTATCGCCGTCACAAGCGGACCCAGCTCGCGGAAGAGTCCGATGGCTATCAGATCCGCCACATACACCTCAACGCCGAAAGTCCGCAGCGAAGCCGCACTTTCAAATGCGAGGATCAGTCCCAGCAGAAAACCGATCAGAAGCGTGATCGGCATTCCGTCGAAGCCAGCCCGCTGGAACGCGAGCGCGCAGTCCCTGAAGCGGAATCTGCGCGGATGCACGATCATCCCAAGGGCATCCACAACAGTCTCGCCGAGAAACGCGCAGTTCGCATGCATTCCGCGAAAGAACTCGCACGCGATGCGCCCGACCGTGGCGAAGATGCCCGACCGTCGTCTGCGGAGAGGAGGCGCTGCATCATAGGCGGAGAAGTCGAAACGCGCACGCACCGGCTCGAGCAGTCCTTTGGGATCAACGGCCTTGAGCGTGACGCCGCGCTTTGCGCAGCGCCGGTCAAGAGAAAGGAAAAACGCCTCAAAGGCGGCAGTGGAAACCTCTATCGCAGAAACGTCCAGCAGCACCTCGTCACCCTTGTTCAGGCGCCCCACGCGCCGCAGATCGCCCCAAGCGCGCGCTATCTCGTCCGCACTGGCGCCTCTAAGAACAATCGGCTTCACTTAGTGTTCTTATTAGCCGCAGCGGGTGCGGGACTCACAGGAGCCGGAGCTGTCGAAGGTTTCGCTGGTGCAGGCGCAGGCGCGGGTTTCGCAGGCACCGCGGCAGGTTTCGCAGGCGCTGGCGCCGCGGCAGGTTTCGCAGGCGCAGGCGCTACCACAGGCTTTGCAGACGCCGCTGCAGGCTTAGCTGGCGCCGCGGCAGGTTTCGCAGGCGCGGGCGTAGGTGCTGCGGGTTTCGCAGGAACAGGTGCAGGTGCTGCTGCGGGTTGCGGCGCGCTCGGTGAGCGCGCCCTACCAGCTTCAGACTCTGTGGCTACAGGCTTTGCAGGCGCAGCGGCAGGTTTTGCAGGCGCGGGAGCTGCCGCAGGTTTTGCAGGTGCGGGCGCTGGTTTTGCAGGCGCAGGAACTTCTGCTGACTTTGCAGCCTTTGCGGCTTCAACGTCTTTCTTTAGCGTCTCGCCGGCTGGAAGAGGCGTACCGTCCTTGGCCTTCTCCTCGACCATCTTACGGTACTCGTTCTTCTCCACTTCCTTTGACTCTTCGATGGCCTTCTCGGCCTCTTTCAGCTTCTGGTCCTTGTATTCCTCAGGAGTCTTCTTCTTGAGGTCCTCGACGAATGCCCGCAGCTTGGCCTGGTCCTTTTCCGTCTTCTCGGAATCCTCCTCGATCTCCTTGACCTCATCCTCGTGAAGCTTGATCCAGCGCTCACGCTCGTCTTTGGACATCTCCTTAAGCTTCTTCACGCGGTCGACCTTTGCCTTCTCGATGGCGTACTTAGTCTTGCGCTCCTCGTCCTGGCGTTCCCACTCGTCGGCGATGCGGCGCAGCTGCTCCTTCTTCGACACAGGATCTGCGAGAGGGCTGAGCGACCAGCCGTTGTCCTCCCATGGCCTCGGATGGCTGAGCGCCTTCTTGCGGCGCAGGGCCTCGGCCTGGGCGGACTCGGCGTCGTCGAGCACGTACGGAGTGATGAACACCAGCAGCTCGGAGCGAGTCTCGTTGTCCGCCACGCTGCCGAAGAGCCACTTGCCGATCCAGGGGATGTCCTTCAGAATCGGTATGCCGCTAGTGCTCTTCGACCTCACGCTTCTCTGGAGACCGCCCATCACGATCGTCTGGCGGTTCTCCACCGAGACGTCGGAGGACATCTTGCGCGTGGTGACGGTGGCGTAGTTGTCGGTTCCGCCCGATTCGTTCGGCACAGCCTGGTCAGCGCCCTTCGTCTCGAACGTCTCCTCGATCGTGAGCACAACCGTGCCGTTGGGGTTGATGCGGGGCGTAACCTTCACGGTGAGACCGATGTCGCGCTTCTCGTAGTTTCTCACCTGAGTGCCGTTGTACGACGAACCAGAGTACTGGTAGCCGCTGAAGAGGTAGATCATGTCGGTTGCCTCGATGGTGGCCTCCTTGTTGTCGACCGTCATCAGAATCGGCGAGGCGAGCACCTTGGAGCGGCTGTCGCTCTTGGCGGCCTGGATGACCGCGCCGAGGTTGAGCTTGTCGCTCTTGAGGAAGTAGTTGAGTCCGCCGCCGATTGGATTGGCGGCTATCGCGGCCGTATTGGCAACTGTCGACGCCGTGCCAGACTCGTCCGTCGTGCCGGAGCTGGAACCGGACGAAGTCGACGAACTGCCGAAAAGGCTCTGCAGAAGCGACGATCCAGAACCGCCGCCACCGCCCGCCATGTAGCCGGAATTGGCTCCTCCGTGGTTGAAGAAGTTGTCGCGCACCGTCTTGAACACGGTATTCATCACGGGAATGGTGCCGACTGCGTAGTCCTGGTTGTTGACCGAGACGGTAGAGCCTTCAATGCCGGTGCCCATCACGCGGCCGTTGGTGTCAAGGGCGTAGAAAAGAGGCTGCCCGGTTATTGGATCCTTGGCCTGCACCTGCTCTGCCGCGCGGTACTTGCCGCGCTGCACCCAGTCGATGCCGGTCTGGAGGTCGTCACCGAGTTCGATCTGCACGATCACGGTTTCGAGAAGCACCTGCGAGAGCTTCACGTCCATGTCTTCGATCACTTCCTTGACGGCCTTCATGTCGGCCTTGCGGGCCATGATCACGATGCCGTTGATGCGCTTGTCGGCAAGGATCTTGATGTTGTCCTTGTTGAGCTCGCCGAGCGTGTTGGCGTTGGAGAAGGTGGGGTTGGCGGTGGGGGCGCGCGCGGGCGTGCCGGGGCGGTTCTGCGTGAGATTGCGGTTGGCGGCGCCGCCGGCGCCCCTTGCCGCGGGGTTCGGGTTGTTCTTGTTCTGCGAGGGGCCGCCGTTGTTGCCGATGAGGTCGTTGAGCATCGAGGCAACCTCCTCGGCGTCGGCGTACTTGAGGCGGATCACCTCCACGCTCACCTCGGGAGTGGTCTCGACGTCGAGAGTCTTGATGATCTTGTTGAAGAAGTCCATGTTCGTCTTCGAAGTGATGACGATGAGCTTGTTGGAGCGCTCGTCGGCGAGGATCAGCACCTTGCCGCGTATCATGCCGCGGTCGGCGTCCGAGATCTGCGCGTGCATCGTCGCGTTCGGCGTGGATGGCTGCGGCTGCTGCGCGTTCGGCTGGCCGGGACGGTTGTTGAGGTTCAGAAGCCGCGTGGGCTGCGGCGTGGTGGGGCGGGACGATCCAAAGCCCGGCGCGCCGCTGGTCTTGGGGCCACTCTTGCCCTGCTCAAGCTCCTTCTGGCTTTCGGTGACGATCGTCTCTAGCGCTGTCTTGATGTCGGCTGCGAGAGCGTATTCGATCTGGCAGGTGAACACCTCCTCGAGAACGGGATTCGGCTGGTCGAGCTCCTTGATGATCTCGAGCATGCGGTTCACGTTCTCCTGCGTGTCGGTCACAAGAATGGAGTTGTTGCGCTCGAACACCTGGAAGAGCCCGGCGGGATCCTTGAATCCCTCGATGGCCTTCTGCGCCTCCTCGGCGGTGATGTAGGAGAAGCGGATAAGCTGGCTGATCACCTTGCCCTTCTCGGGATTCCCCTCCGCGGGGATGTTCATCTCCGTGCGGATGCCGGCCGTGCGCACCGTCTTGCGGTCGAGCGCGTAGAGGTAGATGTCGTCAACCTCCTGCAGCACAACGCCGTTGAGGGTGAGAACGCGCTCGATGGCGTTGAGGTACTGCTCGCGCGTGAGGTCGAACTCGTCCTGCGTCTTCAGCGTCACCTGCGTCTTCGGGAGATTCGGCGCGGGAATGAGCACCTTCTTGGCCTCGTCGGCGTATGCGTAGAGTAGAAGCTCGATTGGCGCCTGGTCGAACGCGAGCCGCGGCACGCCGTTCGTGCCCCTCGGGAGATCGGCGAGGAACTCCTCCGTGCTCTTCTGCTCCTCCGCGCCGGCCATTCCGGCCGCGCCTGCCGCGCCAGGAACGGCGGCTCCGCCCGCGCCGCCGCTAAGCATGGTGCGGGCGTTCATGCCCATTCCCGGACGGTTTCCGCCCATTCCGGAACGCGGCGGCAGCAGATTGCCCCCGCCCCTGCGGCCCGCGCCAAAGCCGCCCGAACGCAGCATCTGCGCGGCGGCAGGCGTCGCCACGAGCGCCGCCAGGGCGAAAAGCGCCAGCGTGCAAAGTGTCTTCTTCATTTAGCAGGTCCTTTCATGTAGGCACTCGTCAAGGTGAACTTGACTGTCAGAAAACCGTTGTTGCGAGACGATATGTCGAGGTCGCGCACGTCGAACATGCCGCCCTCGGCATTTTCAAGATCGTAGAGGAACTTCACTATGCGCGAGAGGCATTCCTCCACGCGCACTTCGATGGGCATCTCCCACACGCCGCCATGCTCCTCCTCTGGCTTTGGCTGCTCGCCCTTGATCTCCACCTTGTTCGCGGCGGCGATCTTCTCGAGAAGGCGCTGCCAGCGCGTCTCGGTGGACTCGTCCTCCGCGGCCATCGGCATCTTCAGGCTGATCTCCTCGGACTTCTTCTGCCACGCGGCCTTCTCGGAGATGAGCTTGTTCTCCTTGGCGAGCGTCTTCTTCGCGTTCTCGTATGCCTTGCGCGACTTCGCCCATGCGGCCTCGCGTCCGCTGAACCAGATGAGCGCCGCGATGCCGTACATCAGGACGACCACGACGACAGCGAGAATCGTCCTGTCGCGGCGCGACATTCCTGCCATGCTCATTTCGCGCCTCCATTCTTCTTCGGGGCGTTCTCCTCGTCGTCGGCATGGAAGAAGCCCTCCATGGTGAATCGTATGGCGCCCTTGCGCGAGACGGTCTCGCCGCCTGACTGCTGTACCTTTGCGAAGAGCTTCTCGCCCTCCTCTGCGTCCTCGAACGAGGCGTTGTTGAGATTGTCCATGAACGTGCGCAGATCCTCGCGCTCCGTTGCCGAACCCATCACGCGCACGCTCTCGTCGCGCCGGTAGCGGAAGGATGTGAACACCATGTCCTGCGAGGGCGGCAACGCGTCGGAGATCGTCTTGAACACCTCGAGCGCGCCGTGCGCATGGTCGGCGTAGCGCTGGATAAGCTCAACGCGGCTCTTGAGGGCCGAGACCTCCTTGTAGGCGGCAGCGTGACGCTTGTCCTTCTGCAGCGCCTTCTGATGGTCGGTCATGAAGTCGTACGTCACGTCGACGCCGAAGAGAACAGCCATGACGACAACCCATATTCCGCACGCCACGGCCATCCACGTCGTGAGCCTGCGGCGGAAGAGGTGCTCGATGCGCGCCTCGCGCCAGGATTCCGGCGTGACGTCTAGCGCCGCCCCTTCCAACGAGCGCCGCGCCACGCCCTCAACGCCGGCGACGGGGTCATCCACCACCACCTCGCGCACGGTGCCGAACGCGCCGAGGCGCTGGATCAACGCCGGATCCGCATGGGAGCGAACGCACAGCACCACCTCGTCGGCGTCGCCTGCGCCGCCAAGCTGCAGCAGGCTCAGCGTCACCTCGCGCGCAAGCTCGTCGGTGCCCGTAACGCGGCCGATGCCGCGCATGAACGAGAGCGCGCCGTTGTCCAGCACAATCAGGTCCCATCCATCGTCGAGGTCGAACAGCACAACGCGCCGGCCCGTGCCTCCGCCCGAGCAGATGCGCGGCCAGAGCGAGCGCAGCCAACCGAACGCAGTGGCGTCGGTGCGGACCACATGCACCTTCGCGGCGGACATCGCTTCGCTGATCTCGGCGGACGCCGCCTCGGGGAGCGCGGCCACCACGGCCAGAATCTCCTTGTCAGTCTCGGCCGCCACCTCCACGCCAGGCATCAGCACCTCGTCCGGGAACGGGGAGATCGAATCAAGCTCCATCTGCGCCGCGCCCAAGAGGTCGTCGCGCGCCTCGGCAGGCAGACGCACCATCTTCACCAGAAGGCGCGAGAGCGGCAAGGACAAAGTGAACTCGCGCGTGCCGAACTTCGCGACGGCGGCGCGGAACGCGCGCGCGAGGGGTTTATCCTCCTCCGCCACGTTCTCCGTGGGAGCGTCTTCTCCCGCCGTCTCCTCGGGCTTCTCCTCGCCCGGCTGGTCGCCCGCGGCGGTCAGCGGCCAGAAGTCCTCAGCGCCGCGCTGTGGATGCTCGCCTTCCACTGCGAGACTTACTCCACGTAGCACAGTGCCTTCAAGGCCCAGAACTGTCACTTGTTTTGCCATTTGGGATATTATCTCATTTTCACAGCACGTGCGCAACTGTTATTTGGTGCCACTTTCTTTTTTTTGTTTTCCGCTCCATTCTGATGAACACCTCTGCTGATTTCATTGCGCGCGCAGAGAGAGCCAAAGGGACGGGACGAGAAGGAGCAGATCGCGGAGGATGGCGGGGAGCGGGCCAGAGGAAGAAGTGCCGCCGAAGCAGCCGCAGGAGACGTCGAGGCCGCGCAGGGCGGCCTGGAAGAGGGCGATGATGAACACGACGAGCATTGCGGAAACCGCGGCGGCGGAGAGACGCACCCGCCGGGAGAAGACCAGAAACGAACCAATCACGCACTCGGCAAGCGGAATGGCGACCGCGCAACGTGCCAATTCCAGTGGCCAATGCCCAATTGGGAACTGGCAACATTGGAGATTGGCAACATTTTCACATTGGCAACATTCACAGCCGTTCGGCGGAATCTTCATCGCCGACAGCTCGGCCTTCGCCCCGCAGCACGCCTTGACGCGGGAAACCGACACCGTTGCGCTTCCGACATTGCGAATCTCAACCCTGCCGACGACATTTGAACCTACGGCCACCTCGCCAAACGCCACTCCCTCAGGCGGCACAGCCAATCTCGGCGCGGCAAAAGCCACGGAGGAAATGAGAATCAGAAAGCAGCACAGGCAATCAGAGGCACCATATTGAAGACACCTCGCCAACCGATGCGACAAATGGTAGGGCGCGATCGCCGAGCGCGCCGCAATGAAGCGCCGACGCAACATCACCGGCGCACCATTGCGGACGGCTCGGGGAGCCGTCCCTACCGCGCCGCTCTCCCGCGCTGACACTTTCACTTCGCGCCGGACCTTTCGTTGATGCGCCTGATCGCGGCTTCGGCAGCGAGTGCGCGGCGACTATCACATTTTATAAAATGCGATAGTCGCGAAATGTCCGAGAAATCGCCGAGAAGCCCGATGGAGCCGATGGCGACGATGTCGAGAACGGCGTCGCGGCGGGGAGAGGAAAGCGCCTTGCGCAGAATCGGCAGCGCCTCGCCGTAGCCGCGCTCGCCAGCGAGCTGGATCGCCGCAATGCGGGCGGCCGTGTTGGCGTCTGCGGCGCACAGGGCGAGCGTGAGGCGTTTCAGCTCTTCCAGCTGCTGCGGAGTGGCGCGCCTGTCGGCCGCAAGGGAATACAGCGCCGTTCCGGCGTAGGGCATGTTCTTCCGGCGGGTGGCCTTGACGAGCACGGCGTGGACGCGCGCGCGCAGGGCGCCATCCCTGATTCCGCCCTGCATCAAACCGAGGTGCTGGACGCAGTAGTCGAGGACGGCGGGAGGATGCGCGCCGCCGTCGAACATGCCGATCAGCGCATCCGCGAGACCTTCCACGGGCGTCTCCTGTCTGCGCAGAAGATTCATCACGTCGTTCTTCAGCGCGGCGACGCGCTCCACGCGCATGGCGTCATTTGTAGAGGCAAGATAATCCAGCAGCGCGGCGGCATCATCCTTCGTGAGACTGCGACTCCGCATGATCGAGCGCAGCGCGTCGTTCCGCGCCTCGTAGCGGCTAGCCGTCGCCGCGTCCGCCCCGCAGACGACGGCGACAACATCTGACGTCACAGCAACAGTCCCCTGCTCCAATGGCATCGTATTGCGCTTCACAGTTCTGACACGAACCTCGAATGGCGAGAACGACGCTTCGGGCACAGACAATTGTTGCGGCTTGGCGGCACTCCCCATTCGCGAAGATACAAACTTCAACACCCTCATCGCCACAATCACGCCGACTGCGGCAATGACAATGACAAACATGTGTTTTGCCTGCTTTATACTCATTCTCACCTGCCACTAAGTCTGATTCTGGTGGTTCTTTTCATTTCGCAATTTGATAAACTTTTCTTTGCCGACCATGCACGTTTCAAATTCACAGTTCTTTGAAATGCCTGTTTGTATTACTGAATCGCAAAAGAGTCTCCCACATTTTTAATTCCATCTTCAATTTCTTTTAAAAAATACCGAGTCACTCTTCTGGCTCTTCGAAACCAGTAAATCGCTTTGCGTGGCTCATTTTTTACGACATCCAGAAAATATGCCAACTGTATCATGGCGTCTACATACTCTGGTTCAATCTTCAAAGCGCGCCTGAAACAGACCTCAATGTCAAAAAGTTCATATACTCTCTCTGTGAGTTGCATACATAAACCTTGAATTGTGAGCATCCTAGGGGTTCGTTCATTAAAAGGTATCTGTGCGATCATATCCAATACATCATCAGGACACTCATATTCAAGATTTTTTTCTCGCCACAATCTTTCTATGCGTAGCCATAATCCACCCATATTGTTGTTCTCATTTATTTTAATATTTAACGGTGGCAAACACATATAAGACCTCCTCTCGTTTTCAATAACACTTACCATGATTCTGCTGATTAAGTCGTTTTCCTTCTTCAATCAGCTTCTTCATCTGCCTTGCGCGCTTTCCAAGTTCATCATGCTTTTTAGACAACTTCAAAATTTCTTCATATGTTTTTTCTGCCAATTCAGAATGATACGACGAAGACCTCTTCGATGCAGCCCTGATTAAGCTTCCTGCAGTCTTGTTACGGGCAATAGCTCTCAAACCGTTCTTTGGTACCAACTTGGCAGCCTTTGCAGAATCCCCACAATATGGCACACATGCAATAAGGCAAATTCCGACATTATCCCAATCGCCTCTAGCAGAATAGCTTATGGCATGAAGTAAATCTACTGTCGGCGTAGGGTCAAAAATTCCAATTATATCCAGTGCATCATCGAAAACCGTCCCGTCAACGTCAGATTCTGAAGATACTGGGCTAAATCCACTTGGCCGATAAGGTCTGCCGTAAAAATAATCAAAATCTGATGAATCCCAGTCTGGACTTTGCGTGATAAACATCCCATTCGCATCTCGAGTTAAGACAACTCCTTCATAAATGTACTGAGGCGCCATTCCCAAAACATCCCAACCATTGTTCACTGAATTGGCTAGATATCCATACAAGTCAACACCCTGCTTGTCTCGCCCACACCATCGTCCTAAAGACGAGTTCAAATGCCTGAAATTATAATACACCAATCCTATAGCACAATCTGAATACTCAGAAGAAAACTGAAACGGATTGCAAGTACGAAGATTAACTGGCATAGTTGAAGTGGTATATGTTGACACTACACATCACCAAAGGAGGAATAGTCATAGTGGACAAGTACTTGGTAATTGTCAGAAATAAGCTCTGTAACATTCTTGTTGCCGTCATGAGTCACACAAACTGTGTACACTCCTGGCTTATCAACGACCAACGGACGAGTCGCGACAGGTTCGGTCACGTCCCAGATGAAGGCAAGATCGACGGCGTTGCCATTGGCGGCGTCAAGGCGCTGAATGCAGAGATAGTTGTCGTAGAGGAAGCGGTGATAGGCGTTGGTTTCGGTCTCAGAGGACTGCGACCCTCCCGCCGTTTCCAAGTACTCTACACGCCTTCCCTTGCGGTCGAAAGACATCACGATGTTGGTCATTGCGGACGGCGTGCCGCCTGTCCAGAGAACTGGCCTGTTCTCGCCGTTGTACTGGACTGACCAGATGCCGGTGGAGGTCTGGATAAGAGTCTGGTTGCCGTCGTCGTCGAACAGGGGGACAAATTCCTCGCGCAGAGACGCAGAGTCGCAGAGGTTTGAGATGAGGGTGTACTGGTTTAGGCTGTTGGCGACGTAGGTACGGTTCGTCCCGAAGTCGGTTGACGTTATACGGTTGCCGATGTCGTCGTACTGG
>Ga0256407_10007841_pt1 | contig 15869 bp, 10 predicted proteins | sample RumenRJG_04DNA_FD_193489 | JGI IMG/M metagenome (GOLD analysis project Ga0256407, IMG submission 193489) | Bovine rumen microbial communities from Lethbridge, Alberta, Canada - RJG_04 | ecosystem: Host-associated > Mammals > Digestive system > Stomach > Rumen | place: Canada: Alberta...
AGAATCGCCACCATTGCCTGAACTTTAAATTTGATTATTAATACTAACAGAATAATAAGTCCGATCAGTGCTCCGGCCACAAGCCTTGAGGGATCAAGAACTACACCTTCACTCATTTTATTTCCTCCTCTGTATCGTTATGATCTGCTGTTTACCTTGCTAAGCCTGTCTCTTCTGTCTTTTCTCTTTCTGCCGGGCCGCATTTCCTCTTGTTACATCTGACGTCTGATGTATTAACTGATTTTATTATATCTCAGCCCGTAAACATTGCAATACATCTGATGTATTTAATTTGATTTCGGCGTTTTTGCCAAAAAAAAGAGAACCCGAACATCGTTCAGGACCTCTTTTTTGTCTATTATCACAAGATTTCTCTTATTGCTCTTCTAATTCCTGCTCCAGCATCTTCACAATCATCTGACGATTGTAGGTCAAGTGCATGACCATCGCGCATCTGGCTCCCACCTGATCGTGTCTTTCAATAGCGTCCACAACCGCCCTGTGAGTATGAATGGTCTCTTCCATCAGCTCTCTGTGTGTCACATTTGCAAATGTGTGCACTGCGGAATCGATCAGCGGTACAAGGATCTCGACAACCCTGTTCTTACTGCACCGAGCGATTGCTGTATGGAGCTCAATATCCTTGCGGACATGATTCTCTCCGCTGCGATATATCTCCTCTACTTCATTGCAGAGCCTGTGGAGTTCCGCGACATCCCCCTCAGTGGCACTCATAGCCGCATAGGCGGCGATCTCCGGCTCAATCATCAGACGTACATCGAACAATTCCAAAGCAAGCTGGTACTTATCATCATACCTTCCCAGGCCAAGAGGATCTTCTTCCGCGGGATACGCGCTGATCACATACGTTCCCGAACCTCGACGGACTTCCAGCATGCCCTGTGAAACGAGCCCCTTTACAGCCTCACGGATCGTGCTGCGTCCGACGCCGAATTTCTCCGCCAGCTCAAACTCATTTGGAATCTTCTCACCGACAGGGATCGGTTCCTCCTGAATATACCGCATCAATTGGGCTTCAATCCGATTTCCCAACAGCTTCCTATCTTCTTTCACAATCTGATACATCTCATCAAACTCGCTGTTCATAATATTTACTCCAGAGCGCCCCCTGCAGATCATGCCTTCGGGCGCTGAAGCATGTCTGTCAATTACAAGTATACGTTTCTCATTATGAAACCGCAAGCAAACTTATCCTGACGGTCACAGATAGTGTTGAAAACATAAGATGTATGTGTTTATCTTAGCATACGTCAGATGTTTTATCTAGAAAGGAAATCGACTGCCGAGTCCTGAGAAAACTATTAGGACTTCATAGAGTTGTAATATAACAATGAATCAGCAACAAGGGGTCAGACCCCCCAGAGTGGCCTGACCCCGATATTCACAACGCTTTACAGCCTGATCTCATCCAGTGCATACCTGATCTCATCTTCCACAGTGACATCCGCCGCCAGCCAGGGATGGTTTTTCAGCTGAAATCCGTCCTGCGGAAGATCAAATTCCCGTGTCTCTGTCATTTCCTGTGTGCTCTCTTTTGTCCCCATCTTATTGTTCCCCTCTCAATTTAGTTGAATAGTTCTGCCCTTTCATCTATAGGAATACTTAAGATCCCTACTACATATTAACACTAATGTCGCCATTTTGGAGCATAAAACTCATTGAGGCTCCTCCATTTCCAGTATATATCCACACTCTTCTATGCTATGCTTATTGTAAGGACCTCATTGCAATTACACAAGGATTGGAAGAAGTTGTTCACAGCACGATCGGCGCATATGCCAGAGAGGGGACAAAATGATCGGTAGACAAGTCATCCTTATTAACAAGTCCTTAACGCTCCAGGAGTTGGAACAAATAATGCAGAATAATTGGGACAAGGAACAATATGGCAGTTTTAAGATTGGCAGGCCCACTTCGGCTTCGATAGAAGAATACATTTTGCTTCCTGCCACGCGCCGTTATCTCACAATCGTCTATCCGAGAGCAGCCGGCGGATTCTTCAGTAAGGAAAACAAAGTCATTCTGTCTACTGCGGACTCACCTGAAGGCGCACAGATCGCAATCGCCGAGTATCTCCCCGTAAAGGGACCGCTGCTGAATATTTTGCAGACGAAAAGCGTCCTGAGTGCAGAAAAAGAGAGAAAAGGCCCGGCTGAAGAAATGCTGCAGGCTTACACTGCGCACATGAAAGAAATTCTAAAAAAGAATGGTTTGCTCAAATGATTTGTTACAAAGGAGTATGAGGGTGTCGCATCTTGCTGATTAATCAGCAGGGGCGGCGCCCTCTTTTTCTACTTCAGCACTTTCCGAATAGCCGCATCAGAAGCATCCGGAAACAGTACTTTGGCTCTTGTGAAAATGCGCTCCGCGGAGACTTTCGGGTCTTCTTTGTACGCGCTCGTTACATGCTCATATCCCCAGAGTTCCTCCGGTTTCTGGTAGTAGGAAACTGCCATTCCGTAACTCATTCCACGCTTGTTCCGGCGTCTCTCAAACTTGCGGATGATCAGATAGGTCTGCATCTGCAGCTGCGCCATACAGCCGTCGAAATTCTTATATCCATCTTTGCCAAATCCCGCTGCCGGCTTCAGTTCAAACCCCGGATGCATTCCGCCGTCCTCACAGATATCCATGATTGCTTTGTAGCGGCGCTGCACCAATTCGTCGTCCCACGCCGCATCGAAATCGTATCCGTCCCGCCGCGCATTTGCAAAATACGGAAACCATTCCCTGGAAATGAATCCGGTCTTGTTATTGAAAAACTTGCCGTATGCCACCTCTCCTGTCGCGGGAATGATCTCCCGCCACTCCCAGGGATCCTGCTCGGGGTCGCCGGTCCACCAAAACAGAGGAGAAACATGCTCTTCTGCAGAAAAGCTCGGGACCTCGTTTGCAAAAAGAGGCAGAAAACCCACTTCATTAATCCAATTAATTAGTTCCCGCCAGGAACGAATCCGGTAGGGGTTATCCCAGTCGAGTCCTTTCATGATCCACTCTCCGCCTTCTTTTGCCATGATTTCTACCGCCTTTCAAACAACGATATTATAATTTCCTGCCCCTTCATACTCAACCGCTGCCATCCTTGATTTGCCTTTCACAGAATGCCTTTTCAGTGAGAGGTGTCAGGCACCTGCGTCGACAAGTCTGGCGTAAGCCTTCCTATTCGCCGGAAAGACATGCGGCGTGGTATCCCCTTCATTACACGCCTTGCAGACATCAAAAAGGAAATCACTATCTGTCATCAGCATCATCAGGTCGAGGCAGTCGAGTCTTTTGAATCCATATGAGTGATTCATGAAAGCAAAGAGAGTACGAGATCCTGCCGCCTGCCCTGCTGCTCCGGCATCCGCCGCGTCTTCCGTGGTGTTTCCTGCAAACATCAACACCGGTATCCCGCACACATCCCATTTAATCCTACATTGTTCCAAAAGCTCGGGAAACATATCGTCCGTATCAATGAACGGCGAGACCTCAGTGAGATTTCCCGTAGTATAGTACAGTTTGATCATTGTCGGCAGATCGCAGCAGCAAATGTCTCCTATGTGGTGCTGCGTGTCGTCTTTAACCTCACACGTTGGGCAGCCCGACTCCTGCCACCTGATTTGAGGCCTGCGCTGCGCTTCCGCATAAGCCTCCCACGCGTGAGGCGCCGATTCCTGCCACCTGAACGCAATTTCCCGTGTTCCACCTCTCTCACGGAATCGCTCCTCAAGAAGCCGGCAGAACACCTCTGCGTACTTCGGCTCGAGCGAGTGATAAATCGCGATTGGAGACTCTGCATCCGTAAAACCGGTCTGCAGGGCAGTCTCTTTCACGGCTTTCCGGAAAACTGCCTCCGCTTTCTGCAGCTGCTCCCTGTATAATTTTTCTTCCGGGCCCTCCTTGATCAGTCTTCTGAGGATTCCCGCCGCCTCCTCCGTGCCATCGGCATAATTGCTAACCTCTGACCAGGCGATGCAGCACCGCACGTAGTCATCGATCGCATCCCATCTCTGTGTAGATTTTCCCAGCTGCTCCGACTTACTGCTCATTTGTGCCAAAAGCATGACTGCTTTTTCCGAGTCGCCGGCCGCGATCGCCTCGTGAGCCTGTGCTTCCAATTGCAGGACTTCCGCCCTGCTCTGCTCGTATTCCGCCGATTCCCGAAACGGGGCCAGCCGCTCTTTGCGGACATAAGGCGGTTCGCTCTTCGCCCGCTCATGTGACGCCATCCGATTTCCGTTATAATCATTGTGATCCCCCGGCGGATCTGCAAGAATTTCCTCCGCCTCCCTGGCAAACGGCCCCTGAACTGTGATCATCTCCCGGCAGAATTCAATGACATCCTCCGTCGTCATCCCTTCCTTCCAGCCGCACTCGTAGGTTCGATAACTGTAGGCATCGTTCCAAGGTGAAGGGTAACAATATTTTGTCAATCGGCAGAAAGCGAACTTCGCCATTTGCGTCGAAGCTTCATAAGCCGCTTCTTTGAGGATTTCCGCATCGGGCTCCCTGGCCACTTGCTCTTCCAGGACAAAATATACCTCATACTCCCTGTCTGACGGATCATCAAGATTCCTCGTCTTTTCAGGAAGTTCGCTGATCCCGAGCCTTTTCATCAGCCTTGTCAGGTGTGAGCCGCGCGCGTATTGAACCATATATTCGAGATAGCACCTGTCCTCTTTGAGATCCAGATTCCTGATCTCCTGCACAGAAGGCCATGGCTCCTCCTCCCAGAAGCGCCTGTCCGGATGAAAAATACCTTTCATAATTTCTCCTTAGCTGCCTGTCACCGTTACATCGTAAAGGTACCAACTCCCTGCCTCTGTCATTTCATGACAGGGCGGATCGTAAACCCGCCGTTTCGGAATCCATTGTTGCCTATTCCTATGAAGTTCGGTATGAAGTAGAGGCACAGCGCGCGATCCGCGAATGGTTTGTTGCGCGTTGATGACCAGTAATAGCCGGATGAGCCTGCTCCTTCGATCGAACAGCCGCGGTAGTATCCGCCAGCCGGAAGAAAGATACTCTTATCTGTATAGCCCGCCTTTTTGCTTGTGACTCTATATCCCGGCGTTCCATCTGCGCTTGTCCACTCCCATGTGCAATTGCATCTGTCGCATAGTTCTTCCCACTCAGTCCCAGTGGGCATGCGCCATTCTCCGCCCCAATTCATATACGCGGCGTCATCACGCATCTGTAGAGCGAACCCGTTATCTGTATAACTGTATTTTGACAGGTCGTCTGCAGAAGTGCCGTGTTTATAGGTGTTCCATGAATAATCATCTTTATTGCCTGTCTCTCCCCAGGCAAAATAACCGCCATGGTCGTTCACCTTGGTCGCACCGACATTCATTGCTGCCCATTTTACAGAAAGCCCCAGGTCGACATATTCATGTCCATTGCTGCCGTCAGCAGTGATTATCTCTTTCCCTTGGTCGCTGCACTCGGTGCTCTTCTGAGCATCCTTCTCTTGCAGCGCTTCAAGCTGTGCGAGCCTCTGGCGGGCAGATTCCCTTACCGATCTGTCATCATCATTATCCGCAATTCGGCTCACCAGTTCGATGTCATCCAGTTCTCTGACCATCCTTCTCCTCACAATCGGAGAAATGTCAGACTGGGCAAAAGAAGCCATAAGCTCCTTATCCCCCATCTTTATGAGCGCCAATCGGCGTGCTTCAGGATTTCTCGCTTCATATGCGATTCGCAAAAGCAAGTTTTTGTTCTCGATAGAGTGCACGGCTGACACCGCTTCCATCGGGTCGAGGCTTTGCCATCCAAGTCCTGATCTCATAGTTTTTCTCCTCTTCTTTGTGAAACCTGCTCTCGGGTAGAGCATTGTTTGTTTCCTTTACATACTGGAAGTTGTCTGTCTTGTGCCGCTTGAGTGCCGCTGGAGACTGTCCAGGGGCACTTCAGCGGCAATATTTTGAATTGTGGGACATTCTGCCCTTTGAGTGCCGCTGAAGATCGTCCAGGGGCACTTCGGCGGCAATATCTTGAATTGTGGGGCTTTCTGCCCTTTGAGTGCCGCTGGAGACTGTCCAAGGGCACTTCGGCGGCAATATTTTGAATTGTGGGGCTTTCTGCCCTTTGAGTGCCGCTGAAGGCAGTCCAAGGGCACGCAAGCGGTAATAAAGCCCTGGAATCACTTCAACCCTACAAATCCCAATTCGTTCTCTTAGTACTATTCCAGTCTCTCCCCGAACCTGCGCAGCTCCTCCAGCTTTTCCTCCGGTACGCCGGGATCATATCCATGAGTAGTGAAAACTCTCATGTATCTGCACTGTCGATACCTTTACAGTATGCCATACTTCATGCGTGAAATGAATTCCACTTTCCGCTCCGCGGCATTAGTGTGACAGGGGGACAGTCCCCTTTGTGACAGGGGGACAGTCCCCTTGACACACCGCATTAGTAAATACAGCCAAAATACAGCATCGCTTTTTGGTTGTTATTTTAGTGCCAGTTTCAATGGAATCCTGATAATCCTCCGTATATATAGACATGAAGAACAAAGCACAACAAAAGTGCTGACAAATAAAAAAACTGAGGATGCGGCAAATGAAGGGGCCGCGATAGAAAGGGAAAAGAGGTAACAAAATGAATTTCAGAAGAACTATTGCATTACTTTCAGCAGGTATCATGGCAGCAGGCGTTATGGCCGGCACAGGCATCACAACAATGGCAGCTGAGAAGCTCACAGATGCACAGGCGAAAGAGATCGCCCTCGCGGATGCAGGTCTTACAGCAGACCAGGTCACATTCGACCGCATCGAGATCGGTACTGAGCAGGGCGCTTCCGTATATGAGATCGAGTTCAAGACCGGATCTATGGAATATGATTACGACGTAGCTGTCGCAGACGGCGAGATCGTTGAGGAGAGCTGGGAGATCAGACGTCCCTCCGCAAGCGGAAACCAGATCGGCGAGCCCGAGGCAAAGAGCATCGCAGTTAAGGATGCAGGAGTCTCTGAAGCAGATGTTACTTTCATCAAGACAGAGCACGGCGACGAGGACGGAGTCCCCGTATATGAGATAGAGTTCGAAGACCAGACAACAAAGTTCGATTATGACGTAGCCAAGGCAGGCGGCAAGATCCTCCACGCATCCAGAAAAGTAAAGGTTCCGGCTTGTGTGGCAGCAGCGCAGAAAGCTTCTGCAAACACTAACACCGGCAAGACCGGCGAGGAAGCAGCTCTCGAGGCAGCCCTGAATCACGCAGGACTTACAGCAAACGATGTGACAGGTCTCCACTGCCACAAGGATTACGACGACGGCCGCGAGGTCTATGAAGTCGAGTTCCGCCAGGGCTGCTACGAATACAACTACGACATCGACGTCAACAACTACAGCGTCCTTGAATGGGATAAGGACTTTGACGACTAAATCCTGAGAAAACAGGATACTGAATACGAAAAATAACATAGGGTTTAAAATAACAAAGAGGCTGCAACCACAAGATTGCAGCCTCTTTAATATGTCATTTAAGTGTATACCTTCGCAGAATCAACACGCCGGGGTCAGGCCCCTGATCCGTATCACCTTTCATTATCAGGTCTTTTTTACGCGTTTTACTGTCAGCAGTAAAGCTGCGCAGGCCATCAGTAGAATGGTGGTCCACAGTACTGTATGACTGTTATCGCCGGTTCCTGTGTTATCGTAGGACCCCGAGTCCTTGCTCGATGTTTTTTCGTCTTCAGTCACTTTTTTGTCTTTTAGCAGCAATGTGCCGTCTTCCGCCATCGTTCCGCTGTAAGTCACCTCACCGTTTTCATCGATGCTGAAGGTTTCATCCTGGGCGACGGTGTAACCGTCCGGCGCAGTCACTTCATGCAGGGTGTAGGTCTCCCCGGAATTCAGTCCTTTGATCTCGTGGGCTTTGCCGTCGGACACCCACTCCTCAACAACTTTACCATCTTTATCCAGGATCTGCAGCTTTGCTCCGCTCAGCGCTTTTCCGTCATCGACATCCACCTTGTTCACCCGGACGGAGAAGGATTTCTCGTCTTTTTTCTTATCCTCAACCAGCATTACGCCATCCTTCATCGTTCCGCTGTAAGTCACCTCACCGTTCTCATCGATGCTGAAGGTTTCATCCGCAGCCGCGGTGTAGCCGTCCGGCGCAGTCTCTTCATGCAGGGTGTAGGTCTCTCCGATAATCAGTCCCTTGATCTCATGGTCCTTGCCGTCGGACACCCATTCCTCAACAACTCTTCCATCTTTATCCAGAATCTGCAGCTTTGCTCCGCTCAGCGCTTTTCCGTCTGCGATGTCCACCTTGTTCACTTTGGCAGTGACAATTCCGTTTTCAATCGGAAGCAGGCCATCCTTAAAGTCTACAATATTGCCGTCAGAATCCTTCACAACAATATCTGTATGGCTGATTACAGCATAATAGCCATATCCTTCTGTATTTGCATCCGAAGTCAGCAGGAACGTAAGCGCGTTTCCATCAAAATCATACTCCTCAGAAATGATTTCCTGTTTCCCGAGACCGCCGCTTATAGCTCCGTTATCGCCAATGGGCTTCCCGTTCGCGTCTGTTTTCTGCGTCACTCCTTCCTTCTGTATATAGATAAAGTCCCAGCCGTCCTCCATCTGGTACATCAGCCGCAAATGGATATTTTCCACATTTTCAAGTACAGCGTTCCTCGACTCTCGGGCATTCGAAGGATAATTCCTGTCAGCACTTCCGTCGTCATGGACATTGCTGGAATGGGCAATTGCTTTTGTATGCTTTATCTCGACAGTCCATTCCTCATGGCACGGCAGATAGCCTTCAGGCGCCTGCTCTTCACGCAGGGTATATGTGCCGGAAAGAAGTCCGCTGAAAGTGGCTTGTCCCTTGTCATCCGTTACAGAGACCGCATCGACCTCCTGATCCAGTTCATCCGTGCCTGTGAGTCTGAACACGGCGCCTTCAAGCATGGCTTCCTCTGAATCCGTCTTGAAAACAGTGAACGCGGCAGAATCCATGAGCCGGTCAGTCATCGTGATCGTATTGCCCTCGAGTGCGCCGGCCGCACTGCAGCTGACTGTGCCGTCCTCTTCAACGGTGAACGTGATCGGCGTGGCCACCGCATAACCGAACGGTGCAGAGACTTCATACAACCGATAAACTCCCGGATAGAGTTCTGCTTCGTATTCCGTCTCTTCCGACGTCCAATGTTCCATCACTCTCCCCGCCGTATCTCTGATCTCCAGATCAGCTCCGGGAAGTGCAAGTGCTTTGTTCAAAATATACTTTCTGAAATAGACCTTGAATTTTTTGGCATTCAGGTCGTTCGTGAACGAAGCGCCGTCCGCATCGTAAACAGCAAGGCAGGAAAGTTCCTTTTCTCCCTTGTCGGTAATGGTGACCGTTACACTCTCCGCATGTCTGTCATACGAGATGTGTTCATCATCTTCAACGATCTCGACGATCCGGTAATTGACGTAGCCGAGGGATTCCGGTCCGTACGTAATCTCTTTAAATTTAACGTTTCCATCCGCATCATTTTCCGCGATCTGCAGTGTCACTCCGTCCGTCGTCTGCAGCTCAAACCGGAAATCACCGGCAGCAAGTTCTCCGTTTTTGACGGATTTTTTAGCTTCGAGGACGATCGATCCTTTTTTGCCCACATCCGTAAAAGTAAGCATCTCGGAATAATACTGCCCGTCTTCTGTCAGTGTGAATTCTATTTCTTCATCACTCAGCATATATCCGGCGGGTGCCTTGGTCTCTTTGATCGTGTACGTTCCCAGAGGCAGATCCTGTTTCCCTGTGCGCGCGATGCCGGAAGCATTGGTCCGGATGCTCTTTACAGCTTCACCGCTTTCGTCGTAGATGGTAAACACGGCGTTCTCAAGCGTCTCGTTGTTATCACCCAGTTTCTGGACCATAACGCCCCCGCCTTTATAACTCTCATCCTTTTCATCTACGAAAACGATCGGTTCTTCGGTCTCTGAGCCGTTTTTACGGCCGACGCTGACGATGACGTTGTTTTCCTTGATCGTGAAGTAGAACGTATCATTGCTCAGTTCATACCCAGCCGGAGCTTTTGTCTCTTTGACATAATACTCACCTGCCGGGAGTCCCATATAGGTATCGGTGCGGCAGATTGATGCTGTGCCGCTGGCCCGCGTTGTCATGGACCTGATTTCGGTCCCGTCCAGGGCGTAGACTGTAAACTCCGCTCCCGAAAGGGGGCCTCCGTCGTTTCCTGTCTTCAGCACCTCGACGCCGCCATAGATGCGGTCCGTTATACTCATCAGCGAGAGCAGATTCTGTCTGCTGGGATTCCATGAGCTGTACAGATACAATTCATAATCCTGTCCGATCCCGGCATAGGTCTGGGAGAGCAGTTCATTGTAGGCTGCCAATTCATTCCCGCTGAACAGAGACGGTCCTGCCTTTCCATCGTATCGGTCGGTAAAATCCCAGATCGCCTGCTGCGTAATATTCATGTAGCTGTCATGGGTGAGGCCATATTTTGCCTGAATTCCCGCGGCGTCATTGGGCCATCCGTAATAGATGAGCGTGATCATAGCCTCGCGCATATTGCTGCCCAGCGGCGCATAGCCATGCGTACTTCCCTCTTCGCTCGTACAGAGCATTGCCAGGATCTCATCGTCAGTATTGGCGGTAACGCGGTCCAGATAAGTTCCGACACCGGTTCTGTTAAGGTTAAGACAATACCCTTTAAAAGGAGAATCCGGATCATGTACCTCCCACAGATTCGTTGCGTCCAGGCTTCCGTCCGTGCGGTAGAAATGTCCGTCCTCGTCATCCGGGACCTTGATCCAGACGCCGGACATTGTCTGGCGATCGTACTGCAGATACAGATCGTTCGCACTCTTTACGAGGGAAGTATCCTCTTCCATCGCCCAGTTGCCGTCCAGTCCCCAGGGAACATTTCCTGAAGCACTATAGCTGGAATCCATTTTCAGCTGCATATTCGGTCCGAGCACGATCCGTTCCAGTTTCGGACATCCGGTAAGCGCATTCTCCAGAACCCTGTGATACCCGCGGTCATCAATTCCCGACAGATCCGCGCTGCGCATAGATGAATTGCCAAACAGAAGTCCCGCCATGCCATTGACATACTGTCCGCCCGATCCGATCTTGGTGGTCTTAAAAGAACTGAGATCGATCTCCTCCAGAGAGCGCATATACGCCATCATCATATACATATTGGTAACATTTGACGTGTCCAGCGGATGCACATCAAGGCTTTTGATCGATCTGCACTCGTAGAACATAGCCTGCATATTTTCGGCCTTGGACGTATCAATGCCGGTCAGGTCAATACTCTGAAGCGAACTGCATTTATAGAACATCCGCGAAAAGCTGGTGCAGGCAGAGGTGTCTAGATTCCCCAGATTCTGTACCGACTGAAGGTCTGTAAACTCGGCGAACAAGCCGGCGCAGTCCGCAGCAGCTGCCTTGATCTTTCCGCCGTCACAGGCAAAATCCACAAACACCGCATCGGTATGGGACCGGATAAACTCTTTCAGAGAATTTACTTCTTCATAGGGCTCTTCCGGTTTCGTGCGGCTGAACGTGATCCCCTTTTGCTCAGGATCCCAGCAGCCGTACAGCTCTTCGCCGGTGCCGGCGGAGATCTTTACCCATGCGAAAACAGAGAAATGTGTAGTGGAGAAAGTCAGTGTGTTGTCTTTGAGTTCTGCGGATTCTTCCTGCACAGGACTGTTCTCATCTGTCTCAAAGTGATACAGTTTGCCGTCTTTGCCGACCTTTTCCGCATACTGCTTCGAGGTGATGCTCACCGAATAAGAATCCTCTTCCAGATCCAGCTCTTCCCCGTTTAGATAAATCCCTATATCAAGCGCGAGGACCTCTTCCGCTGCCCCTTTATCGATCGCTTTGGATACTTCCTCTTCAATCTTTGTGACACGTGCAGGATCCTGAATGATGGATGCGTACAGCATGGCATCCGCAGGAAACGCCTGGTCAGAGGTGACACTCACCGTAAGGTCACCCACGTTTGTGGTCAGCTCTGTTTTGCCCTCTTCAGAGGCGTCTTCAGAGAGCTTGCCTGTCTCCTCGTCGGCCTTATCCGGCTCTGGGAACTTTACTGAAACGGAGTAAGGCATATTTGTGCAGTCAACAGGATTTTCGCCTTTGAGACCGGCGGTCTCCAGGAGAGTAAACTCCGCTGTTCTTTCTGTCTCATCAAAACTTGCCTTTATATCTTCTTTGCCGTCTTTGTCCAGATCATATGCTCTTTCGCCGACAAAGTCCTCCTCAGATTCCTCCTGAGAGTAAAGGAAACACAGGACAGCTTCTTCATCCTCCGGTTTCGATTTGAAGCTGCCGCCTGTCAGATCTATGTAATACAATTTTTGTTCGGGAAATAACGCGATGACCGATACATTTTCATCGGGCATGACAAACTGTCCGTCAGTTCCGGGAGACACCTGATCGGACACCCATCCTGCAAAATATTCTCCGTCCGCAGGGGAATAGTATTCCAGCAAAATATTGTCTCCGGCTTCCGCCGTGTCAGTCTCAATCGTCTGCCCGTCTTTCAGAACATACGCTTTGCCGCCTGCGACAGTGATCTCATACCCGTCTGTCTGGTCAGACTCTGCCCCCTCTGTTTCCGGGGCACCCGCAGGAGCTTCCGGGACATCCGCGGGAGCTTCCGCTGCCGCTTCGTTTGGTTTGCCGGCTGCTTCGCCCGGTTCAACGGTCTCTTCTGATTCCGCCGCCTTGGGCGCGACGGTATCTTCTGTCCCGGCGGATGGTGCCGTTTCTTCCGATTCGGGCTCTGTTGATGAGGCGGGAACATTTGCCCCATCGGATGTGGCAGCGGCCTCTTCCGATATTGCCTCTTCAGGTTTGTCTGTATCTGCCTTTGCTCCGACAGGAACTGCACTTATCAGCATGAGCGCGGTAAGTATAAATGCGATATACCTTGTCCATCTCTTTTTACTCATTGTAATTCCCCCTTTTTCAGCCTTGGTGCCTGTCACCATTAAGAATCTATAAACTCATAGTAGATTTTTTTAGTGATAGATGTCAATATTTACAATTATCATTAATATATCTTAAACATTTCTTAAATATATGTATGTGGATCACCTATTAAGTCTGTTACAGTCCCCTGATTCCTGACATTTTCTATGGCTCTGATTTTGTCATCTTTTTTGTTCAATTTTCTTCATTTTTTCAGTGGGATCCATGAACTAACAAAGAGGCTGCAACCACGAGATTGCAGCCTCTTTACTATGTCACTTGAGCATGATCCGTACACTTCCTTAACGGAATTCGGTTCACTCTCATTCATTATTTTTGTTCAGTTCCGTCCAGTCATTCCGGTTCAAAAACTCCTGATCCGGCGCTGTACCGGAGACGCCGTAAACATCTCCGTAACGGTCCTGGTAGACGTGATCCGCAGTCACGCTCACATCGACGTTCTGCCCATAAGTGGTCTGGTAACTGTTGACGCCCCGGATCGCCTCGGAACGGGCCTGGGAGATTCTGGCGTCGGAAGCCTGCTTCTGATTCCAGGAGTCCATGATCATGTTCGACATGGCCTGTGAATTCTGCGCCAGCGTCTGTGCCAGCCGCTGCTGGTTCATCTGCAGGCTCTGCATATTGGCTCGCGCCATGCTCTGGAAGCGCGCCGTCTCCTGCATGCGCATCTGGATTCTCTGAGAAATCTGCTGATAAAACTGATTCCTGAGATGGGGATCCATGTGGAAGGTCTGGACAAATTCCATGAAATCCACTAAAGCTGCTCTTTCATGTTCTTTGGGACAAACCAGAAGGAACTTGTTTTTGGCACCCCAGTCGATCGCGTCGCAGGGGCTTCCCTGTCCGAATTTCTTTGAGCTGCCGGCGGCCTGTTTGTTCTTTACTGCCGCGCCCAGAAGACCTGCCAGAGGGTTGATCGCGCCCAGCATGGACGCTTCCGAATAGTATTCGATCCCGTTGTAATCCATTCCGGCGATCACTGTGCAGGCAGCGCCGCTCTTCGCGACTCCGTCATATTTGCGCATGAAGGATTTTACCAAAATATTGTTAGCCCTGGTCGGCGTGCCGAGGGACGCGTCCCTCTCAAAAGAATCCTGATAGAGGGCCATGAAGTCATTGAAGGCCTGCTGCTGATTTTTGCCGCAGATACTGGGCAGGTCCGCCTTCCCGACGGCTTTGATCGACGGCATCCCGGACAAAGCCGCGGCAAATGTATCCAGGTACACCTCCGGCTCAATGAAGTCTCTGATGGAATTCCACTTTACGTCGCTCATGGCCTTCAGCGTCATCTTGATCATCTGATTCTTATATGTGGTATATTTCTCGTCAGTCAGGCCGTATATGATTGCTTTTGTTTCCGGGTTGACCGCGTGGACAGTAACAAAAAACGGAACGGATTCATGCTGGAAACCGTTCACCAACGATCCGCCGATCTGATACCCGTCCGGTATGGCAGCGTGCGCCAGGACATACCCGTTCTGATCTTTAAAATCCTTAATCGAACTCATAGCGGCATCTCTCCTTTCATACTAAACCTGCAATGACTTATTAGTTATGCTTGGGCTTTGCGATGCGAAGATAACTGTGTCAAAATTATTATACCAAATAGAGTTGTAATATGACACAGAGGCTGCAGCCACAAGATTGCAGTCTTTTTAACTATGCAGAGTTGAAGCCTTCAGAACCGAATGCTAGAATCAGATTATCAACGCAATTACATACCGGTAATTCAGGAGGATGATCAAGATGGCTTTGAGAAAACTGTTGGGAACACTTGGGGCGATTGTTCTGGCGGCCGGGCTTGCGGCAGGATGCGGCAAGGCTGATACAGCTCCAAAGGAGGCACAATCTCCCACTGCTGAGGAAGAAAGTGTTGATGCGGGAGCTGAAGAGGCAGAAGCGGACGGCAAAGATGCTGCAGCAGAGGCAGAAGGCAGCGCTGCGGCGGCAGAAGCAGAAGGCAGCGCTGCAGCGGCAGAAGCAGAAAGCGGCGGGCAGGAATCAGATGCCAAGGAAGCAGAAACCGTTGCCGCTAAAGTGGAAGTTTTTCCGGAAACAGTTCTTATGGATCAGGACGGCATCAAGGTGACTGTCAAAGGCTTTGATCTCGACGAATACGGTGAGAGAAATATGACCGTCACTATGACTAATGATACTCCTTCCGAAATCGAGGCTTATGGGATCGAGATGATCGCAGACGGGCGCTTCGTTATAGGGCAGGGGAGCATTGTTGTACCGGCCGGCGCGACCGTATCAGAAAAGTACACTCTGAGCGACAGTGATCTCAAAAAGGCGGGAATCATCTCCATCCATGATCTGTCCATGAGATTGGAGATCAGAGGCGATGGTTTGAGCTACTCTCCCCTTTCAACCGATACAGTTTCTGTTGTCACAGATACAGAAAGCGAAGTCGCGGAACGCGATATGAGCCTGTTTCAGGAACTGTATAACGAGGATGGCGTCGTCGTATGGCTTGAATCCAAAGCCCACTATGACGAGTTCGGAGACACCGAGTCCCTGATCCTGGTACAAAACAGCACCGACAACACGCTGTTGATCGAGCCAATACTGAGCCGCGAGGATGGACGAACCACCGCCGGTTATAACATAGTCCCCCCTCATGTGGAGTACACGATTTCTAATTATGTGAACGAGGGAGACACGTGTTATGTCAGGATTTCTCTTGTCCGCAGAAAACATGATTTTGACGAGCTGTATGAAACTGATGAGATTGATATAAAAATGCCTTAAGGAAGGGAATTCACTATACAGAGTCATGAACGCCTCGGTTAGGGCGTAAAATGGAAAAGACCCGCGGATCGCATCCGCCGGGTCTTTTTCTCATTGTATCAGTCTTTTTCCCTACTCAATTTTGAGTTCTTCG
>Ga0256407_10007842_pt1 | contig 15868 bp, 10 predicted proteins | sample RumenRJG_04DNA_FD_193489 | JGI IMG/M metagenome (GOLD analysis project Ga0256407, IMG submission 193489) | Bovine rumen microbial communities from Lethbridge, Alberta, Canada - RJG_04 | ecosystem: Host-associated > Mammals > Digestive system > Stomach > Rumen | place: Canada: Alberta...
ATGCCGCCCATCATGCCGCCGCCCATCATGCCGCCCATGCCGCCCATCATGCTGCCGCCCTGGTTAGGCTGCATAATGAGGTCGCCGACGGAGTAGAGCTGGAGCGAGGTCGAGATTTCGGGATTATTTTTGATCTCGTCCTGGGTCGTAATGAACAGCGCGTCGTCAAGGATGCAGAAGTCGAGTTCGTGAGGACGAAGCACGATCTTGAGCGCTTTACGAAGCGTAATATTCGAAAGGTTTTCGTTGATGTTGAGCGAGGAGGCGGGGCCGGCCGCTTCTTCCATATTGACCGTGTCAAAGACGATGTTGATATCCTGACCCTGTTCTCGGAGCTTGGACTTCACGTCTTCGATCCAGTCGGCAAGAGTGAGATCAGAATCTTCGCCGCCTTCGACGTCGACCTTAAGATCGAGCGCGTTCGCGATACGCTGTTCTTCGGCGGATCCGGTAAGATTCGTCTTGCCGTACTTCTCGGTACGAACTTTGGACATGGCGTTCCAGACCTCGGGGTCGGGATACGTAATCGGCGGCTCGTCGGAAACCGGAATATGCGCGCGTTCGACCGACATGAGCGTATCGAGCAACTTCTTTTGACGCCAATGTCGCAGATATTGGTTTTCTTCGTAAGCGTCCTTAAGGAAGACGACGTTTCGCGCCTGAGTCGGAATAGCGGCGTCAGGCGAGATTTTCGCGGCTTCCTTCGCAGCTTCCGCAGCGAGGACGAACTTGCTCTCTTTCACGAGCGATTCGAACCGCTTCATGATCTCGGTGACCTTGACCTGATTGGCGATAGCGGCGTCGCGCGACTTGTTCTGCGCGTCGACGATCGCGAGGTTCTGTTGCGCCGTATAGTCGCGAATCGCCTTCTGTTCCTGAGCCTGCTTGACAAATTCGCCCGTCGCGGCAAGATCGCTGAGCAGAACGGCGCGGTCGGCGTCGGAAAGAATCGGATCGTTCTTGACGCTGTTGATCGTCAGCTTGATATTCTGAAGAGCGCCGTCCGGGTCGGTCGCAGAGAGCTTACGCGCTTCGGACGTCACGACGCCAACGTGCGTTTTGATCTGCTGGGAGAGCACTTTGACGTTCGTCTCAGACGCGCCCATAAGATCGGCTTTGTTTTCGTCTTGGATTTTCTTTTCCGCTTTCGCGAAGATGGCGTCTGAATCGTCGGCGGGAACGCTCGCGACGGCGGACTCGACAGGAGCTTCGTCAGTCGCGTCGGCGACGGCGTTCTCCTCGTCCTGAACGGCGAATTCGTCGAACTCTTCCTGAACGAGTCCGGCGAGACGCGCGGCGGTCGCCTTGTCGCCGAGTTTCTCGGCTTGTTCCGCCAACTCAAGCGTCTTGTCGATCGAGTCGCTAATGGAGACCTGATAGTCCGTCAGAACTTCGCGTCCGGCAATCGGGAGGGTCGCGCCCGAATCTTTCGCGGCGGCCTGTACGAGTTGATACAGATACTGGTTCGACTTGTTCGGCTTCTGAGGGGCGACGTCCCATTCAATGTCGGCTTCACGACCGTCGGCAAGGACGACCGGGATCGAGACGTTCGCGCTCTTAAGAGGTTGCGTAGAGGAACCGACAATATACGTTTCGCGGTCGCTTCGGAACGGCGGAAGAGGATTCGGATAGACGGTCGCGTCGCCGAGTTTGACCTCCGCAGACTCTTCAGGGAAGAAGACCGAAGCCGTCGCGGCGGACGCAAGTTTAGCCCCCGCGTCCTTCGCGTTCGCGCCGTTCTCGACGAGGTAGCCGCCCGTTCGGTTGGCGAGCGCTCCGAGAACCGCAGTGTTCACGACCGGGCCGACGCCGTAGCTGTTGACCGGAACGCGAGCGTCGACGAGCTTTTCAACCGTTTCTTCAAAGACGCTTTCGTCAAACGCAGAACCGGCGCTCATACCGCGACCGATAAAGACGATAGAACGATCCGCGCTCTCGTTGTAATCGAAGGAGTCGGCCGCGACAGAGAAGGACTTCTCTAGGTCGGCAGCCCCGAGCGCGTCGCGCTTCGCGAGGCTTGCGATCGCCTTTTTAAGGTTCGGATCGCCGACGGAAAGGTAGCCGTCGGTGATAGATTCCGTCTCGTTCGAAACGGTAAAGATTTGAACGCGAGCGTTTTTCGGAAGGTTCTCGACGAGCGAGTAGAGGGCGTCCTGAGAAGCGCGACGAACGTCGGAGCTGAGCTGCGCGGCGGAAAAATCGACGAGCGCGGCGACGTCGACGCATTCCGATTCCGATTCAACCGCCGAAGCCTGAAGCGGAACCAGGAAACAATTCGTGCCGTCGCTGAGTTGATAGGTCTCAACGGGGACGTCGGATTCCGCCCCTTGGACCGCCGACAAGCCGACAAAACAAGTCAGCGCGATCGCCGCGGCGGGCAAAACCATGAAAAGGCGCTTTTTCATTCTTATGATCCTCAATTTCCGAAAATCTATGAGCCGATTGGATTGGAAGCAACCGCGACCGGGCGCGTCAGGAGTCGCGCCGTTCGCGCGAAAGCTCTATCGTTATCGCTTCCGTTGGTCGCTTTCCCGATCGTCTCCCGAAACGACGCGCCGACGACATGCGCCGCGCGGCGGTTCTCAGAGCGATCGCGCCCAACCTCTAATAATCCACCTTTATATCAGGAAAGAAACGATCTTTCAACCGGGCTTATCGTCGCCGGAAAGGACAAACGTTAAAAGGTCGTCCCGAAATCGTAACGAACCGAAAAATCGATACTTTTGGGAACGGCTTCCCTCGGGGCCGTCGGTCGCTTCTCTCCGAATGAGGACGTTTTGCAGATTGGTTATTTTACCTCGTTTCACACGAAGTCGCCAAACTATTCGCCTAACGTTCCTTTTAGAAATTTTAATCCTGTCCCCTTGGAACGCAATAAAATTCCCAGTTCTTTTCCTAGATTTTAAAAAAATTTCAGTTCCTTAAGTAAGATATTCCAGTTTTAACAATCGTCCGCGAAAAAGCGGTTAAAGGCGCGCCGAGGTCTGCGCTTTTTTTGAGAAATACTTGCAAGAGACGTCGAAAAGCATAGAATATCGAATCCGGTCGGCGAGTCGGCGGCCCTGCGACATAAGGGATTATCTCTTGTACTGACGACGTCTGTAATCTCGGACGCGCGTACCTTGAATTCGACGGAAGATGCAACATGAGCGACGAAAAATTTGAGAACCTCGAGGGCTTTATCGAAGAACCCGAGGAAGACGATAACGACGCCGATCTGGACGCGCTTGACGAACCGTCGTCCGAATCAAGCGGCGCTTCTGACGCGTCGCAAAAGACCCCGTGGCGTCCGACGGAGTCGGGCGCGATTCCATTCGTCCACCTGCATACGCACTCGCACTATTCCCTTCTTGACGGTCTCGGCAAGCTGGAAGCGCTCATCGAGCGCGCAAAAGAGCTGGAAATGCCCGCGCTCGCGATAACAGACCACGGCAACATGTACGCGGCGCTCGAATTCTACCAGAAGGCGCTCGCCGCGGGAATCAAGCCGATTATCGGTTACGAGGCGTACGTCGCGGCGGGGTCGCGGTTTGAGAAAAGCGAAAAGCTGATGCATCACCTGACGCTCCTCGCAATGAACGAGCAAGGGTATAAAAATCTTTTGAAGCTTTCTTCGATCGCCTTTGTCGAAGGCTTTTACTACAAGCCGCGAATCGACAAAGAACTCCTCAAGAAGTACGGCGAAGGTTTGATCTGTCTGAGCGGCTGTCTTGCGGGAGAGGTCGCGCGGACGCTTAAAGAAGGTCGTGGAAGCGCCGAGTCCCTTGAACGAGCGCGCGCCGTTATGAAATGGTATCGCGACGTCTTCGGCGACCGATATTATATCGAGCTTCAGAACCACGGAATCCATGACCAGCAGATTCCATATCATAAGGAATTGCAACTTGCTAGGGAGCTAGGAATCCCGACCGTCGCGACAAACGACGTGCACTACGTTCTGCACGAAGACAGCGACGCGCAAGATCTCGTTTTGTGCGTCAATACGGGCAGATTTCGCACCGACGTCAACCGTATGCGCATGGATTCCGACCAGTTCTACCTCAAGAGCGGTCAGGAGATGCTCGACACGTTCAAGGAGGATCCCGACGCCGTCTGGCGTTCCCTCGAAATCGCCGACCGTTGTCAGTTGAATCTCGAACTCGGCAAACGTTTCTTCCCCATCTTCACGCCGCCCGACGGTCTCTCGTCCGACGAATATCTCCGCAAGCTATGCCTTGAAGGGCTCAAACGACGCTACGCGAATAATCCGAAGCGCATGACCAACGGCGAGCTCTCCGAAGAGGTTATGGCGCGATTGAATCGCGAACTTGGCGTCATTGGCAAGCTGGGGTTCGCGAACTACTTCCTGATCGTCTGGGATTTCGTACGAGAGGCGGAAGAGCGCGGCGTTCACCGAACCGCGAGAGGCTCCGGCGTCGGCGCGCTCGTGTGTTACGCGCTAAACCTTTCACACGTTTGCCCTCTTGAGTTCGACCTTCTCTTTGAACGTTTTCTCGACGAAAACCGTCTCGAAGCGCCTGATATCGACATCGACTTTGAACAGAATCGACGCGGCGAGATCATCGAATACGTAAAGCGACGCTACGGCGAGGACAAAGTCGCGCAGCTCGGCGTTTTCGGCACAATGGCGGCGAAACTCGCGATTCGCGACTGCGGACGCGCCCTCGGAATCCCTCTCGCGGACGTCAACCGCGTGTGCAAGATGATTCCTAACGCGCCGAAGATGACGCTCAAGAAGGCGTTTGAGCAAAGTCCCGAGCTTGTCGAGGAGTATGAAAAGAATCAAGAGGTGCGCGAACTTATCGACTACGCGCGCAAGATTGAGGGAATAGCTAAAAACGCCGGAACGCACGCCTGCGGCGTTATTATCGCGCAGCGCGCGCTTACCGATTTCGTACCGGTTCAAAAGCTTCAAAACAAAACGGATATCGTCACGCAGTGGCAGGGAGCCGAAGTCGAGAAGGCGGGCCTCCTCAAGATGGACTTCTTAGGGCTCCGCAACCTGACGATACTCGCCGACTCCGTCGCGCTCATCGAACAAACGACCGGCAAAAAGATCGACCCGTACAATCTCCCTCAAGGCGATCCGGAAACGTACGCGCTCCTTTGCCGCGGCGAAACAAAGGGCGTCTTTCAGCTCGAAAGCGAGGGAATCCGCAACCTTCTCGTTCGGATGCGTCCCGACAATATTCGCGACCTCATCGCCGTCCTAGCGCTTTTCCGACCCGGTCCTCTCGAGGGAGGAATGGTCGACGAGTACGTAGACGTCAAGCATGGGCGCAAGAAGGCGACGTACATGCACGAGGCTCTTGAGGAGGTTCTCAAGGAAACGAACGGCGTCATGGTCTACCAAGAGCAGATCATGCGTATTCTCAATAAGGTCGGACGTATTCCTCTTTCGAGCGCGTACACGTGCATTAAGGCGATCAGTAAGAAGAAAGAGGAAAAAATCGCTAAATTCTACGCGGACTTCCTCAAGGGCGCGCAGGAAAACGGTCTCGAAGCGAAGAAAGCGGAGGAGCTTTTTGAACTGATCAAAAAGTTCGCGGGCTACGGTTTCAACAAGTCGCACTCTACGGCTTACGCAAACGTCGCGTACACGACGGCGTATCTCAAAGCGCACTACCCCGCGGAATTCATGGCGGCGCTCCTCTGCGGCGACATTTCGGGCCGCAATTTTACCAAACGCGATAAAACGGTCGAACATATCGACGACTGCGCTCGCATGGGAATCGTCGTCGAGCGACCGAACGTCAATCTTTGCGACGCGAAATATAAGGTCGTCGACGGCAAGATTTACTTCGGGCTCTGCGCAATCAAAGCGTGCGGCGCCGACGCGGTTGCGGAAATCGTCCGCGCTCGTGAAGAAGGCGGTCCTTTCCGAAGCCTTTATGATTTCTACCAACGCGTAAATTCGCGCGTCGTCAACAGAACGACGGTCGAATCTCTAATCAAGAGCGGCGCGTTTGATTGTCTCGGAGCGAAACGTTCGCAGCTCATGCTGACGATCGACAAGGCGCTCAAAAGCGGTCAGCAGGCGGCGCTCGACCGCGAGCGAGGCCAGTTGAACTTTTTCGGTTTCATCGACGAGTTGAAGGACGAATCCGAGAGCGTCGACACAGGATTGCCCGACGTCGAAGAGTGGAGCGAAAAGGAGCGCGCCGCGTTTGAGAAGGAGACGCTCGGGTATTATGTGACGGCGCATCCTCTCGGCGAATACGCGGAGACGCTCTCCCTCTTCGCGACGCCAATCCCCAAGGTCGAAAAAGCCCCGAACCGTTCCGTCGCCATGATCGGCGGTCAAATTTCCGACGTCCAGGTAAAAATGCTGAAAAACGCAAAGCCCGGACGACCTTCCACGTATGCGTTCTTCCAACTCGAAGACCTTAAATCGACGATTCGCTGCGCTCTTTGGGCGGACGCTTACGCCAAGTATAGCGAAACGCTCAAGTCCGATTCGATCGTTTTCCTTAGAGGACGCGTCGACAAAAGGGAAACAGAAGCCGAAACAGAAGACGGAGAAAAAATCGTAGAAATAACGTTCTTTGTCGACGAGATCATCCCGTACGAGGCTGCGGCTTCTAGACTTTCGCGCGGCGTCGCCGTCGTCGTTAAAGAGGAACTCGCAGAGAAAATCGGTATTCGAACCCTCTACGACGTCGTTAAGACGTATCGGAACGGACACGACGGCTTTGCCCGCGGACTCGATCTTGAAATTTGGCTCGACATGCGAAACGGCGCCCGCGCGACCTTCAGGTGTCCGGAGTTCAAAATTAACGTCGTCAACGAGATGCGTTCTCGAATCGAAGAAGCGTTCGGCAAGGGGTCGTTCCGACTAATCCCCGCGCCCGTCAAACAGGATCGACAGGACTCAAGACGGGGACAATGGCGACGGCGACAAAACTAATCGGCCAACATTGACCAGCAACCGTGTCCATTCGCTTTTAGAGTGGAAAACTTTCTGAATTCAGCGTCGAAACGAACGTGAAAGATTAGATTCGTCATACTTTGAGCGTTCCTCGAAAACTTCCGAACGTTAACATGTTGGGGCGATAGAGATAGAGCTTTTTAGAATGGACAACTACCGCCTCGACGAAAACAGAACTGTCTATTTTGATTATCTAAGAGTTCTAGCGACTGTTTGCGTGGTGTTCATCCACGAGGATTTACCCGTCGGAGAGTTAGGAGGAGCATACGGCAAATTGACGGAGTACGTCAACGCTATAACGGATTCTATGGCGATGTGGGCAGTTCCCGTATTTGTAATGATCAGCGGCGCAATATTCCTTAATCGAGATATTTCAGTAAAGAAAATCTATTCCAAATACGCGTTACGGCTGCTGGTCGCTTGGATCGTCTGGTCAGTCGTTTACGGAGTTTCCACCGTCGAACCCCTTTCTGAACAAGTTCGTAATATAATCCATAGTAGGAGACAAGTTCATCTTTGGTTCCTTCCTCTAATGATAGGTCTTTACATTTGCATTCCGATACTAAAACAAATTACCGCGTCAAAGAGCGTTACAAAATACTTTCTATCGCTGGCCCTGATTTTCAATTTTTTATTTTTCCATATTTCCCTATTTATTGGTTACTTTGGAAGCGATTTTCTTTTCCGTCTCAAAAACATTTCGGGAATTGACCACTTTGTAAAATTGATGGAATTACACTTGGTATTAGGGTATTCCTCATATTTCGTCTTGGGGCATTTTCTTAATAAGAGCCAACTGAGTCCTCGCCGTCGAACCGTTATTTACGCGTTAGGGTTTGTTGGTTTTGTTTCCTCCTGCATATTCTATTTAATTCAACCCTACAGGAATGAAACAAGGGGCGTCAGTTTCTTTTTTCCAGACGGTTTTTTTCTGGTAAATTTTCTGCTGGAGGCCGTCGCGGTCTTTGTATTTTTTAAATACTGTAATTTGAAACAAAACCGCGTTATAACCACGCTTTCAAAATACAGTTTCGGCGCGTATTTAGTCCATTATCTAGTTCTTAAACAACTTTCGTCTCGTTTCGGGTTGAACGTTTTATCCTTTAACCCGATCGTCTCGTTCGTCGTCGTCGGGACAGTCGCAGCGGCGATTTCATTTGCAATTTCCGCGCTCCTACATCAGATTCCTATCGTTAAAAAATACCTGGTATAAACTGCGGCGCCCCGCGTCAAAGATTCTTCCAAGACGCGACTAAAGGCGACGCCAACCATACGTTTCGTCTTCGTAACCCAACGGCGACGCCTGGCGGTTTCGCCGCAAGTCGAACCATAACCGTAATATCGTCTCTATTTCCGACGACAAATATTTATCTCGCTCCGACTGGACGACTTTCAAAACGGGATTAGAATTGACTCAAACTGCGTCGTCGCAATATGAGCGCGCGTCGAGGTTACGACAAACAGCGCGTGAAGAATGCGGTCGTTCCGCGACGGCAAACGGCTAAAAACGTTTATCCGTCCGTGGTTCCGCTGTAACAACGTTTAAAAAATCATTCATTTTCAAAGGCTCAGAACTTGGCGTCGAGAACAAAGACGCCTGAGAATTCCGCGAAAGGCGATTGCCGATGAAAACAATTAAAATAACGCGAGGACTTGACCTTCGCCTCGCCGGCGCGCCCGATCAGAGCGCGGCGCCGGAAAAAAAGGAAGCTAGATTAATCGCGCACACGGGCGTCGATTACGTCGGAATGAAACCGACGATCTGCGTGGAGGAAGGCGAGCGCGTTCTCGCGGGTCAACTTCTCTTTTTGGATAAGAAGAATCCGGGCGTAAAATACACGTCGCCCGCCGCCGGGGTCGTCAAGACGATCAACCGCGGCGAGAAACGCGCGTTCCAGTCGATTATCGTCGAAGCGGACGAAGGGGACGCCGGAATGAAGTCCGTCGAATTCCCGACCTTCCCTGAAGGCGAGCTTACCGATCTTTGTCCGAATAAGGTTCGCGACGAACTCGTCGAGTCGGGGATGTGGATCGCGATTCGCACCCGTCCTTTTAGCCGCGTTCCGAAGATCGACTCGACGCCCTCGTCCCTTTTTGTCAACGCCGCCGACACAAATCCTCACGCGCCGAACCCGAAGTTGATCGTCGAATCGAGGGCGCAGGATTTTCTCAACGGTCTGCGCGTTTTGAGCCGCATCTGCGGTAAGAAACTTTGGATCTGCTTGGGAGAAGACGAATACAAGCCGGATTACGTCGCGGCGCTCGAAGCGGTCCCCAACGCCGAGGTCGTTCGTTTTACGGGCAAGCACCCCGCCGGTCTGACGGGAACGCATATCGCGAAGCTCGACCCCTGCGGTTTGAACAAGGTCGTTTGGTCGATCGGATATCAAGACGCGATCGCAATCGGCGCGCTCTTTACGCGCGGCGTCCTCGACTGCGAACGAATTATTTCCATCGGCGGTCCGACGGTCAAGAAACCGCGGCTGCTCCGCGTTCAGCAGGGCGCGTGTCTCTTCGAGCTATTCGCGAACGAACTGGAAGAAGTTCCGACGCGCATGATTTCCGGCTCCGTCCTCAACGGACGAACGGCGGTCAAGGGACTCGCGGGATTAGGACGTTACGTCAACCAGATCTCGGCGATCGGCGACGACGATCCGCGTGAATTTCTCGCGTGGACGTTCCCCGGTCTCCATAAATTCTCCGCGTCTCGCGCCGTCGCTTCGACCTTCCTCGGCGGAACCTTTAAAATGACGACGGCGCTACACGGCGGAATGCGCGCTATTATGCCGAACCCCGCGTTCGATAAGGTCACGCCCCTTGATATCGAACCGACGTTCCTGTTTAAGGCGCTGGAAATCGGCGATCTCGACAAGAGCGAACAGCTCGGCGCGTTTGAACTCGACGAGGAAGACCTCGCGCTCTGCACGCTCGTCGATTACGGTAAAAACGACTTCGGGAAAACGCTCCGGGCGCTGCTCGACAAGGCGATGAAAGAGGAGGAATGACCCGATGAAACAAACCGCGCTACGCAAATTGCTCAAGGACGTCGGCGAGAAGTACTTCATGCCGGGCAAGCCCCTCGCGAAGCTCTATCCCCTGTACGACGCCGCCGACACGTTCTTCTTTACGCCCGACGCGCGAACCTCGGGAACGACGCACGTCCGCGACTGCGTCGACTTCAAGCGCATGATGATTTTCGTCGTTTACGCGCTGATTCCGTGCCTACTCATGGGGCTCTACAACGTCGGTTTCCAGGCGAATCGTCTGATCGAAGCGGGCGCAAAGGCGCCGTTAGACTGGCACGGCTCGATTCTCAACTCGCTCAGTCACGCGATTCCCGTTTATGATTCAAGCTCGATATTCGGCTGCTTCGTGTACGGTTTTGTGTATTGGCTTCCGGTCTATGTCGTGACGATGGTCGTCGGTCTCTTCTGGGAGATTCTCTTCGCGGGAATCTATAAAGAGGAAGTCAACGAAGGCTTCTTCGTCACGGGCTTTCTCTTCCCCTTGATCTGTCCTGCGACAGTTCCGCTTTGGCAAGTCGCGCTGGCGATCTCCTTCGGAGTCGTGATCGGCAAGGAAATTTTCGGCGGCACGGGACGCAACTTCCTGAACCCGGCGCTGGTCGCGCGAGCGTTCCTCTTTTTCGCGTATGCCGGTCAAATTTCGGGCGATAAAGTTTGGACGGCGGTCGACGGATTCTCTAAAGCGACGCCTCTTTCATGCGCGGCGGGAGGCGCCGAGGCGCTCGCGTCTGCGGGATATACGATACGCGACTGCTTCGTCGGCGTAATTCCCGGCGCGGTCGGAGAGACCTCGACCGTCGCGTGTCTGATCGGCATGGTATTCCTTCTGATCGTCGGAATCGCGTCTTGGCGCGTCATGGCGTCGATGTTTGTCGGCGGCATGGGACTCGCCGCGCTACTGACTCTCTGCGGTCCCGACGCGGTCGCGGCGCGCCCTGCGCTTGCGCTCGGTCCCCAGTGGCACTTCGTCATGGGCGGCTTCGCCTTCGGCATGGTCTTTATGGCGACAGATCCCGTAACCTCGGCGGCGACAAAGATCGGTCAATATGTCTACGGTCTTCTCGTCGGCGCGCTGGTCATTGTGGTTCGCGTTTTCAATCCGGCGTATCCGGAGGGGGTTATGCTCGTGATACTCTTCGGCAACTGCGTCGCGCCGCTAATCGACTACTGCGTCGTCCAAGCGAATATTCGTCGACGCATGAAGCGTTTGGAAACGCGGTGATCTGAGGGAGGCACAACGAAATGGCTAACGAATCGACAACGAAAACGTTTACCGTCGCGGCGCTCCTTGCGATCGTCTGCGCGATTATCGTCTCCCTTGCGAACGTCTCTCTCAAAGATCTACAGCGCCAGAATCAGACGCTTGACCGTCAGACGAACATTCTCCGCGCCGCGGGCTTGGTCCAACCGACCGAAAAAGTCACGGGGGCGCAGGCCGCCGAACTATTCAAGAAGTCGGCGGCGGTCGTCGTCGATCTTCAATCGGGCGAAATCGTCCCTGACGCCGACCCTGAAGCGGTTGAGGCGGATAAGACGAATCTCAGACCGCTCGATAAGGCGGACGATATCGCCGGAATCGGCTCGGTTCCGAAACTCGGCGTCGTCTATCTCTTCTTCAACGACGACGGAACGCTCGACGCGGTGACGCTCCCCATCGTCGGCACGGGTCTTTGGTCGACGCTTTACGGATTCCTTTCGCTGCACTCCGACTACGCGACGGTCAAACGCCTCGTCTTCTACGATCACGGCGAGACCCCGGGACTTGGCGGCGAAATCTCCAATCCGACGTGGGACCGAAAGTGGGAAGGAAAAATCGCGGTCGACAAAGAGGGCGAGCCGATCATCGCCGTCGTTAAGGGGACGGTCAACCCCGACGCCCAAGGCGCGGCGAGCATGGTCGACGGAATTTCCGGCGCAACGCTCACCGGCAAAGGCGTGACGAACACGATCCGTTTCTGGCTCGGCGACAACGGCTACGGTCCGTTCCTGAAGAAACTTCGCTTTGACGAAATCGAACTTCCTGCGCCGACCGCAGACAGAAAGGACGAAAAATGAAATTCAGCGAATCAAGCAAGGACAGCTTTATTAAGCCGCTCTTTAAGAACAACCCTATTTTCGTCCAAATCCTTGGAGTCTGTTCCGCGCTCGCCGTGACGACGAGTTTGAAGACAGCGCTGACGATGGCGCTCGCCGTAACGTTCGTGACCGCGTTTTCTAACGTCGGAGTCGCGCTCATCCGCAAGGTCATCCCCGGTTCAATCCGCATGATCGTTGAAATGACGATTATCGCGACGCTCGTGATTCTGGTCGACCAATTGATTAAGGCGTTCTCCTACAACCTGAGCAAACAGCTTTCGGTCTACGTCGGACTCATCATTACGAACTGCATCGTCATGGGACGCGCGGAGGCGTTCGCGATCAAGAACAAAGTCGGCGACAGTCTCCTCGACGGGATCGGCAACGGGCTCGGTTACGGCGCGGTGTTGCTCGTCGTCGCGTTCTTCCGTGAGCTTTTCGGGTTCGGCAAGCTTTTCGGAATCGTCGTGTTTCCAACGGTTCAGAACGGCGGCTGGTATGTTCCAAACGGACTAATGGTTACGGCTCCGGCGGCGTTCTTCCTGATCGGCGGAATTATTTGGCTCGTGAAAACCTGCAATAAAGAAATGCAAGACGCCGAATGAACGCTCGGGCGCCGCTAGGCGTCTCGGGGTTCTTCGATAAGGAAATAATCGATGGAACACGCGCTTTCAATGTTTGTTCAAGGAGTCTTCACGCAAAACCTTGCGCTGTCGCTCTTCTTGGGAATGTGCACTTTCCTTGCGGTCTCCAAAAAGGTCAGCGCGGCGTTTGGACTGGGAATCGCGGTCGTCGTCGTTCAGGCGATCACCGTGCCGGTCAACTGCCTTCTTTACAACTACGTTTTACGCGAAGGCGCGCTCTCGTGGACCGGAATCGACGCGCTCGCGAACCTAGATCTTGGTTTCCTGACCTTCATCACGTTCATCGGCGTAATCGCGGCGCTCGTCCAAATTCTGGAAATGACGCTCGACCGCTTTTTCCCGCCCCTCTATAACGCGCTTGGAGTCTTCCTGCCGCTCATCACGGTAAACTGCGCGATTATGGGCGGATCGCTCTTTATGCAGCAACGCGACTACAGCTTGGGAGACAGCGTTCTTTACGGGCTTTTCTCCGGGCTGGGCTGGGCGTTTGCGATCGTCATGCTGGCGGGAATTCGCGAGAAGCTCGAGTATAGCCGCGTCCCGAAGGGGCTGAGAGGTTTAGGCGTCGCGTTTATGACCGCCGGACTACTGGCGATGGCGTTCATGACGTTTTCGGGAATGTGAGACGGAGGCGACAGGTTAAATTATGAGCGGAATTGGCGTTATTATCGCGGGCGTCGTCGCGTTTACGGTCGTTATTCTCGCGTTGGTTGCAATCATTCTCGTCGCTAGAGCGACGCTTGTGCCCAGCGGCGCCGTCAAGATCGAGATCAACGGCGACAAGTCGAAGACGTTGACCGTTCCCACGGGAGGCAAACTCCTCGGGACGCTCGCAGACCAGAAGATTTTCGTGCCGTCGGCGTGCGGCGGCGGCGGATCCTGCGGGCAGTGCAAAGTGCGCGTGATTTCAGGGGGCGGCGAAATTCTCCCGACCGAAATCGGACACATGTCGCGCAAAGAGATCAAGACGGGCGTGCGTCTCGCGTGTCAGACCCCTGTCAAGCAGGACATGCAGATCGAGATTCCCCCGGAGGTCTTTTCCGTCAAGAAATGGGAATGCACGGTTCGATCGAACAACAACGTCGCGACCTTCATCAAGGAATTGGTCTTGGAACTTCCGGAAGGAGAAGACGTCAACTTCAAGGCGGGCGGCTACATTCAAATCGAGCGTCCCGCTGGACTGACCGTCGCGTATAAGGATTTCGACATTGGTCCGGAATATCGCGCGGACTGGGACAAGTTCAACCTCTGGCGATACGTGAGCGCCGTCCCCGGAGGCGTGACGCGCGCCTATTCGATGGCGAACTACCCACAGGAGAAAGGGATCGTCAAGCTGAACGTGCGTATCGCGTCGCCGCCGCCGCGCAATCCCGACGTCGAGCCGGGACTGATGTCGTCTTTTATTTTCAGTCTGAAGCCGGGCGACAAGGTTACGGTGAGCGGTCCTTACGGCGAATTCTTCGTCCGCGACACGCCTTGTGAAAAGATTTACATCGGCGGCGGCGCAGGAATGGCGCCGCTACGATCCCATATTTTCGAGTTGCTCAAACACCTCGACCGAAAGGAAAAGATTTCCTTCTGGTACGGCGCGCGTTCGTTACGCGAAGCGTTTTACGTCGACGAATTCGAACAGCTCGAAAAAGAACATCCGAACTTTTCGTTCCATCTCGCGCTCGACAATCCGCTTCCGGAGGATAACTGGACGGGGCTCCGCGGGTTCATTCACCAGGCGCTCTATGACAATTATCTAGGGACGCACAAGGCGCCGGAGGATTGCGAGTATTTCATGTGCGGACCGCCCATGATGGTGCAGTCGGTTCTGAAAATGCTCGATAATCTCGGGGTCGAACGCGAAAGCGTCTTCTTCGACGACTTCGGAGGCTAACGGCGACGTCCGATCCAGTTGGAAAATGTTAAGCGCCGACGGCGTTGACGAAATAGCGCCGTTCCATAGCGCGGATTTTGAATCCGCCTTCTGCGAGCAATTCTTTCGGGCGTCTCTTTTAGGGGCGCCCTTCTTCATACTTGCGCCGCTCGTCGGAAACAAGAACGTCAGAGTTTATATAATGGACTTGCAGCGACTTTTCGAGTTTTATAGAATGAGAAAGCGCGGGAGCGCGCCGTTTCGCCGACCGTAACAGAATGGAAAGCAGGATTCCTTTGAAAACTTCGAATCTTCCCACAGTCTCGCTCATTATCACGACGTACAACAAGCCGGATTATCTTCGACTCGTCATTAAGACGGCGCTACGGCAGACGGTTCTGCCGAAAGAGATCGTCGTCGCCGACGACGGCTCGACGGAAGAAAGTTTTGAGGTCACGCGCGAGTTGCGTAAAGAGACGGACGTCCCGATCGTCCACGTCTGGCAGGAGGACAAGGGGTTTCGACTCAATAGAAGTCGCAACAACGCGATCGCAGTCGCGTCGGGCGAATATATCGCGCTTTTGGACGGGGACTGCTTTATCGGCCCGCATTACATTGAGGATCACGCGGGCGCGGCGCGACCGGGGTTTTACGTCGCGGGGACGCGAACTCACCTGCTGGCGGAGCGTCGCGACTACGTGCTGCGAACCGGCGACGTCAGGATTGGCGTCTTTACGTCGGGAACGACAAAGCGACTTCATTCGATCCGTTCGCGGCTTCTTTCGCGATTGACGTCGGAAACGGGAACGCTTGACGAAGAGATTTCGCCGGTCGAACGACGTGGCGTAGCGGGCGCCAATCTCGCGTTCTGGCGCGACGACGCGCTCAAGGTCAACGGATTCGACGAACGCTTCGAGGGCTACGGCGGCGACGACGTCGAGTTCGCGAATCGTCTGACGCGCGCGGGAATCAGGCGGTATAAGCTAGAGCACCTTGCCGTCGCTTACCATTTTGCGCACGGCGGACGCGTCTATGATTTCGAAGAAGTAAAGCAGAAATGTGCCGACGCGACGCGCGTCGAGGGGTATCGCGTCCCCGACGATTTCGGCGTGACGCGAGCGCTTCGAGACGGCTGCGACCGCGTCGAACGGTGACGCGACGTCCGAAAACCGGCGCAGATTTTGATTTCTTTCGTCAAAAAAAACCTGCTCGGAGCATGAAAGCGTCTTCGGGCAGGTTTTCTAATTTCACACTTGCGGCGGCGAAACAACGCCGGGCGTCGCTAATTCTGAAAAACGTCTAGCTCTTCAAACTCCTCAAATAAGTCGGC
>Ga0256407_10007845_pt1 | contig 15865 bp, 16 predicted proteins | sample RumenRJG_04DNA_FD_193489 | JGI IMG/M metagenome (GOLD analysis project Ga0256407, IMG submission 193489) | Bovine rumen microbial communities from Lethbridge, Alberta, Canada - RJG_04 | ecosystem: Host-associated > Mammals > Digestive system > Stomach > Rumen | place: Canada: Alberta...
CGGGGAACTCCTGTTGCGATATGCTGAAATCGTTTACATGTATCGTGACGGGGGCGGTGTTCTGCGATGCGTCATCAGATGGGTATATTACATTATCACAACTAGCAGTAAGCAGGGCTAGGCCTGCCAATAAGATTAATTTAGCTTTCATATTATATTTAACCTAAGCCTAAAAGGCTCTTGAGGTCGTCTTCTTTGTAGAGGATCCAGGCGGTAGTGCCAAGGAATGCCAGGAGGACGAAGATGAGGCACATCTGAGCGCGCTTAGGACCAGCTTTGAGCACTGGCACTGTGGCGCTCTGCAGAGTGGTGAATGCAGGTGTCTCCTCCTGCACCTTAGCCTCAGCAGCAAGGAGCTGTGCGGCCACCTGAGTATAGGCGTTGTACTGCAGCTGCATATCGTTCTCAAGCTCTGTCTGGCGCTGGCGAACGCTCTCAAGGATAATATCCTGGTTAGCATCGGAGAACTCTGCATAGAGCTTGCGAGCCTTCTCATAGCGGGCCTTAGTCTCAGAGGCTATCTTCTTATAATAATCCAAATCTACACGCACCTTGCTAGTGCGATAGTCGGTAATGAAGTTCTGCAAGCGGGTCTTAACGGTATCGGCCATCTTTGCAGCTATCACTGGGTTCTGATCGGTTACATTGATGGTGATGACCATGGTCTTCTTATCAACATCGCAAACCACCTTTTTATCGATGGCTTTTACAACTCTATCCTGCTCCTTGGTAAGGCGGAAAGGATCGACCTTACCCAGCTTCTTCTCTTCTTTTGAGCCAAAGATGCTAAAGATTTTAGTCCACCAAGGAGCCTTCTGACCATAGCGAAGATAGTCGTAATAGGTCATGGTGCTATCCTTCTCGCCCTTTTCCTTATCACCCTCGATAGTGACAGGCACTTGGAACAGTGAGGTCTTAAAGTCGACAGAGTTCATGAGCTCAGGATAAAGCGTTGGGAACAATGCCTCGGTACCAGAACCACCACCCAGACTTACACCAAAACTGCTGGCCAGAGCTGCCAGACCACCACCGCTACTCCTGCTGCCACCCATCTCTGGGCTAAGCTTAACTGTACAACTATAGAAGTTGGGCTGACCAAGCGCATAGATAGCTGCCAGCACAAAGGCTACAGGCAGCACCTTGAAATAAAGCATCTTGTGCTTTAGCAGGTCGCGGAATATCTTACCGAAATCGATAGAAGACTCTATCTCCTCCTGACTCTCAATATATTTATTCTCTTCCATAAAAATTACTTTAACAGATTACCGATTGTGGCGAACATAGTGGCTAGTGATGCCATAGAGGTACCGATGCTAACCCACTGCATGATGTTGGTCATATCTTTCTTGCCCTTCTGTGGTACAATAACCTCGCAGCCTGGCTCGATCTTACCCTTGCCTACCTGAGATACAGTACCGTTCTGGTAAACAATATAGGTGTGCGACTTCTTAGAGCGATTGCCAAAGCCACCGGCCTGGTTTACGTAATACTTCCACGAAGCACCCTTCTTATAAGCAACGGTGTTGGGGAACAGTACATTACCCGAAATACGGACGGTACCATTATACTCGGGAACAACCAGGCGGTCGCCTTCGCGTACCACAACATCGTAGTCGCCACCGGGATTAGCAAGTGCCTTCTCAAGGTCGATACCTACGGTATAGACATCAGAGGTAGCGATCTTCTCGAGATTAACAGAGTCCTTACCATCAGCATTCTGCTTGGCCATCTCGATGACTGTATTAAGACGAGCACGCTCATCTTCGGTCATTCTGCGCTCCAGGCGTGCACCCTTAACATAAGCATCGGAAGTAACGCCACCTGCTGCTGCAATCATATCGCTGAGACGCTGATTCTTTCTGGACAGTGTGAACGAACCGCCAAAGGCAACCTCGCCCTCAACACGCATATCGCGTGGTTCGGTGAATCCAGGGCTTCTGCGAACCTGTACTACATCGTATGGCTCGAGAGTAAAGTCCTTCTGACCATCAAGCACGAAACCGTCCTTGATAGCAAAACTGAAGTTCTTAGATATATCCTGACCTGCAGTAAGTGCCTTGGCATCGCGGACACGGCGAGACACATCGACCTTAGACAGCGATGCAGCATCGGTGAGTCCACCGGCGCGCAGAATCAGATCTTCGATAGTCTCATTGTCGGCATACTCATAGGTGCCAGGGAACTGCACCTCGCCCTGGATAGTAACAGTGCGATCGTTGAGTCGCTCCTGGAGTGTGGGGATAAACAGGATATCCTCATTGCGCAATGGCTCGTCGGCCACTGTACCGTCCATAATGCCCTGCACATCGACAGAGATGACCTCGAAGGTACGGTTAGGCTTGACGCGACGGATAACGGCACGTGATGTCATAGCCTCCTCCATCAGACCATCGGCAGCCTCGATAAGCGACTTGACGCTGGTGACCTCCTGACCCAGGCGGTACATACCGGCACGGAACACTGCTCCACGAACCTCGACCATATTCTCAAAACGGTCGAGCATAGAGTCGACTGACAGTGAGTCGCCATCTGCAACCTTGAAGCCGTTCATATCAAACTCCTTGATATTGTAGACTGTCTTGAGTCGGCCACTGCGACGAACAAGACGAATCTGATCCTTATAGGCATTGGCAGTGAAACCACCTGCATAGTCGAGCAGGGTCTTTACGCTCTCGCTCTTACGCATCTCAAATGCCATAGGGCGCTTTACGTTGCCGGCAATATCAACGATACAATCGTATGGACCGACCTGGATGACATCGTTGTCCTGCAGACGGATATTGCCTGCCAGGCGACCGCTGAGGATGTACTGGTAGACATCGACTGTAGACACGAGCTTGCCCTGGCGGAACACCTTGATATTACGCAGGGTACCGATAGAGTTAGTACCGCCAGCCATATAGAGTGCATGGAACACTGTGGCAAAGGCACTCAGGGTGTAAGAGCCAGGAGCCATCACCTCGCCCATCACATTGACATGGATGGTGCGGGTCTGACCTACAGTGAGCTTGATATTGCTAGATGCATAGCGAGAGCCGAGTGTGCCGCGGATCTTGCTCTGGGCACCTGCTACAGTAAGACCTGACACATGAATAGGACCATAGCCGGGAACAGTGATATCACCATCGGGAGAGACAGTGAGCTCCTCGGTCTTCTGCGAAGCACCGTATATATCTACATAAACCTTATCGCCAGGGCCCAGTACATAGTTCTGAGGGGTGGCAAGGTTCATGTTAGGTTCGAAATTAAGATTCTTGTTATTAAAGATGTCGCGACCGAACACCTTCTTGCCATTGAACAGGTTGCCCTCTGGATTAGCAGGGGTTTCGGCACGGCTGCTGAGCTGAAGGTCGTCATCAGCAGCTGCATCGGCTGACAAGTCATCGCTCTTGCCCATGGTACGGGTTGTAGCAGCATTAGCCTTGCGCATACGATCCTCTGCATCGTCGGCAGCCTTCTCGGCGGCAGCTCCCATGCTGGAGTTCTTCATCTTGTCGGCATACTGCTTGCGGAGGCGCTGAATCTGATCGACCTTGACACCACGCTGCATCAGTTTGGTAACAATCTGACTCTGCGATGTACCCGCCTTAGTCTCCTTCTGAATAAACTGCAGAACCTGCTGGTCGCTCATCCCCTGTGCTGCTACCATCTGTACAGACAGCAACATCAAGAAAAATAAAATGTATTTTTTCATATAACCACAAAATTTCTTCTCCTAACGTGTGACCATAAAAGCTTGGTAATCAGTACGTTAGCGTAATATTTGTTTTAAATCTAATAGAAAAAACAAGAACTTAATTGAACCGGTTCCGAATTTTCTGCGGACAAAGGTACGATATATTTTCGAATAAACCAAATAATAATGCAAAAAAAACAAAAAAAGTCGCCAAATTGCGACTTTCATCAATGTTTTTAGTGTTTTTTGTAGACTTAATCCTTATTTATACTGAAAGGGGCTGTCGAAATCGCGAAGCAATGGGTGGCGGGTGTCCTTATCTGAAAGGATGGCCTTATCGACAGGTATGCGCCAATCGATACCCAAAGAGGCATCAAGAATGCTGATGCCGCCATCGGCCTCGGGGTGATAGAACTCATCGCACTTATACTGGAAAACGGCTGTGGGGCTGAGTACGGCAAAGCCATGAGCAAAGCCTTTGGGGATGAAGAACTGGCGATGGTTATCCTCTGACAGCTCTACAGCCACATGCTGACCATAGGTGGGCGAGCCCTTACGGATATCTACTGCCACATCGAGCACCGAGCCCATGACGCATCGCACAATCTTACTCTGAGTGAAAGGCGGGCGCTGGAAATGAAGTCCACGCATAACGCCATAGCTGGACATCGACTCATTGTCCTGAACAAATGTGATGGGACCTACCTTCTCGTCGAACTCGCGCTGAGAAAACGACTCAAAGAAGTATCCGCGCGAATCATTAAATACACGCGGTTCTATTATATATAATCCCTCGATTGCAGTCTTTATAACTTCCATGAAAAACCTGATATTTGATGCAAAAGTAGATAAATAAAATGAAACGGCCAAATAAGAAGGGATAAAAATGAAGATTTTGGCTAAAAAGGGACGTTTTGTGGAAAATATAATGTAACTTTGCACCCAAAATATAGATTAATGGAAGAAAATAACGATATACAACAGTGGTTTTGCCTAGGCTGCACCAGTCCCCAGAGAGAACTGAAGGTAAGGGACGATGTGCGCAGATACGGGCTGGAGGCATTTGTGCCACTGAAATATGAGGTAAAAAGACTTCGCCGCCAGGAACAGCGCACTCTGGTGCCGGCCATATCGGGACTGATGTTTGCCAAGGGCACACTGGACGAGGTGAAGGAATATATAAGTCATGCTCACTATACTGTATATATAAGGAAATCAACTTTTTCGAACAAAGAGGATTATCTGACCATACCCACAAGGGCTATGGAGGACTTTATAGCAGTGACAGTGGACCACGAGGCACACATATCATATTTCAGACCAGAAGAGATAAAACTGCAGGCTGGCGACAAGATACGTGTGAAAGGTGGTATATACGACGGCAAAGAGGGCATAATAATGCGCATAAAAGGCAAGCGCAACAAGCACCTGGTGGTGCAGATACCAGGACTGCTAGTAGCGGCCGTAGAAATGACCCCGGAGCTGATTGAGCTGAGCAAATCTGTCAGGGGACAGGTACCTGGCAGCACGAGCAACGCCGGTTCTGCCAAATCTGTCAGGGGACAGGTACCTGGCAGCCCAAACAATCCCGCCGGTTCTGCCAGGTACCTGTCCCCTGACAGATTCGGCAGCGCCAGCGAAGACATCGCAGAGGAGAAGCCATCAAAAAACATTGACGGGGATAAGAAGTATCTATACGACACAGCACACAGGCTGCTGTTTGAGATCACCAATAAATATAAGGAGGATCAGGAGTACTATCTGCTGATGAACGAACTGAAGCGTTGCAGAGCAAGACTCATTACATTTAAAGGGTTCACCCCCTCGACTGAGGCGGAACTGGCCCTGCCAATGTATATGGCGGCAGTGCTGCTGGATGAAGAAGTTGCGGAGGCGAAAGAGAGGCTGGAGAAAGCAATCGCGAGGCTGAAGGACTCGAGCAAGCTGAAGGCGAAGTGCCTGGAGATGATGGAGGCGATCGAAAGTTTCGCCGGCGCTGCCGACGCTGTCGATTCTGTCAGGGGACAGGTACCTGACAGCACGAGCAACGCCGGTTCTGTCAGGTACCTGTCCCCTGACAGAATCGACAGAACTGACAACGAAACATTATAATAATAAACATATAAAATTTTAACTGATTATGGAAATGATTAAGCTTGACATTACTAAGGCTGCATGCTTCTTGGAGAAGGGTGCAGTGGAGAGTTTTGAACCAAAGGTAGCTGAGGCACAGAAGGCTCTTGAGGCCGGTACTTGCCCTGGCAACGACTTCCTGGGTTGGTTGCACCTGCCATCGTCTATCACACCTGCATTTATCGACGAGCTGCAGGCTTGCGCTGACACTCTGCGCGCTAACTGCGATGCTATCGTTGTAGCTGGTATCGGTGGTAGCTACCTGGGCGCTCGTGCAGTGATCGAGGCCCTGAGTCCTGCATTCGGTGCAAAGAAGGGTGCTGAGATCCTGTTTGCAGGTAACAACATCAGCGAGGACTATCTGTTTGAGCTCACTGAGTATCTGAAGGACAAGAAATTCGGTGTGATCAACATCTCGAAATCGGGAACAACTACTGAGACTGCCCTGACATTCCGTCTGCTGAAGAAGCAGTGTGAGGCTCAGCGTGGTAAGGAAGAGGCCAAGAAGGTAATCGTGGCCATCACCGACGCTAAGAAGGGTGCTGCTCGTACTTGCGCCGACAAGGAGGGTTACAAGAGCTTTATCATCCCCGATAACGTGGGCGGTCGTTTCTCGGTACTCACTCCAGTAGGTCTGCTGCCTATCGCATGTGCTGGTTTCAGCATCAAGGAACTGGTGGCTGGTGCTCAGGAGATGGAGAAGGCTTGCGCTCCTAGCGTTCCATTCGCCCAGAACCCTGCTGCACAGTATGCTGCTGTACGCAACGGCCTGTATCAGAACGGCAAGAAGATCGAGATAATGGTGAACTTCCAGCCTAAGCTGCACTACTTCAGCGAGTGGTGGAAGCAGCTCTACGGCGAGAGCGAGGGTAAGGACCTGAAGGGCATCTTCCCTGCAAGCGTTGACTTCACTACCGACCTGCACTCTATGGGTCAGTGGATTCAGGAGGGTGAGCGCACTATCTTCGAGACTGTTATCAGCGTTGAGGAGCCCGAGAAGAAGCTGCTCTTCCCATCGGACGAGGAGAATCTGGACGGCCTGAACTTCCTGGCTGGCAAGCGTGTTGACGAGGTGAACAAGATGGCTGAGCTGGGTACTCAGCTGGCTCACGTGGATGGTGGCGTGCCCAACATGCGTATCACCATGCCACGTCTGTCTGAGCGTTACATCGGTCAGATGATCTACTTCTTCGAGATCGCCTGCGGTATCAGCGGTAACGTACTGGGCGTTAACCCATTCAACCAGCCCGGTGTAGAGGCATACAAGAAGAATATGTTCGCCCTGCTCGACAAGCCCGGATACGAGAAGGAGAGCGAGGCCATCAAGGCTCGTTTGGCAAAGTAAATTTTAGATAAAAAGAACGTTTTAGTTTTAGATAAAAAGAACAGAAGGACATATTTTAAGTACAGCATGGTGCGCAGCCTTATTTATGTTCTTTTGTTCTTATTATCAAAAAGAATATGCTCAAAGCGGTATTATTCGATATGGACGGGGTGCTGTATGATTCAATGGGGAATCATGCAGTAGCTTGGGTCCAGTCGATGAAGAAGTTCGGTATCAATATGACAGCTGATGATGCCTACGCCACTGAGGGAGCTCGTGGCGTAGACACCATTCGCTATATGGTAAAGCAACAACAAGGTCGCGACATCACGGAAGAAGAATCGCAACTGATGTACGATGAAAAAACACGCATCTTCCATTCTATGCCAGAGGCCCCCATCATGCCGGGGATATTATCGCTCATGGAACAGATACATGCAGCCGGCATCACCATCGGTGTAGTAACCGGCTCCGGCCAGCGCCCATTAATTAATCGCATTCTCCGCGATTTCGGGAGGTTTGTGAGTATCGACAACATCACCACCGCCTACGATGTCAAAAAAGGCAAGCCCAATCCAGATCCCTATCTCATGGGCCTCCGCAAGGCCGGCAACCTGCAACCGAGCGAAGCGATGGTAGTAGAAAACGCCCCTCTAGGCATCCGCGCCGGAGTAGCAGCTGGCATTTATACCATAGCCGTAAACACCGGTCCCCTTGATGACCAGATTCTATTGAATGCTGGAGCAAATATCCTCTTCCCAACCATGACAGCGCTTAGCAATGCTTGGCCCAACCTGTCAGAGGGACAGGTACCTGACAGATGAACCTGTCAAGGGGACAGGTACCTGACAGAAATCAAATTGATCTTTCGATCATTGGGGGATACCCCCAAACCCCGGATGCAGGGTTCACCCTGCACCCTATCCCAACCACCTTAGTCCTCCTTATCTTAAGGAGGATCTCAAACCACTCCCCAAACCCCTCGCCATCTTGGCAAGGGGCCTCCAACCGCTCCTACTCGTCGCTCTTTCACTAAGGTACGCCTGGGCATCAGAGCCCTGGCGTGTTTTTTATTGCGACTACGCGTAGCTGGTCGAATCTGTCAGGTACCTGTCCCCTGACAGGTTTTTGCGCGAAGGCGCAATATCTAATACCTGAAAACACCGAGGGGTTTTGCCGCGCGGCTGGGGGCGAGGAGCCACCAAAGAGCGAGGGAGGGATGGAGCAAGCGCTCTAGCGAGCGGGGTAAATAGACAGCAAGGCATCATACACATTGCGCTTCAAATCATCCTTATCATAAGTATGAAGAAATTTTTTAGCCACATTCTGATAAAAAGTATATATATTACGCGATGCCCGTGGCTTGATAATGTATTTCATATTATCCGGCCGCGTAAATTGAGTCTATCTCTTCAGCTATTATGTCATACAACTCATCGGGAGTCATATCACGATTAAGCGCACACTCGCGCTTAATCATATCATCATCTGCCTGCTGCAGAGCATGCTCTTTGGTAAGGGCATCAATATGCTGATCGATAAGCAATTGAGCCCATCGATTTATAGCTGCTTTGCTGTCAAGCTCTGGCAAAACATCGCGAAGCACTGCTTCATTGACTTTTATATTAACTGTACACATAATAGTTTCGTATAATAATTTTTGACCCGCTGCCAGGTACCTGTCCCCTGACAGGGGGAGCGAGCGCTTAAGCGAGCGGGGAAACCTAGTTAGGTCACAAACTTTGGATAATGCCGCGGCTTACTCCTGTTAGGCGTTCTAGCTGGCGGAAAGAGGCTCCTTTTGATTTCAGGAACTTCAACATATCTCGTTTGATACCATCCTCCAGTTGCTGGAATGCGGTACTATTCGTAACACCGGTATGCTCCTTAATCATAAGCATAACCTGATCGTCAGAAGGTCTACCCCTCGAAGGGTCTTCAATTTCCAGGCATGGTACGTCATCGTCCAGCGGCTCGTCAATCCACTCCTTCAGTTCGTCAAACGGAATCCTCTTCAAGACGGTCTCTATATCGCAGATCTGGAACACTGGCTCCACCGATCCGTCGAATTCTCCCCAACTACTATATGAGTAGTCACCAACTCTCTCAACAAGGTTGGCTTTTACTGGATTTTGGTGGATGTAGCGGAGTAATGTGGCAAAATACGCCATATCGTTGACCGGCTCTGACTTGAATCGATCTCTGAAAAGATGACCGTCACGAGCATACTTGTGGTTGTAATAAAACACATAGCTACTGGCAATGCGCTTGATTGTCTCACCGATGCTTTCTCCACGTTCACGTATCAACAAATGAACATGGTTTGACATCAAGCAATATGCATAATATGTACAATTGCTCCCACATGGCGCGCCTTCGTCATCATAACGGAAACGCACTCTGTCGAGGGTTGCGATGAAATGGTAATAGTCTTCTTCATCATTGAATATACTCTGGTGGTTTATACCACGCAGCATCACGTGGTAAATACCGGTTCCTGATTCTTTTCGGGATTGTCTGGGCATTTTTTTAAAGCGATTATTTATGGTTTAACTTTTTCCTGTCAGGTACCTGTCCCCCTGACAGGTGTCTTGCGCCAGCCCCTGTCAGGGGACAGGTACCTGACAGGTGCAACTAAGGCTGGTGCATGTTCTGAGCATGACAAGCATCAACAATAGTGATAGTGTCCCCATCTATCGTATATGCGAAATACCACTTGTCGGTATTTGCCATATGATATCCTTTCCAACGTGATAATGTAGGTTTACGTCTTAAAAGTGTCTTTTCTATTTGTAACATACCATCAATGGCATCATCGATATTCTTACGCTGCGCCAGAGGCTTAATCTTGTAATTGTACATCATCATTGCTCTGCGTACACCTCATCTATCATCCTGTGCAAGTCTGCACGGAATGACTCAAGTTCAATTGCCTCGCCACAATCATCCACGAGCTCCGATGGCTTAAGCAGCAGTTCCTCATCTTGCTCAATGGCACGCCACAAATCCTCCTGCGTCTCATTCTGTCTTTGTTCCGCAGCTATCTGTTGGATACGCAGGTCTATCTGCTGTTGCACCCATTGGCGAATGGCCGATGTGGTTTTCAGTTCCGGCCGAATATTGCGAAGCACTGCTTCATTGACTTTTATATTAACTGTACACATAATAGTTTCGTATATATTTTGGTGCAAAGATAAGGAATAATGCAATATATTCCAAACTTTTTGCTATTTTTCTAGCAAATTTATATGTTTTCAGACCTGCCGAAATCCTGTCAGGTACCTGTCCCCCTGACAGGTGTCACTCGAAGTTGAGAACAACATTCTTGTAGCCTAATTGTGTAAACAAGTTACGTATCTGGGACTCGGCGTTTGATTGGGCGGCGGTTATATTTTCATTGGTGAGGCAATGTTGGAGCATTTGCTTCTGGGCCTTTTGGTAGAGGGCTTGGTGGGCCTGAGGGGTCCACTTGCCGGACTCGTAGAAGGGTTTGGTTTTGGACTCGTCGATGAAGTCCTTATCCAAGAGGCCTACCTTGGGGAGCGTTACCTGAAGGCTATCGCCTTTGACAGCGAGGGCGCTATCGGCCAGATTCTGCATGTTGATACCCAGGCGTAGGGTACCATAATAGATACGCACCAACTCATCATCGGTGAAGATGCCCTTGCGGACGGTGTCGACCATCTCCTCGGCCGAGATAGAGAGAAACTCCCACTCGCCAATGTCGCGGATGGACTGGATCTGAGTGGGCGTGAGGTCAATATTCTCGTTGGAGCCCAACTCGATATAATTACCCTTAAAAGCACTCCTAACCCAGAACACGATAACGACAAGCAGTATCAATATTGCTGCACATATGGTGAGTTTAATGTACTTCGTCATACTTGTTTTAACGCGATAATTCTTCATGAGATTAATCTTCAAACCTAATTAATCCTTTAAACCTCTGTTTGAAATCCAGGTCCTTGCGGAAAGCAATGGTGATGTTCTGCTCCTCGTATCCCAACTGGGTGAGCATCGGAACAAGGACCTTGGCGGAATTGGCTCGGGCGGTCTCCTCGATACCCATATCGGGGATGGACTGCAAGATGGCCTCCCTACCCTGCTGCTGATAGTTGGCTAACTCCTCGTCGCTAAAGTGCGCGCGAGTAAGACCGACATACTGCTTAACGTTCTGCTGATCGATCTTGGAACTGGTCATAACGACCTGAGGATCGGGCAAAATAATGGTAATCTTATCGCCACTGCGCTCGATGTTCTTCTCGGAAAACTCGGAGAAATCGATATATGCCTTGATCTTGGCGTCCATCGGGATGGCGATCTTGCGATCGGCCAAGGGGACCTTGAGGTTAAACGACTTGCTGAGCAGCTGACCCTTCAGGCGAAGGGCATCGTCGTGGGTGATGATTTTGTGTACGCGATACTCGGCGGTGTAGAGTTTGGAGCACTGCTGAACACTAGTGATTACTTCTGCTAGCGGTTGTTCTGTCAGTTCTGTCAGGGGACAGGTACCTGGCAGCAACCTGCCAGGTACCTGTCCCCTGACAGAACTGGCATCATCGCTGGACGAGCAACGGGCGAAAATTAACCCGATAACTACCAGAACTGCCAACACCCCAATACCAATATATAGATACTTACGTGTGCGCATGTTACTCCATCTGCTGGTCCTTGGCGACACCTACTTCGCCGAAATTGCTGATCGTTACTACCATGGGGATGTACTCGTCGGTCTGGGGGTGACAGACGCTGGCGGCGAAGTACAGTTGGTTGCCTTCGGCTTTGTCGAAGACGAAACCCTCAAGGATGCCGGTCTTGCGATAGTCATCGTCGAGACAACCATCAAAGGCACTCTTGGTGAAGGTCTTGGTACAAAAGATGCTGCCATCGGTACGGATGACACGCAAGGTGATACGGTTGTCGACAAACTGCTGACCGGTCTCGTCCTTGACCATCTTAAGTGAGTCGTCGGCAGTACGGGTAACTTCGATCTGGTACTGCTTGCCCAACCACTGAATATCCTTGACGTCCTTATAGTCCTGCATACGGATAGGTGCCTGAGGCTGAGGGGTTTCGGTTTCCTGCACGATAATATCGTCGTGCTGTTTCTTCTTACCGCAACTTACGGTTATAAGACCTACGAGAGATAAGGTCAAGATAGCTTTATAATTCATGTTATTGTTAAATTTTTGGTGCAAAGATAATAAAAAAATAGGAAAATATTTGGTATTACTAAAAAAGTTTGTATTTTTGTGGCATGAATATTACTAAAATCCTTTTGACCACGACAATGCTACTGGCCTTTGGCACGAGCCAAGCTAAAGTAGACCATAAAGACGACCCGAAGTACAAGGTGCTCCGAGACTCGATGACCCACGCATTTAATGACGGCGACAGCGCCAGGTTCTATACCCATCTGACTAACCTGCAGAACTATCTGTTGGAAAAGGACGATCTGCACGGATACTACACGCAGCGATGCAACGACATCATCTTCGAGATGAACCGGCAGAAGATATTCGAGGCTTATACAAAGGCTGCGGAACTCTCGAAAGAACTGCGCGAGAAGAAGTTGGACAAGGAGATGTATATGGCCGTGAACATGATGGGCCACATAAACAAATACTGCGGCAACAAGGAGGCTGCCAAGAAGTGCTGGTATGAGGTGATAGACATGATGCAGAAAAACGGCTACTACGAGAGCATCCCGCCCATCTACATGAATATCATAAATGTGGCTTTAGATGATGACGCACAAGAGGCACTGGACCTGATGGACAAAGCTAAGGAGATAGCCCAGAAATACTCACCCGAGCGTGTGTTTGATATCGAAACACGAAAGACTCTCACCTATTATAATAGTGGCGACATACCAAAATTCCTGGAGGGCTACAAGGCCTATAAGGAGGGAGAGAGAAAGGGGCATTCATCGGTTCACGGCAGGAGTATGGAGGCCTACTATTTGGCCGCAACCGGCAGAGTGGACGAAGCCATAGAATACGCCAAGCGCGAGATGGGCGATGAGGGTGCTGACGCCATACCGCTGATATACGAAAGAGCCGGCAGATGGGAAGAGGCATACAAGGCATTCAAAAAGGAATCGCTGGCCAGCGACTCAATCGACAATGTGGTGATAACCAACAGTATGCAGGGAATACAGGACCAGATAAAACTGTATGAGGCAGAAAAGAAATCGGCCATGGACCGCACATATGCCATGCTGGGTGCGATATTCCTGCTGACACTGCTGATAGTGGCGCTGATATACATAGTGCAGACCCGAAAGAAGCACATGCAGGAACTGCGCAAGGCCTACAAGAAGGCAATGGAATCGGAAAAGATGAAGACTGCATTCATACAGAACGTGACCCACGAGGTGCGCACTCCACTGAACATCATCACAGGATTTGCACAGGTGATAGCAAGCCCGGAACTGGCCGGAAACTCCGAAGAGCGCCAGCACATATCGAAGATGATGCAGAAGAGCACAAGACAGGTGACCGTGCTGATGGACGAGATAATCGGACTATCGCTTATCGATTCGACCGACCAGATGAACAAGAACGACGAGCCGAAGATAAACGATATGCTGAGAGGCTTGCAGGCAGAATACAAGGACTATGTGACCGAGGAGACCGAGATAAAACTTGAGACAGAACTGGATGACGACTTCAAACTGAAGACCAACGAGAATATGCTAAGACGCATCATGGCCTGCCTGATGGAGAATGCAGCAAAGTATACCACCAAGGGCATCATAACCTTGAGGGCAAAAACGGAGAATAATCTACTGAAACTTACTGTGGAAGATACTGGTAGCGGAATACCGGCTGAAGAAGCAGAACGTATCTTTGACAGATTTGTGAAACTGGACAGTTTCAAGGAAGGTATCGGATTGGGATTGCCTCTAAGCAGGAGACTGGCAGAACAATTAGGTGGTAACGTGGAACTGGACACCACCTATACAGGTGGTGCCAGATTTATTGTTACCCTAGGTATTTCATAAGGATGCGAGAGTAGCCACTGTCGTGGAGCTTGGTGATACTCTTCTCGCGAATCTGACGAACACGCTCGCGAGTGAGTCCCATCTCGGCACCGATCTCCTCGAGACCACGCTCCTGGCATCCGATACCGAAGCACTCTTTTACAATCTTAAGTTCACGATCCTTGAGAACGTTGCGAAGCACGTTGTCGAGATCGGATGTAAGCGACTCGTAATCAACAAGTTTGTCGGTACGGGTATCCTCGCCTGAGCTGAGCATATCGGCCATTGAGTTGTCATCGTCCTCGCCAAATGGGGCGTCGATACTCATGTGGTGACTGTCGGCCTTGGCTGTCTGCTCGATCTTAGCCTCCTCGATCTGAGTGAGCTCGGCCAACTCGGTAACAGAAGGGCGACGCTGGTGCATCTGCTCGAACTTATTGATTTCCTGATTAATCTTGCTGAGTGCACCGCTCTGATTAAGAGGCAGGCGCACAATACGGCTCTGCTCGGCAATGGCCTGCAGAATGCTCTGACGAATCCACCATACGGCATAAGAAATGAACTTAAAACCACGTGTCTCATCAAACTTCTCAGCTGCCTTAACCAGTCCTATATTACCCTCGTCGATAAGGTCGGTAAGTGTCAAACCCTGATGCTGATACTGCTTTGCTACAGATACAACAAATCGCAGATTGGCTGTAACAAGGCGCTCCTTGGCCTTTTCGCCCTCAGGACCTCCACGGCGGATGGCCTGAGCCAGCTCAATCTCCTCGTCGATTGTTACAAGGGGTTGACGACCGATTTCTACAAGATACTTATCCAGTGCCTCACTCGATCGGTTGGTAATGCTTTTTTGAATCTTTAATTGCCTCATATTTATATCGTTACTCTGAAAAAGTTTGCAAAAGTACTAAAAAAAACGATACGTTGCAACCAACGCATCGCTATTTTAGAGTATTTTAACAAGAATTTACTAGAAATCCAACGATGCTTGCGTTAAATCAATTGACTGAGCAGTGAGAGTGCCACTTCCGCGGACTACAACGAGGCATTTGCCATGGAAGGCCCGGCGCGTGGGCGATGTGAATCGCTCCATCGAAGTCTGGCAACCGTTATCGGTGGCAATGACATTGGCCCCCTTGAAATGAATCTGATTATCTGTCCATGGGCAGAGGTTGCCATCCTTATCGACCACCTCGGCTGTGATGAAGGTGAGGTCCTTGCCTTTGTAATCGACACTGAGGCGGATGTGATCGGGGGCTCCTGCGGTGCGGATGGTCTGGGTGCAAACGGGAGTGCCGTTCTTACGGGTGACGACCTTGATTTCGCCCGGGGCGAACTTCACTCGCCAAGCGACGTGGTATGGAGTACAAAGGTCAGAATTTAGACGTGAGAATTTAGAGGCTTTTTCAGCCTTGCGAAGAACGCCTTGACTCTTGCCATTGATGAAGAGTTCGGCCTCATCGGCTTGGTTATAATAGGCCCAGAGGTCAATCTCCTGACCGGGGAGCCAGTTCCAGTGAGGGAAGAGATGGAGCATGGGCTTGTCGGTCCACTCGCTCTGATACATATAATAGGTGTCCTTAGGGAAACCGGCCAGATCGATGAGTCCGAAGTAACTGCTACGGGCCGGGAAACCATAAGGGGTGGGCTCGCCAATGTAATCGAAACCAGTCCAGATGAACTGTCCGCCAACAAAGGCATTGTGCTTGACCACATCCCACAGCTCCTCGTGAGCGCTGGACCA
>Ga0256407_10007847_pt1 | contig 15861 bp, 22 predicted proteins | sample RumenRJG_04DNA_FD_193489 | JGI IMG/M metagenome (GOLD analysis project Ga0256407, IMG submission 193489) | Bovine rumen microbial communities from Lethbridge, Alberta, Canada - RJG_04 | ecosystem: Host-associated > Mammals > Digestive system > Stomach > Rumen | place: Canada: Alberta...
CGAAAGTAAATGATTCTTTCGGTATTTTATTGGATATTAGCGACTTTAATGAATTATTTTTGCATTTCGGATAAATATATGCCAAACAATCATACATCTTATATTTTGAAAGCATTCTCACAATTTGGTTGAATGTGGATGATGACACCGAATTAGGGTCAAAGAATGGTATAAGTTGGCTAATGACATATTCTGACAAACCCTTAAAATAAGAATATTGTGTAATATCCATCAACATACGTTGTGCCATTGCATCAGACTGTTCTTTCTCTATAATTAGAGATAAAGCCTTGTTAAATCCAAGAAACATAGCCTTTTGTGGATTGTTCAACATATTGGCATCCAATAACGCAAAATCTTCTTCGCTAGGGGCGTTGTTATAGAATCTGTATCTGTTTGCAATATCGCCAAAAAGACAACTTACAATACTTTCAAGTTCTTCGTCATACAAAAAATCTGACAATTTGTAATTGCAATCATATATTATATTTAACAATACCAATGAATGATAGACAAATAAACTATTTCTTATGGTGTTATAAACCTTGTTGCTATGTTTCTTATTCTTTTGAAAATAACTTGCCGAAGATTCGGTTAAAATTTTTTTTAGCAAGCCAAAATCAAATGAGGTGATTGCTGAAATAAATTGGTTATAAACAGTATTGCTTCTCTTAATAATATTGAAAGGAATATTAAACTCTTTCAACATAGAATCAAAAGAATTTTGTGTTTTATTACCATTTGCATCATAGCAAAGTGTACCCATTTCTTCTCCATTATTTTCTTGGATGAAAGAAAACATAAAATTAGTTGCATCGTTATCTTTCTTGTTAAAATCAAAGAAAATTACGGTGTTATAATCTTCAAATGGCGAATAACCAATTTTCCCACCAATGTTTTCATTGATACTAGAAATTAATGTATAAGATTCCATGTTTTCAAACATCAAAGCAACCTTTCCGTTTTCGTTTGCAAGAATAACGTATGAACTTTTTTTCACCTTATTGTTAAGGTATTTGAAAAAATCATCCTTGTTCCATTTGAATGGATAATGCAGTGCTTTCATAAAGATGCTATTCGGTATTCCTTTCAAACGTAAAACAGACTGAATATTACATGGTTGACTTTGCTTAACAAATGAAATCAATTGTGGGTTGTCTATTGAATAATCGTTAATTAGATTATTGTTTGTGAAACTGTGTGCGTGTGAAATATATTTTTTTCCTTCAACTGTAAATCCGACAATCGAATATTCCGAATCTTCGTTTTCAGAAAAATCAAAAATCACATATTGCTCACGGTTGGACTTGCGCTCAATATAATCATTCCAATAACGCTTATTCTTTGAAATGCACCAATTTGTGTGTTTACCAAGTCTCTTAATTGTTTCATAATCAAAAGATTTAACAACCACAACATTTTCATTGTCATAGACAATTTCACATTTGACGTTTTCATTGTTCTCCAAATAATTCATAAAAGATGCTTTGTTCCATTCGAAATGAATGTCACAAAGAACGTTCATTTCACGAATTATATCTTCCGCATTTTCAATGGTAGACATCTTTCTGATGAAATTACGTTGCTTTGAATCTGAAAGTTTTGCAAATTTGTTTAAAAGCAAAACAATCCTATCATCGTTTTCATCAAATATGGATTTCAAAAGATGCTTTTGGGCAGTATTGAATTGCATAATCGAATCGTTTGCACGTTTCAATCTAGTAATTCTATTGATTTCGTTGATTAAACACCAAATATCCTCAAACCCATTATAAGCATTAATTGTCCCCTTTTTGAGTTTACTAGAAAAATTATTGTAGATGTTGTTCCATTTCAAACAATATGAAAGCATTGGCATTTGAACATTATTGTACATTATGTTCTTAATGCCCCAAGCAAATAATGGGAAATTATTATTGCACAGAACAAATAAATATTGAACAATACTTTGGCTAATGTCTAGTCCATATTTTGACTGTAATTGCTTATATTGTTTAGCATTGTTTTTGGTGAATTCGTCAAACAAAGACTCAAAATCAATAGGTAACAATATCAAAGCATTTACACAATCTTTGAAAAAACGTTGGCATTCCCATTTATTCATTTCCGCAACACCACGGTATATATGTAATTTTTCATCAATTTTAATCTGTTCTTCTGTTGTATAAGAACGCTTGCTGAAATCATCACCATAAATGTTGTTGAAAATTAAAATGCTCCCACCTAAATTCAACATTTCACCACATTCTGCTTGACCATTGTAGATGATAATAATTTTTCTTGTTTTATTATCTTCAACACTCTTTAACAAGTGTTGAAGATTTTTGACATAGTTACCAATCATTTTTTTAATAAGTGTTAAAATTTAATTTCTTTTGAAAAAATTTCGATGAATTGTGTTTCATCAACGCCCAATTCCTTGCATTTTGCAATGACATCTTCCTTGATATTGTTGATGTACTTCTCATAAGAATCCACAATATACTGAATAGTTTCTGGTTTTACTGCATCCTTGTCAATTTTTTCAGTTTTCTTAGGTGTGGTTGAATAGCCGTAATCGTTATAGCCATAATCATCATCAGCACCGCCATAACCGCCATTCCAAGCACCACCGCCTTGGTATGTATATGTTTCCTTATAAGATGGATTAAGTTTGTTGAAATAGATGGTATCTGCATCTGAAACCGAATAACTACCGCTAACACATTTCATCTTATGTTCGGTGTTGCCCAACTTTTCAATGATAGCCTTGCCCATTTCAAGAGCATTGTCCATATCCTCAAGTACGCAATACTCATTTGGCATATGGCAATTGTAATAACCCGTACCGAAATTCATACAAATGATGTCGGTTTTCTCTCGGATTGATTTAACATCGGTATATGGTTCAGACCTAAAATCATTTAGACCATACTTTGCACAGATTTCTGCAAGACCATTCTTTTCAAAGAATTCCTTGCCCATAAGTTTTGTACCGCTACAAGTATGTGCAGCGCGATTTAAGTCTGGTGAATCATAACCAATTACATAGCCTACATTGCCAAACCATTCCTTATAGAAATCCTTTTTCATATCGATTTCTTTTGAACCAACGCAGCCAATTTCTTCTTCAACAAAGAAACAAGCCTTAATGGTCTTAAAGAAACGGAACATATTAAGGCATATTGCAACACCCGCCTTATCATCACCGCCAATACCAAAACCTTCGCAATAAATTTCGTGCTTGCCGTTCTTTACCCTAGTCAAAACATCAAGAGAAAGACCCGCTTTTGCGTATAATGTTTGTGGTTCTTGAACGGTGTCCATATGCGCAGTAACGCAAGGATAAAACTCACCTTCTTTGACAATTCCCTTGGTTAAATAGATATTACCCTTTTCGTCAACATCATATTCAACACCATTTTCTTTTGCCCAAAGAATAATGAATGTTTGTATACGATATTCAGCCCTACTTTTAGATGGGGTTGACATTACATTATAAACCAAACGCTCGTCAAGACAATTTAATTTCAAGTCCGCATTAAGTTCGGACATATGTTCAACATTAACTTTTGTTGCTTCGGCATTCTTAGCCTTTGGTTCAACTACTTGACTTTTAGTATTTTTTGCCATTTTTTATATAAATTTTAATTGATTTCTATTTCGTTCAGTCGAATATTCTCAATACCGTTTTTCTTGTATAATACGATTTTGGATAAAGTTTCGACCAAATCTTTGTTTGTTAAAATGTTATAAATTAATAGTGATATTTTTTTGTTTTCAGTTGGATATATGTTGTTTTCAATACCATTTTTATCAACCGTAGAAATGAAAACCGAATCATTTTCAGTCACCTTGTTTTGCAAGGATGCTTGAACAAAAGATTCGCACAAAAATAGTTTTTCATCCATATATAGTTTTTCGTCCATGTCATTTAATATATTACACAAAAAGCATATTTTTCACCTTTTATTCTGTTTGTTACAAGAATTTTTATTTTGTCATTTTTAGTTTTGGTGACATATTTTATTTTTTCAATTTTATCATTCTTAATAACATGAACTGAAATTGTATATTTCAATTCTTCTAAAACAGAAATTCGTGTGTCAATAAACGGAATTTTGCAAAAACAACAAATTACTCGATAATCCACTGTTTTTTTAAATTCGTCAATTGTCATTGTTTTTGTTCCTTAATGTTAAAAATTGGAATGAAAAAGGTTGACCGTCATTTTGGCAAATAGCAGATTCGTGTGTTGTTTCCCAATTGTCATTGTTGAAAATATCGGGAAAATATGCATCACCATCATCTGTGGCATTGACTTTTGTAATGAATGCTTCATTAATAATGCCCTTTTCTATAAATGCCGAATAAATTGATGCGCCACCAATAACATATGCTTGAATATTCTCATTATTTAATTTAAGAATATCTTCAAAAGTCTCACAATATTCAATGGCTTCATCAATTGAATGCACAATGATAACATTTTCTTGTGGCGGCTCAATAAAGAATTCTTTGTTGCTTGATATGATTATATTCAAACGGTTTTTGAGTGGGGCATTTGGAATTGATTCATATGTCTTCCTACCCATTATAACAATGTTATGTGTAGTTAAAGATACGAATCGTTTCATATCATCTTTAATGCTATATAAAAGTTGGTTGTTTTTTCCCAATGCCAATTTATCATTAACACAAGCGATAATATTGTATTTCATATTATTTAAGTATATTAATTGATGGATGTGAAAATTTATGTGCATTCTTTTTATAGAATTCTTCAATTTCTTTTCCATATTTTAGAATTGCTACCATAAGACACGCATTAAAGTTTTCTTCTGTTAGTACAAATGGTGTTTGGTTTCCTTTCTGAACAGTTAACCAATCCTTATATGTTGGAGTATAATTGAAATCGTTGATGCAGCATTTGATTGAATTAACCACATTTTGCAAATATTCTTCGAACAATTCTTTTTGCGTTTTAGGTGATTCAATCTTAATTACCCTACAATTTGGTAAACGAGACCCACCCTTATTGGTTTTGATGATTTTCATAATATTTCTTTTTTTTGCAAATATATAAAACTTTAAAGCAGAAACAAAATTTGAATTGTTAAAAAAGCATAAAAAAATAACCATAAAATCAATTTGTATTACAAATAATATAATACAAATTGATTAAATTATTTATTGTTTGTTTCTTCTAACAACTTAGACAATTCTGTTTTGCTATTTGATGCTATAATTGATGCCTTGCCACGTTTGCATGTAGTATAAACAATATTGTTTTCAATGATTTTGCTTCTTAAATCATATGTAGGCAAATCTATTTTAGAACTTTTTAGAAATAGGTAAAAATCTTTCAGATTCTTAAAATGCCTTTGTGTACCATTTAAGGTTGACCATTCAAAAAAAACGATTTCTTTTGTTGCGTTCAAATCGTTTTCGTAACAATAGAATTCTGTGTTGTAAGCACCTCTGTTTCCATAACTACCATATTGATAATAGGTTGGGCTTTTGTTTGCTTCTATTTTTAGAAAACGTTCAAACATTTTTTTCAAACGTGCGTTAGTGCATAAAAAATTCATAATATATCCCATATTTTAATTTTAATCGAAATAATAATCTGTTTCTTGATAAAATTTCTGTAAAAGCATTCCATATGAAGTTGAAGCAATTAATTGCTTTTCAGTTTGACCATTTACATTTTTTGTAATAATGGTACAAAAAATCTTAAAATTCTTCATAAGTGTCTTTGTTGCATCAACATCATACACCACATCATATTCGCTTAGACCCTCAGAAAGTTCTTGAAGCGAGGTATATATTTCCAAACTTTCCTCATCTTCCACATCTGGATAAAAATAAATGTCTTTCACATCTTCTAGTTTATCATCAATGTTACTTTCATCGTCTTCATAACCACTTCCACGAACTGGATGCGGTTTGGAAACATTTGTCGCTGACTTTATTTTTGGTTGATTTTGATGGAATTCCCTCAAGAAATCACTATCATAATCACTATCATAATCATCATCATAATCTTCATCATAAAAGCCATAGCCAAAACTACTTTGTTTATAACGAGCATATGATGCTTTTTTGATTTCTTCCAAGCATTTGAAAAATGCTTCTTTTAAATCAAGTTTACTTTCAAAAATTTTAAGCATATCTTAATTATTGTAATATTCAATTTGATAAGTATTTTTTTGCGGTTTGCTGCCGTATTTTTTTTCCGTCACATAATATATAATTGCTACACAAAATAACACTATAACTATAAGAAAGCATATTGTATAATGTTCCATTGTGCTTACAGAACTACTAACATTGTTCGATGCATACAATTTCTTATGCTTGATTGTTTCAATCAATTTTCCCGCAGTATCATTGTTATTCATAAATGTAATTGCATCACCAATAGGGCAATTTTTTTCGATTGTATAGTTATAATCAAGTTCATGCCAAAAGAAATCAGTAACTCTTCTAACAAACATTCGTTTCATTGTCAAATTATCAGTTGAAGATACAATTTCATATTCTAACGGTGAGTAAACTTCATTTTCTTTGAAATGTTTTAACGTAATGAAATCTTTTTTTCTAAGAAAGAAATAAAACCCAATACTTACCATATAAATTATCAGCACTAATTTATCTAAATTCTGATAGTCATTTAACGAAAAACTAGCACCATAATAATCATAATATGTGGAATATTCTAAAATACGAAACGTACAATACAAAAACACCCCAACATTAATAATCCATTTAAAATAAGTTGTCGGCATAATTTTATAACTTTTTTGTTGCAAATATATAATTTAATTTTATGAAAACAAAATTAAAACATTTAAAAAAAGTTAAAAATTACAATTCATAACAAAATTTCTTTGAAAGAATCTTTTTAGAATCTTCTGATAGTTGGTCTTTATGCTCACAAAGCCAAGTGAAAAATTCATCAATAGCCGCTTGCCAATCTTCTTTTACATCAACTGGTACATTACATATTGGCGAATTTTTGCTTATTTCATAAAGTTCTTCTGTTTGTGTAAAATCAGTTATCCTTTTGCTTGTATATGCAATAAGTTCAACTTTGTGCTGCAAATTCTCCAAATCATGCGGAAAAGTAAATAAAGAACCATTCAGTTCAATATTTTCTCTAAAAACATCAAAAGCATGTTCAATGCCTTCTTTTTTTGTTTTATACACTGTAGTTGCTTCCTTGTCAATCAATTCTCCATTAACCCATTCCATTTGCTCACTAATACAGAACCACTGGTTATATGCAGACCATTTGTTTTTTACAATGCTAGGATATTGAAGCAAATCATTCAATAATTGGTCTTTAACTTTCATTTTTTTCTATATATTTTAAAATTTTCAACAAATATTTTTCTGATGTAAGTAAATCGATTTTATGAAAATTCATTTTATGTCTGCGTTTGACCATATATTCTGGGAATTCCATATTAAAATTCCTTATTAAAGATATGTATAATGGTTCATAATAAGCATAATTTTTTACCCATAACATATCTAAAATTCTTGTTAAAACATATGGCTTTTGCTTTAATTCTTTTGACAACTGATAATAATTAAAAAAAACATCTTTTAAATCAAAATTCTCTAAATTGGTTAAAAATATAACATATTTTATTTCTTTTTTGTTATAATACCCAAAATCCTTTAAAAACCTTATTAAAATTTTAACTTTTTCACCCATAACTAAAAAAAAAATAAAGACTGTGCAAACTTTCACATTTGCACAGTCACCAATGTTATTTCACGGATATTGATTCAATATATCGTTTAATCTCATTTTGTGTCGGATGCAAACCTAATATTGTTTTGTAAGCCAAAACAACATCTATATCACCCGTAGTTTTGCCTACATCTTCTGACATCTTGCAAGTTCTACACCAATTATGCTTGTCATCAACCCTTGCAGCAACAAGTTTCACAACAATATTCATTGGTGGAACACCGTCAACGTCATTCGTTAAATGAGTGCCAATGCCATAAGAATCCTTTACGCGACCATTGACCATTCTATGGTTTTCAATGGCAGAGTCTGTGGTAAACGCATTTGAGAAGACAACTTGCTTTGTTCTTGGATTTTCACCAAGTCTTGTATACAAATCAATGATTTTCTCCAACTGACCCTCATTGTTACCACTATCAACTCTTAACCCCTTGAATTGCTGTGCAGCAAGCAAATTGAAATCCTTGGCAAACACATCAAATGTATATGTGTCATAAAGGAATATGCCCAAATTACCTTTATATGTTTGATTCCACTGTTCCATAGCCATTTTGTTTGCTACGGCTGGACCATACAAACTTGCCATCAGACTTACATATTCGTGAGCCATTGTACCAATTGGCGTGATGTTATATTTCTTTGCAAGATATAGATTTGATGTACCCGCAAATTTACCTTTGTATTCTTCAACACCAAAAACAGCAGAAGTTTCTTTCAAATGTTTTTCAGCATCCATAAATGCTTGTATGACAATATCTTCTGCTTCCAATGAAAATGCCCTTCGTGTACCAAAATCACTTACAGTCAATCCCGCATTCAGAAGTTTTTCAGCCTTCAAATAAGACTTGAAATAATAATCTTCTGCATTAAACTTTTCATCCAATCCAGTCATTATGTAATATAATCTTGATACAAGATAAAGCAATGTAACTTCGACATGTGTGAGTTCAAAGGTGTAACCACCATTTCTACCAATCCATATTTCCAAATGACCTTCAGCGTCTTGTTCAACTTCAACCCATTCCTTTTTGAATCTGAAATTTTTAAGAAAATAAGTGAAATATGGTTTTGGTACATATGTCATCTTGTTCATTAAAAATTCGATGTCATCATCTGTGAATCGTAATGTTTCAAGCAATTCAATTTGGTGACGCAATTGGACATCAAAACCCTTTGGATAAACCGTATGATTTCTGTCTACAAAATGATAAACAGCATTTGAACGATTAAGGTCTGAATTCAAGTAATAAGATGCACTCATTGTGATTTTGTATGCATCTGTAATCATAGGACTTTCTACCAACAATGGGTAAAAGCCGTTTTCATCAAGTACGTATTTGCTCATATTAATAATCTATTTTTTTAACCAATAACTTAAATGCTGAATATGATGGGTACATATATCTTGTAGTAACCATATAATCATATTCGGTTTTACTTTTTTCGTTCTTTTCACGATAAGTTAAATAATCCAAAAAAACACCAGTTACAATAATATCGTGTCTTTCTTGCTGACCATATGGTGGAACATGGAATTCATCACCAACTTTAATGTCTTTGAGTTGATATGGTGGTTTTCTTTTCGATAAAATGTCAAATACATTTTTTGGTTTTTGAGTGCTTTCAAGATTACACCACCAAGGTTTATCAACATTTGTTTGAAATGAAACATGGTTTGCAATTGTTTTGTGCGGTGTTTCTTTCAAGCAAATCAAATTATATGTACCATCTGTTGCCACATATTCATATTTGCAATTCGGACATGTTTTACATACGTTTGTTTCGCTCATATTCTATTGTTTATTTCTAGATAATAATGTTTAACTTGCTGCTCTCGCATATAGCACCTTGTATTGCTTTCACTATTAAATGTTTTACGTTCTTTGACTTGACCATTTTCAAGATAAACATGTAAAATACACTGTGCCATAATACTGATTTTTTTTAACATTGCTAATATATAAAAAAAAATTTAAATAAAAAAGTTTTTTGTGTTAAAAATGTTAAAAATTTTATTTATAAAGTAAAATTGAATATTTATATAATATTATTAATATTTTAAATTATGATTTATAGAACTTATTTGGATAAAATATGCACCATTAACAAAGATAGTGATTTTAATTCGGGTATAAATCCAATTGCAGAACTAATGTATGGTGAGAAAACATCGCGTGTATTGGTTCATTTTGACCATAATAAAATAAAGGAATTGATAAATGACAAGGTTTTTGCTGATACAAAAAAAATAAAGCATATTTTACATTTAACCAATGCTGGTTCAATTGATTTTACTGATGTTCATTGTGGTAGAGTTGTTGATTTGGCTGATGGTAGAATGAGAAGAGCAGCATCTTTTGATTTGATTTTCTTTTTAATACCCGAATGTTGGGATGGTGGAAAAGGATTCAATCTATATAAAATAGATAAATCAAAAGGTGATTTCATTTATAGAATAAAGGACAATAGTTGGAGTGACCAAAACAGAAGATTAATTTCAACAGATGGATGCAATTGGTATCAATCAAAAAATGGAAAAAAATGGAATGAGCCTGGAATTTATTCAATTGATACACTTAATGATGAATATGATAATTTTGATACTGAAAGTGGAAGCACTGTTATAATAGGTAGACAACACTTTGATGTGGGAAATGAAAACATAAATCTTGATGTTACTGAAATTGTTAACAAATATATCACTGGAGAACTTGAAAATTATGGCATTGGTATTGCATATACACCAATGACAGAAAAAAACAACGAAGATAAGAAATTCATTTACTACAGCACATTCTTTACACATAAGACAAATACATTTTTTGAACCATATCTTGAAACAATATATGATGATTATATTTCAGATGATAGAGGTACATTTGCTTTGAAAAAGCATAACAGATTATATCTTTATTCTAATGTTGGTGGCAAGGCAACAAATTTGGATGAAATGCCAATCTGTACAATAGATAATGTTGAATATAATGTTGTGCAACAAACGAAAGGTGTTTATTATGCTGAAGTTGATGGCGATGAAAATGTTTTCAAACCAAATACAATGTATGTTGATTTGTGGAAAAACATAAAATATCTAGGTATTGATATGGGCGAGGTTGAAATGGACTTTGTTGTTCATAAAGCATCAAGTTATTTCAATTTCGGAAACACATTGGATGAATCAACTCATTTCAGCCCAACAATCTATGGAATCAGAGAAGGTGAAGAAATAAAGAGAGGTGATTTGAGAAAACTTACTGTAATTGCAAGGGAAAATTATTCAAAGAATAAAGTTAATGTTGTAGATGATATGGATTATAGAGTCTATATCAAAGATGGTACAAGACAATTGGATGTGCTATGCGGTAAAGTGAATAGAACGGTAAAAGAGAATTTCTTTTTGATTGATACATCAATACTTATTCCACAAAGATATTATATCGATATTAAATTCAGATATAATATGGAAGAAATAGAACATCACGAAATATTAAAGTTCGATATTGTAAGTGATATTAATAACAAATACAATTAATTTCTTCAAGATGAATACTAGAAAAATTATATTGGAAGAAATAATTAAAATTCTTCAAGAGGGATATGCTGCACAAAAACCAATGCATAAAGAAGTTTGTCTTCAAAAAGCCAATGAAATTATTGAATTTGTTAAAAACAAATTGAAAAATAATAATGGTAATGATGAAAAAGCAAGCATTCCTTGTGGTATGTTAACAATAAGGGTATTGTTTCATCCATTTGATACCAAAAAAAATACAAGTGGAATGATTAAAGCACATTTTACTGTTGAAAATGGAAGTTTTTCATCATATTTGAGCAATGGATATATTCAAGAATACCCAATAATATTTATGGAAATTGATTCTAATATAACAGTACAAAAAATATATAGAACATTGTTACATGAAACAACACATTATTTAGATTGGATTACGCGAAAAAGTACAAATTACAAAAGATATAATCATCAAACTAATTGGGTTTTTTTTAATCAACAAAATATTAACCAAAAAGTAGCAAGTATCTTATATTTTTTGTGGGACAATACTGAATTTAATGCTTATCAATCAAATGGACAAATAAACACTTTTATTAATAATTTATATAATATGATAGAAGACGTTTATTATGATAATACAATTGATTGGAATGCTGTGAAAGAATATTTGGTTAAAACATATTCTGATAATGAAACAAAAAATAAGCAAATAACAAAAAATACTAGTTTGGAAAAAGTTAAAAAATATTTCATTGAAACATCAATGGCTTTATTGAAAAAATTCATAAAGAAAATACCACATACAGAATTTTACAACAACAATATTTAAAAATTGTTAAAAAAAATTTTGTTTTTGAAAAAAACTTTTATATATTTGCAATGAATTTAATTTTTTTTAACAAATGGCGAGTATAGAATTAGTATCAAGGATTAACAATGACGAATACACTGAATATGTATATAATCAGTATGATATTCAAAACAGAGAAACTGTTATTACATCAATTCCAATAATGGATTATTCACAATTATCACTTGACTTTAACATTCTTTTGATATTGGGAAACAGTGGTAGTGGTAAAAGTACAATTTTAAGATTGATTGGAGACAATAAAAATAAAATTGAATTGGATTACGATAAATCAATTATTTCACAATTCCCTCATAAAACACCAGAAGAAGTTGCTGAGTTATTTTGTGGAATTGGTTTATGTTCTGTCCCAACATGGCTAAAAAAGCCAAATGAATTAAGTAATGGTGAAAGAGCAAGATTTGATATTGCAGCACAAATAGCATTTTCCAAAGGTGGTCTTATTTGTATTGACGAATTTACATCTGTTGTAAACAGACCTTGCGCACAATCAATGTCTTATGCATTGCAAAGATATATCAGACAACACAAATTGAGTGTTGCAATTGCATCTTGTCATTATGATATTGTTGAATGGCTTCAACCAGATTTCATTTATGATTTGAATAAACAAGAAAATGGTAATTGCGAACTTCAAAAATTGATATATACTGATGACAATGAATATAAATCATATAAAATGGTAAACGAAAACGAAATTTTAAGCGATGCAAGAAATATTGATTAATCACAAAAAAGGAGAAAAACCAAAAATAACATTAACAGTAAGACGAGTTGAGCCAAGTGTTTGGGAATCTTTGGGATTTTACAAGCATCATTATTTAACTGAGAAATTAAATCCGTCTTGTAAATGTTTTCTTTTTGAATGGAATGGAATACCCGTTGCTTTTGTGGGTATATTGAACACGCCAAGAAAAAATCTTACATATGACATGGCAATATCAAGAATGGTTATTTTACCAGATTATCAAGGTTTGGGTTTGTCAAGACCTATTCTTGATTTTTGCGGCAGAATAATTAAAAGCCTTGGTGAAGATTACAGACTAACAATTAAAACAGCACACACGAAAATGGGGACTATGTTGGAGAAAAATGATAATTGGAAACCAACGCAATTCAATGGTAAAGGTAGAGCAGAGCAAACTTGGGAGTTGGGCAAGTATAATAAGCGATTGACTAGAAAATCATATTGTTATATATATGTTGGAGAAAAATCAGATGACTATACAGATATTCTTAAACCAATAAAAGAAATGAGAAAAGATAAACATGAAAAAGAAATGCAAATGCAAACAAAAGGTAGAAAAACCATCACAACTGAAAGAAGTCTATTCGAAAACGAATGGTAAATCTTTTATAGTAACTTGGTTTTTGGGTTAAAATAAAATGACATGGTGATAATATTTCATTATCACCATGCCGTGGTTTTTGTTAAATTATTTGAAAATTTGATGTTAATTTGATTCCAAAATGTGTCTCCTTCTTTTGTTTTTCCCCAACAGAATGCTTGGTCTATTATTGACAGATATTTTTCGTTAAAGCAAAAATCAATTAAATCAGATATGTTTGCAAAATAACGTGTACATCCGTGTCTTTTATTAAAATTAGTTAAAAAGGGTTTATATACATTGTTTTCTTTAAGAAATCTAAAAAATTGTTTTTTAAATTCATTTTTTGTCATATTTTTCAATTATTAAACATGTCAATTTTTTCACATAAATCCACAAATTTATTATTAAGTGACCTCCAAAAATTTGACCCTTCTTTAGTTTTGCTCCAAATAAATGCTTGGTCAATTATTGAATTAACTTCGTGGTCAACGCAAAAATCAAATAAATCAAATAAATTTTCAAAATCATACATACAACCCTCTCTATTATTAAAATTTATAAAAAAAGATTTATATGCACCATTATCTTTAAGAAATCTAAAAAATATTTTCTTATATTTTAATATTTGTTTTTCTCTTTTACTTTCGTTTTCCATATTACTAATTTGTAAAAAAAAAAGCCTTGCAATTAAGCAAGGCTTTTTTTCATTATGATATTATTCTCAGTACAGAAATCATTTAATGCCTTACCGCCATCAATAGAGGCAATGCAATCGGTTAGAACAACTAAATTGTCTTTAAGACCCATTGCGCATAAACCCTTAATTGTCTCAAGAACACAAATATCACCCGCGATTCCCATGATTTCAATTTCAAGGTTTTCTTTTCCAATAATACTGAAAAGACCTTCCAAATACAATTTTGCATAAGGATTTTCAAGGATGGAATATTCTTCTATCATGGGATTCGTACCCTTGCACAAAATCTGTGTGTGCTTTGAAAATTCTTTTGCAAACGCTTTGTTTAGCAAATAGTCTGGAATTGCAGCACCTACAGAATGCTCAACACAGTGATTATCCCAAATGCCACCATTGGATTTAAAACTACAATGTGTTATTGGATGAAAATCAGCAGTAAGAAAAACTGCATCATGAGGTTTAGCCATCAAATGGTTTGCTGCATTAATTATTGCCCTTTCACCACCTTCCACTGCTAAAGTGCCATTGATAAAATCATTCTGAAAATCAACACATAAAGCAATACTTTTCTTTCCCATATTGTCTTTTTTTATTTCCATAATTAAATTGAATTAAGAGTATCTTCCCACTTCTTTAACGCAATATCATAAAATTCATCATAATATTTGATGATTTCGTCTTTGGGGAATTTCTTATCCATCGATAACATCTTATGATAAATGTTAATTGCATCAACTGTAATTGCCTTTTTCTTCCAATCTTGAACAGTCTTTGGCTTTTTGCACCATTCTTCTGCAAAATCAAGCAAATCAGACACAAAACCAAGATATTCTGCAAAAAGCAGCATTATTGGAGGTGCAATTGTGCGTATTTTTGTTTCGGTTGAAATTGTTATTGTTTTGGCTTCATCGCCATTTGTTTGTAAATTTGTATTTTCTGCCATTTTATTTATTTTTTTTTATAGAAAATTAAACCATCGTGAAGTTTTTGCTTTGCCCGAAAGATATAAATTGTGACATTTTTTGCAACAAATTATTTTTTGGTCTTGTGAAATTGCATAACCAATGTTATCTGTTTTGTCAGCATCTTCACCACTCTTTTTACCGCAATACTCACAAGTAAATTCACTTTCGGTTTGTGCTTTTGTAATTTTATCAATTAAACTCTTTGTCGCATTTTGCGGGTTTACAAGAATGACATATAACTTGCCTTCTATTTTTGTGACTTTTTTGATTCCAATCTTTTTGGAAATATCCCGCTGATTGTTATCAAAATTAATCACATCATCAACTATTGGTTGATATAATCGTTTCCAACCCACTCTACAATCAATTATGTTTGACATATTTATAATTTTGAAAATGAATCGTAATAATTTAATACAGTTTGATAAAGAACCTTTTTGAAACCGACACTATTGACATTTTTGCATTTATCCCTTATGTTTTGAACCAAATCACTGAAATTCAATTTATGTGTCAGCATTATATTGAAATCGTTTATGTAAATAACAACATTAGCAGTTTTGCCATCTGTTGATTCAATTACATCCACATAAACAAAATTCTGAATCAATTCCCTAATAACACACACGTTAAGTTTTGCATTATTAAAATAATTGATTATGGCATCGTAAATTTGCTTTTTGTTATCGCTTAATGATGCATTATTATCAATCAATATAAGTGAACTAGCGATTTCTTT
>Ga0256407_10007848_pt1 | contig 15860 bp, 16 predicted proteins | sample RumenRJG_04DNA_FD_193489 | JGI IMG/M metagenome (GOLD analysis project Ga0256407, IMG submission 193489) | Bovine rumen microbial communities from Lethbridge, Alberta, Canada - RJG_04 | ecosystem: Host-associated > Mammals > Digestive system > Stomach > Rumen | place: Canada: Alberta...
TTTTTTTCAGAATTAATATTTTTTTTTTAGATATGATATTTTTTTTAAATATTAGAAAATAGATATTTTTAAATATCTTCTTTTAGAGAAGTTTATTATCCAAAATAAGGAAAATAATAAAATGTCAACTAATGCAGATATTGAAATACTAAATGAATTGAGAGAATTAACAAAGGATAAGGAAAATTGGAAAGCAAATATCGATGATGTTGCGCTTAAGTTGAATTATGATTATTCTGCAGATGTCAAAGCAAAGGCGTTATGGCTTCTTGGTGAAATGGGTTTGAAGTATCCGGAAGAAATAGAATGTCATGTTAAGGATATTGCAAGTTACTTAGAGGATAATGATCCTAAATTGAGAGAAAGGTCTGCTAATGCAATTGGAAGAATAGGCAGGGCGGATAATGATTTAGTAATCGTTTATATGGACAAATTGATGAAATTGAAAGATGATGAATCATTTAATGTTAGACATGCATTCATTTGGGCTTGTGAAAATATAGCTACAAGCAATCCAGACTTATTTTGCGATAAATTGGATATCTTTTATGAAATGATTTCAGATTCTGAAGATAAGGTTAGGATAGAAGCTCCTGAAATGTTTAGAGTGATTGGAAAAACAAGACCAAATTGTGTAAAGCATTACTTGAAAAAGCTAGAATATTTTGCTGAAAATGATGAAAACAGAATTGTTCGAATTCATAGTGCTGGAGCAATCAGAATTACAAAAAAGGCATTGGAACAATGAGTTTTAGGGCATACATGAGTATTGAAAATATTTCTTCATATCTTAAACAATCTTTTAGCATTTTTTGCAGTTATTTCAATAACTTCAGACTCTTCAATATCCAATTCTTCAGCTATTTTTCTTATGATGTATTTTATGTTCAGTGGTGTATTCATTTCCCCTCTTTTTTCTTCTGGAGGTAAATATGGGGAATCTGTTTCAAGAAGCACCTGGTCAATGCCTATCTTATTCAGCATTTTTCTTGCTTTCTTGTTGTTTTTGTGAGTGATTGTTCCACCCACTCCTATATAGAAACCTAATTTGATGAATTCCTCAGCCATTTCTCCTGAACCTTGATAGGAATGCATGGATCCCACTACGCTGTGCTTTTTCAAGATGTCATAAGTGTCCTGCATTGCCTTTCTGGAATGGACTATTGCTGGAAGCTCATGTTTTTCGGCTAAGGCAAGCATTTTTTCAAAGAGCTCAATTTGCTTTTCCTTATTTTCTTTTCCTTTGTAATAATCTAATCCTATTTCTCCCACTGCGATGACCTTATCCTTTTTTAGTTGATTATCCAATATCGCAATGTCTTCATCTGTGATTTCATTTGCAAGAGTGTAAAAGTAACCTAAAGCAGCATAGACATTTTCATAGTCTTCTGACAATTTCAATACTTCTTCATTGCTTTTTGGGTCAGTTCCATTCAATATTAAGGTTATATTGTTCTTTTGAGCCTCTTTTATTATTTCCTCTGCATTTTCCATTTCACTATTGTAAATATGGCAATGTGTATCGATAATCATCAAATTCCTCACATAAGAGATTATTTTTTCTGTTGATTAGAAATTTCTGTTGATTAGAAAAATATTGCATTAAGTTTTTATTCTTTTAACCTCAATTATTATATAATCAATTGAATTAAATTAAATTTTTGGTGAGCATAGATGGATGAGAAGTTTTCAAGAACAGAAATGTTAATTGGAAATGAGGGAATGGAAAAACTAAAGAATGCCAAAGTTGCTGTTTTTGGGCTTGGTGGTGTCGGTTCCTTTGTTTGCGAAGGACTTGCAAGAAGCGGAATAGGCAATTTTGTGCTGGTGGATTTCGATAAGGTTGATGAGAGCAATATCAATAGGCAGCTAATAGCCACAACTAAAACAATCGGCAGAAATAAGGTTGATGTCATGAAAGAGAGAATCTTGGATATCAATCCTGAAGCCAATATTGAAATTTATAATGAATTCTACCTTGCTGATTCAGAATCCGACATCATTACAGAGGATTTGTCATATGTCGTTGATTGTGTGGACACTATAATGGCTAAGATTGCAATCATATGCAAATCCAAGGAAATTGGGGTGCCAGTAATGTCCTGTATGGGTACTGGAAACAAGTTGGATCCTACAAGTTTTGAAATAGATGATATTTATAAGACTTCCTATTGTCCGCTTGCCAGAATAATGAAAAAAGATTTAAAAAAGAGAAATATAAAAAAGTTAAAGGTCTTGTATTCAAAGGAACATCCTATAAACACAAATGAGTGTGAAATAAATCAAAATGAAAAGAAGCATAAGGTCAAGGGCAGTGTTTCCTTCATGCCTCCTGTAGCGGGATTAATGATTGCTGGTGAGGTAATAAAGGATATTGCCGTCAGATGATTTAATTATTTTTCCTCAACTATCTTCCCACTCATATGCTCTATTGTGATTTCATAAAGTTCTGTTACATCCAAAAGATTATCTATTTCTGACTTGGTCTCTTCTTCAGTTGGGAAGAACTTGTTTCCTAAATGAGTCAATTTTTCTATTTTTGTATCCCTGTCCTTAATTGTTTTCATTCTGCCAAAGACAATAACGCTTTTGAATGTGTACCACCAGTCATCTGCTGCTTTTATACCTTTATTCATCACGCAATAGGATACCTTTTCATGCTTTTCAATAGCATCTCTTTTATGGCTTTCCTTTACAGTCCCATGGAAATATATTTTCCCATCCACATAAACATGACTTAATGGTACTGCATAAGGATAATCGTTATCTCCAAGCACGGCTAAGACACCACGTGGTTCTTTAATTAAAATATCAATGCACTCTTCTTCACTTAAAGCCTGTTTCTTTCTTCTCATTTCTCTAAACATATTTAATAGTTTAAATTTACTTATAAAAATAGTTAATTAAAATTAATATTCGTTTATAAAACCATTATAAGACTTTAAAAAATTAGAAAAAGAGTATAAAAATAGCTAAAAATAGTAAAAAAAGAAAAAAGTAACTGGTTATTTAAAACCAGTCTTTTGATGATTCTAGAATCTCATCAACGATTATTGGTGCAGAACCAATGTATGTATGAGGATCCATGATTCTTTCAACGTCTTCTTTTGTTAAGAATTGACTTGCATCAGGGTCTTCAAGGATTAGGTCTGCAAGTAGCAATTTTTCCTTGTTTGCTTTGATAGCGTTCTTTCTTGCTACTCCATAAGCTGTTTGCTTACCCATTCCTGCTCTGGTAAGTTCTGCCATCAATCTTTCTGCCATGATCAATCCGTTTGTGAAATTAAGGTTTCTTTCAATGTTTTCATCATAGAATATGAGATTGTTCATGAGTTTGATTGTTAAGTTGAGAATGTAATCAGTAAGAATACAAGCCTCAGGGAACATGATTCTTTCACAGGAAGAGTTGGTCAAGTCCCTTTCGTGCCATAATGGATTGTTTTCCATTGCAGCATTTACATATGATTTTATGATTCTTGCAACACCACAAATACGTTCTGCAGTAATTGGATTCATCTTATGTGGCATGGTACTGCTTCCAACTTGTTTTTCAGGGTCGAAAAATTCTCCTAATTCTTGAATTTCAGTTCTTTGCAAGTTTCTAACCTCAAGAGCAATCTTGCTTAAGGTAGTTGCAATGTTTGCAAGGGTTGCTACAAATTCAACATGGTTGTCTCTTTGCAATACTTGGTTAGTGATTGGAGCTGGTTTGAGTCCAAGAATTTCAGACACTTTCTTGTGAACTTCCCAACCTTGGGTTCCAAGAGCTGCAGTGGTTCCAACAGCACCGTCCATCATACCAAGACAGACATTTTCCTTTGCATGCAATAATCTGTCGTATTGCCTGTGCAATTCATCTGCCCAGATTGCGAATTTCATACCATAAGTGGTTGGAAGTGCATGTTGGCCATGGGTACGGCCAATGCAGACTTTCATTTTGTTCTCTTCAGCTAATTTGAGGATGATTTTAGTTAATCTTTCGATTTTTTCTTCCAATACTTCAATGGAATCCTTTAAAAGCAAGGAGTTTGAACTGTCTACAATATCATTGGAGGTTGCTCCGAAATGAACATATTCTCCTGCTTCTCCTTCACATACTTCACTTAATCCTTTTGAAAGGGAAGCGATATCGTGTTTGGTTTCAGCTTCAATTTCACTTACACGTTCTACAGTAACAAATTTGGTATTTGCCTTTGCCTTAATCTCATCTGCAAATTCCTTTGGAATGATTCCAAGCTCTCCTTCAGCTTGAGCCAATGCAGATTCAATATCTAACATTCTTTGCTGCTTGTTTTCCTGTTCCCAGATTCTTTTCATTTCTGGAGTTCCATATCTAAATTCTATTGGATGTATTGCCATTTAAACTCTCCTTTGATTGTAGATAATTTTGATTAAATATAATTTTTTTAAATTAATATAGTTTTTAAATTAAATATAAATTTTTAAATAAAATATTATATTTTTTTAAAATACATATCTATTTTTGAATTTTTGATTAAATATATTTTATTGATTTTCATATTATTTTTTCATATTATTTTTCAATTATTTATAAAGATTTATTAATAACTATAATAAATTATTATTTAGAAAGTTAATAATATTCTTAAAAATAATAATTAATAAAATAAATAATAAAAGATAATTATTTCTTTATTGGGTGATATGTATGGATTTCAGTGTTAAAGATTTCAATGTGAGACTTAGAACAATTAAGCTTTGGGAAATAATCATTGCAATAGTTATTTCTTTTTTCTTAACTTTATTTGTTGAGGGATATTTCAATATTTCTTCTGGAGAGTTAGAATACATCCTTTTCTTCTGCTTTATGATGGTATTCTTTTTGATTGCCACATATGGCACTACAGGATTCAATAAGGATGTCAATGACTTGTTTAAAGCAAGTAGCATTATAAGGGTTTTGATTTTAGCCATTTCAAACATGTTTGTGGCAATTTTCATTCAAACTATGTTCTTCCCTTTGGATTCCCTTTTAAATATGGTCAATTCAATTTCCCTGCCTTTATTGGATGTGGTTACTGGAACAAATGATCCATTGATTTTCATTTTTGAGATGTTTTCAGCAATTATCATTGCACCAATATCTGAAGAATTGTTCTTTAGGGGAGTTTTATTCAACAGATTAAAAATCAGAAAAGGGTTTGTCTTTGGTTTAGTTGTTTCATCAGTCATTTTTGGATTGTGCCATTTGAATTATCCGGACCATATTTCACATGTTATCTATACTTGCATAATGGGAATGACTCTATGCATTTTGTATTCAAGAACAGACAATTTGCTGTTGAATATGCTTGTGCATTCTGCATATAATCTTTTATCATATCTCCTTGTGTACACTCCATTGCAATATTTGATTTTAGGTGGAGAATTCAGTTCATTAATGGGTTTGCTCCTTATTTCATCATTGATATTTATTCCAGTTTATATTATTTATTTCACTTATAAGATGAAATAAGAGCATATTTAAAATTAATGGAAAAAGTTTATTAAGGGTAGTATGTAATATTAAAACACTTATTCAAAATGATTTTTAAATCTTAGGTGCATAAAATGGACTTTAATGTTACTGACTTTAATGTAAGGCTTAGAACAATCAGGTTAAGGGAGGCAGTTTTAGCTATTGCAATAGGATTTATCTTAAATGTAGTTCTAATTGGAATATTTCCTTCATTAGGGAAAAATGATAATTTAATGATCATGCCTCTTTTCATTTTTGTTCTCTTGTTCTTCATTTGGGCCTTAAGAGGCACTCATGGCTTAAGTGATGACTTTTCAAAGCTTTTTGAAAGGGATAATCGTAGAGAGATATTCTATATATTCCTAATAAATCTTTTATTTGTATTCCTGATAGTGGCATTCTTTGCAAATTTTGACATACTTTACGGTTCAGTATATCCTGATATGGAGCCCTTGTTGGATTTCACTCCAAATGCTCTTGACCCATTATCTTTCATTTTGGAAGTGATTTCTTCAGTCATATTGGCACCTATTCTTGAAGAATTGTTCTTTAGAGGAGTTCTATTCAACAGATTGAAAATAAGAACTGGCATAATAGCTGCTATGGTCATATCTTCAGCCCTCTTTGCTATTGGACATGAATTCGGTGGAATAACCAGTGCATTTGTATTTGGAATCTGTATGTGCATAATCTATATGAAAACAGATAACATCCTCATGACAATGTCAATCCACTTCTTAAATAATCTTGTAGCGGTTATTCTTGAAGCTGTTAATGCAGATGCATTCCTGTTCCAAATGCCAGTTGCACCTATTACAGGAATAGTTTCCGTAATTGCAGGGCTTTTGATAATAGTCTATATCTTTGAAGAGATTAAGCGATTAAGGGCTTAAATTGTTTTTTTATATGTTTTTGCATTAATTCATTGACTTTTTTTACTTTTTTTAACTTTTTTTTTAAATCTTTAAATTTGGCTATTTTTATAGAAACATTTATATAGGATGTAATATAATTTTTACATATAGAAATGTAATATAATTTTTACATTTGGAATTTATTTATTACATTTGGAATGTATTTGTTACATGTTTATATTTCTATATTTAATCGGCTATTGTTTAAGTGATCATATGAAAACAATTATAAGATATTTGAGGCAGGAGATTAAGTTAAGTCAGCAAGATTTAGCGGAATCTGTTGGCGTAACTCGTCAAACAATCAATGCCTTGGAAAACGGACGGTATAATCCCTCTTTGCTTTTAGCATATAAAATAACAAGAATCTTGAATGAAGCCACTTATGGTGAAGATAAGGATTCCTATTTGAGCATAGAGGATATTTTTAAATTTAGTGATGACGACTTTAAAAATTAAATATATCAAAGTTTGATGCTTTGATTTAAGTTTATTTGTTACATATTGTTTAGGGGTAAAAAAATGATATTAGATATTTATAAGGATTCTTTAGAGTATTCTGCTAAAGACTTAAAGACTTTATTGGTATTGGGAGTAACTTACTTTTTAAGTTTCCTTTTGCTTCCAATTTTCTTGATTTACGGTTATTCCTACAGAGTAACTAAAATCTCTGTAGAAGGTATGATTAATGGTAATGATCCATTGCCAGAATTTGATAACATTATTGACATGTTTGTAGACGGTATAAAGGTGGTTCTGGTCTATCTGATTTACTTGATAGTTCCACTTATAGTATTCTTCTTGTTTGCAATAGTATCCGGCTCAATTGGAGGATATGGTGAATCCGCATTGATGGCATTCGGTTCTGTTATCACTGTTGTATTGATCTTATTTGCTTATGTCATGAGCATGTTTGGAGTAGCACACATGGCAAGTAATGGCGATTCCTTATCTAAAGCATTTGATTATAAGGAAATAATTGAAATCATAAAATCTGTTGGCGTTACAAGAAGTTTAGGGGCTTACATTGGTTTAGTTATAATTTGTTCAGCAATTTTTGCGGTTGTTTTCTTCTTGATCTTATTCGTATTCGGATTCTTCGGAATATTTACCGGAACTTTAGGATTTGCTATGGCTGCTGGTGGAATATTCGTTGCAGGATTTTTTATAGCTTACCTTGTAATGTTGTTTATTGTAGGTCCTTACACCATGATAATGCAATCTAGAGTAAGCGGTTTATTATACAATCTTCATTAAATAATTAAAAGCTTTAAAATAAAAATCTTTAAAATAAAAATTTTTAAGTTATATTTTATTATTTTCTTAATTGGTGATTTTATGGCTAGTATTACTGATGTAGTTAAGGAAGGATTGAAATATCCTTTTAATGATGGAAAAAAGGTTTTGATTTTAGGTATCATCTTCCTTGTTTCAAGTCTTGTCTCAATGGCAATGGAATTTTTGGTCTTTGACAATATGAGAATTTTAGCGAATGTGGCTCCTGTTGATACAGTTCAAGCAGCAATATCAGCTATGCCTCCAAGCAACATGGCTTTGATTGTCTTGTCATGGATTGTAACCTTTATATTGATGGTATTCGCTTCAGGATACATTTATGATGTTATCAAATATGGTATAGAAGGAAAATCTGAACTTCCAGAGTTCAGTGACATTAAAGGATTATTAGTGAAAGGTCTTCGTGCATTCGTTGTTGGTTTGGCTTATTCCATTTTGCCTATGATCCTTTTCTTCCTTGGATTGATGTTAACTGTAAACGAATCTGTAGGCGCTTCTGTAAATGCAATTGGTGCAATTGTATTGCTCATTGCTATCATATTTGCAATATTCGTTTCTTTAGTGAATGTAATGGCATTATGCAATATGGTTGATAAGGATGAACTTGCTGCAGCATTCAGATTTAAAGAGATTTTAGCTTTAATTAAAAATTTAGGATGGGGAAGATTCATAGGAATTTTACTCTTCACTGTTATTGCAATTATGATCATTTCCGTATTCTTTAGCTTTATATTTGGAGCTATTGCTGGAATTATCAGCATTATTGTGGGTTCAGCATTTGTAATGGCTTTAATCAACATGATTCTTAATTCATTGCTTATCAATCCATATGTCAGCATTGTAATAAGCAGGATTTATGGATCAATTTACAAAGAAGCAACTAAAACTGAATTAGAAACTATCTAAAAATGAGAAAATTAGAAACTATGGGTGATTTAACTAATAATTGTAAAATGGGTGATAAATTGAAAATTGATTCAAGAATTTTAGCAGGATTATCTGCACTCCTTGTTGTTGCAATAGCAATTTCAAGTGTTGGTGCAGTTGATTTGGTAAGCAATGGTATAGGCAGTGCTAACTTTGCAATTGACATTCCATCAGGCAGTGACTTTGCTGAAGAGGCAACAACTAACTTGAATGTTGGTGATGTGGCTATGAACATGGAAGTCTTTGCAAACCATGGGGACAATGCAAATGATGTAAATGCCATCATGTATTTGAAAGACGATTCTAAAGATCAAAGCATCATTTCAGATGTGATAAATGATTTGAAAAAGGATGCTCCTATCGTAGAAGAAAATGACAAGTATTTCATTGTAGAAACCAAAGATGCAAATAATTGGGATTTCTTTGATTTTGGCTTTGGAAATGACATTGACACCTTATGGAACTTTGCGACTGGAATCTTTTCAGATGATTCCAATGTGAATGTCACAACTGAAGATGCTGATGTACAGGTTTCTAAAGATGAAGGAATTCATATTGTTGGTGATGACAATAGTACAGTTTCATTAAACACTAATGGATTGGCGGTTTCAGATCCAAATGGCGATGATGTTTCCATTTCAACTGATGGCGTAAAGGTAAATGATTCAAACGGTGAAAATTCAGTAGATGCAAATGCTTCATTTGATGGGGATATTATTTCAAATATTGATAATGCAGACTATGCAATCTGCATTGAAAGTCCAGATAACAATCAGGTAATTGTAATTGCTGGTAATGATTTGGAATTATTAAAATCAATTGCAGAAACTGCTTCTTTTACTAATTAAAATCATTATTTTAGTTAGTTTTTATTTTTTCATTTTTTTATTTTTACTTTCTTTTTTTGATTAGATTTATTTTATTTTAGTTTTTTTATTTTTTTAATATTTTAGTAATTTTCTATTTTTTATTTTAATTTTTTTATTTTTATTCTAAGTCAATCAACTCTTCAATTGACTTGTAGAGCTCTTCTAATACAGAATAAATCTTATCTCCAATGACTATTTTAGGTTCCATATTTGCTCCATAGCTATTGAGTTCTTTGGATTTGTAAACGATCTTTATGCTCCAAGTGAATCCTCCCTCTAAAGTGCAGGATTGATATTCCTCTTCTAGATCCCAAAGACCTATTTTTTCAACATCTTCCCAAAATTGAATCCACTTTTCACTGCTTATTCTTTTTATGTCAATCAATTCTGGATTTGGATTGTTTACCAAAAGAGAATTGTTCAATAGCTTAATGGATTTTGTTCCATTCAAATCGTGCTTGTAATTGATTTCAAATTCTTCGGGAATGTAGCTAATTGTCATGATTTTATACCTAAACCTTCTTATTATTTATTTAAAATATGTTCGTTTAAACTTATATATTATAAAACTAAAGATTTAAATAAATAAATATTATTTACATATTTACATGTTTTTAAAGGTGAACTTAATATGCTTCGATTAAATGATTTCTTAGATAGATTATCCATAATAAAGGTTTTATCTTTCTTTTTATTGATTATATTACTTCTTACCTTAATTCCTATGGTCTTAAAGATTCAGTTAGGAAGCTTATTTTTCAAATTCATATTGTATGGAATAATGCTACTGTTTTTTGCTTATGCATTGAATAATATCGATTTTGATGAAATCTCATTTAAAGATGCCTTAAGAAAGGAATATGATTCAATATTCAAGGTCTCTGACATTTATCACATCTCATTCATTGTGATTGCAAATATCCTATTTGTTTCCGCGGTGTATTTTATATTGAGATATTTAAGCAATTTGTCAATAATTAGCTTCAATTCTCCTCTTTTTGGAGATTTCAGAGCATTGGGCATTGCAATATTGGCTCTTTACTTTTTCACTGTAGTTATGCTCTCTCCGATTATAGAGGAGCTATTGTTTAGAGGATTGTTCTTAAGAAGATTCAATAAGGAATTGGATGTTACTTTAGCTATTTTGATTTCTTCAGTGTTGTTTGGTGTTTGCCATAACTTTGGAGGAATTTTAGGAGCTATACTATTCGGTATTTGCGTTTCAATTCTTTATATAAAGTCTAAAAACATATTGGTGCCAATATTTGCTCACTTTTTGAATAATCTCTTATCATTCCTTTTAGCATTAAGCGGAGTTGAATACTTGATTCAGTCCAATTTGATAATAATTATCTTGATAATCATTTTAGCCATTGTCTCTAATTTTGTATTGTTTAAGGCAATTTTCAGTGAATGGCCTAAAGATATGGAATAATATGATTATTTCTTTTGTTTTTTTTCATATTTTTTTTCAATTTCTTTTTCATTTATTTTTTTTTTCATTGATTTATATAATCATAAACTTTATATGACTATAAAATATAATTTAAGTTATGTTTAGATTTACAGGTAAAGAGATAAGAGATTTAATCATATCCTTTATAGTGATTGCTTTAGGATTTACCATTCTCTACTCCAATGGTGATTACAGCAATATAGGCTTGGTTTTCCCTATAGTTATGATTGGAGTGGGAGCAGGTTTCATTTTCCACGAATTAGGACATAAATTCGTAGCAATGCATTATGGATATTATGCTGAATATGAGTTATGGCCTACAGGACTCATTATTGCGTTGGTCAGTTCATTTTTCGGATTCATATTTGCAGCTCCTGGAGCAGTTGTTATTTATAGTAATGGTATGGAAAAGAAAACAAATGGTATCATTTCCATTGCAGGACCAATTGTAAATATCATTTTAGGTTTAATCTTCTTCCTTATTTTAGTATCTCTTGGGGATTTCGCATATACTGAAACTGGATATCTTGTCGGATTGACTTGCGTTCTTGGTACAAGAATCAATTTCTTCTTGGCAGCTTTCAACCTATTGCCGATACCTCCTTTAGATGGTTCTAAAGTAATGTCTTGGAGCATTCCTATTTGGTTGATTACATTTGCAATCGCTGCACTTTTAGTTTTAATCTTCGGAGGATTTTTATAATTCCTCTAAATTAGAATTTTTAGCTGAAAATTTTATAAACTAAAAGTTTTAATATAAGAAATGATAGAAATAGTTAATACTTATAAAATTTATATTAATATTATAGTGTATTGATATAGTATATTGATGCTTAATTAATTAATCAAATTTAAAATTCAATAAAAAAATTCAAATTTATTCAATTATTTTAACGTGATATCTATGGCAAAAAAAGATAATAAAATCAGCATGCCTATGAGCGGGGCAGGTTTAGTAAGATATTTTGATGACGAAAGTGTAGGTCCAAAAATCGCTCCAGAAATAGTCATCGCACTTAGTGTAATTTTAGGAATCTTCTGTTTCATCTTAAGATTCTCTGTATAAACAAACTTTTAGAAAGTTTGATTAAACTTATTTTCACTAGTTGAGTATTTGCTCTACTAGTTTCTTTTTTTAATTTATTTACTTTATTTAATTTTTTCACTCAATTTAATTTATTCAATTCTATTTAATTCTATTTTTTTTAAATTATTCACTATTATTTTTTATATTTTTTCAGGATAGTTCTCAGGATATTTTTCATGATATTTCAATTTCATATTAGTTTTTATATGCTCTCTTAATATTTTTAAATATGATAAGGAATATAATAATATTAGAGAAAAAATAAGGAAAAAATTAAATCATTACTTCACTTATTTGTTAAATTATTAGTAAATTTTTAGTCAGATTATTATTTTTATTATCAGTGATTATAATGGATGCTGGAATGGATTATTTTGAAAGATTGGAAAGTGAAACTCTCAAGCTCTATGAGATAGCTAATGAGGCAAGATCCAAAGGGTTTGATGTTGAGTTAGAGACTGAAATTCCATTGGCAAAGGACTTAGCAGAGAGAGTGGAAGGGCTTGTAGGTCCTAAAGGCATTGCAAAGCGTATCAAAGAATTGGAAAAGGATATGTCTAGGGAAGAGGTTGCATTTGAAATTGCTGCTGAAATCGCATCTCAGGAATCAAATGAAACAGGTGCTAAGCTTGAGGCTGAAAAACAGGCTTTTGCAGACCAAGGACTTAGAACCGCTTTAGCTATTTTAACAGAAGGGGTTGTAGCAGCTCCTTTGGAAGGGATTTCTGGAGTAAAGATCAAAAGCAATTCTGATGGAAGCAAGTATGTTGCTGTATATTTTGCAGGCCCTATTCGTAGTGCAGGAGGTACTGCAGCTGCTTTATCCGTTCTTTTAGGTGATAAGATACGTGTAGCTACTGGACTTGACATTTATAAACCTACTGATGATGAGATAGAAAGATATGTGGAAGAAGTTGAGCTTTACGAATCAGAAGTTACTAACTTGCAATACTCTCCAACCCCTGAAGAGGTTAGATTAGCTGCAAGAAGCATTCCAGTTGAAGTCAGCGGTGAGCCAACAGACCAAGTTGAAGTGTCTCACAGAGACTTGCCTCGTGTAGAGACCAATAACATTAGAGGTGGAGCACTTCTTGCGATGGTAGAGGGAGTTATTCAGAAATCCAAAAAGATCTTAAAATATGCTCACACACTTAACTTGGACAGTTGGGAATTTTTAGCTGAATATGCTAAAGGTGTAGGTTCCTCTAAGGAAGAAGAAGGTTCCCAATCTGATAGCGAGGAAATCGTTGAGGAAATTGATGACAATATCATTGATAAGGAGGAACTCTTTGAACACTCCAAATATGCTCATGATATCATCGGTGGAAGGCCTGTTTTAGGATATCCTTCTGAAAAGGGAGGATTCAGGCTTAGGTATGGCCGTTCAAGAAACACTGGTCTTGCAACCATGGGGGTTCACCCTGCAACAATGGAACTCTTGGAATTCTTGGCGGTTGGAACACAGCTCAAGATTGAAAGGCCTGGAAAAGGTAACTGTGTAGTACCTGTAGATTCTATTGAAGGTCCAACCGTTAAGTTGAAATCAGGTGAAGTCCGCAGATTGGATTCCATTGAAGATGCAAGAAAGGTTAAAGGAAAAGTTGTTGAAATCCTTTTTTTAGGAGACATGCTTGTTGCATTTGGTGAATTCCTAAGGAACAACCAGCCAATGTTAGGCGCTTGCTGGTGTGAGGAATGGTGGATTGAAACAATAAGAAATAGCGCAAAATACCAATCATTCACCGATGAGGAAAAAGAGGCATTCAATTTAAATTCATTGCAAACCAAGAAATTCACAGTCGAAGAAGCATTTAAAATCACTGAAGAGTTTAATGTGCCTTTGCATCCGGAATACACTTATTATTATAATGACATCTCCATTAAGGATTTAGTTGATTTAAGCCAGTGGTTGGATACTAAAAGAGACTACTTGGAAAATGGATATCTAAATGGAGAGGATTTAGAACTTGATTTATCATATCAAAAAAGAATTTTGGAAGTTATGGGCTTATGCCACAAGCTTCAGGATGGAAAAGTAATAATTGACAAGAATCATGGTTTTAGTTTACTTAAGACAATAAATGGAGATTATTCAAAATATCTTGCTGATGAGTATTACAAGATGAAAGTTGTTGACATCATCAATGAGAATATAGATTTCGAGATAAAGGATAAGGCTCCATGTTATATAGGTACAAGGGTTGGCCGTCCTGAAAAATCCAAGGAAAGATTGATGAGGCCGGCTCCTCATGTGCTCTTCCCTATTGGAAACAATGGTGGAAACAGACGTTTGGTTGCAGAAGCTGCCAAAAAGAAAAAGATTAAGGTGGAATTTGCAAGAAGGGAATGTACAAATCCTGATTGCAGATTAAGTTCATTCCAAGCCATTTGTCCACATTGCGGATCCCCTACTGTCATTGGGAAATCCGGCCAAAAAGATATTAATTTGGCCCATATGCTTTCCAAGGCTTCAAATAATGTGGGAGTTCGTAAAGTTGATGAAGTTAAAGGGGTTGTTGGATTAATTTCTGAAGATAAGCTCCCTGAACCTTTGGAAAAAGGTATCTTAAGGGCTAAAAATAATGTGTTCACATTTAAGGAAGGAACTATCCGTCATGACTCCACTGACTTGCCACTAACTCACTTTATTCCAAAAGAAATTGGAGTAACAGTTCCTAAATTATTGGAAATGGGATATACTAAAGACTGCTATGGTGAAGACATTGTTAGTGAAGACCAAATTATTGAACTTAAGGTTCAGGATATTGTAGTTTCCGATAATTGCGGTGAGTATTTGGTAGGTGTAGCTAATTTCGTTGATGATTTGCTTGAGAGATATTATGGAATGGAAAGGTTCTATAATGTAAAGGACAAATATGACTTGATTGGGCATCTTATTGCAGGTCTTGCTCCCCACACATCTGCAGGAGTATTGGGCCGTATTGTAGGGTTCACCAAGGCTTTAGGATGTTATGCTCACCCTTATTTCCATTCTGCAAAAAGGAGAAACTGTGACAGTGATGAGGATTCTGTGCTGTTGCTGTTGGATGCATTGATCAATTTCTCAAAATCATACTTGCCAAGCACTCGTGGAGGAAGTATGGATGCTCCTTTGGTTTTATCCACTCGTATAGATCCAGAGGAGATAGATGATGAATCCCATAACCTTGACATCTTTGAAAGATTCCCACTTGAATTCTTTGAAAGGTCTCAAGAACCTTTAAAGCCTGCTGACATGTTGGATTTGGTGGATAATGTTGCTAAGCATTTAGGTACTGACAGGCAGTATCACGATTTGATGTTTTCACATCACACTTCAAGCATTCATGCAGGGCCAAAAGTTTGCTTATACAAACGTTTAGGATCCATGAAGGAGAAGGTGGAAGCTCAAATCAATTTAGCTGAACTTATCCGGGCAGTTGACCAAAGGGGAGTTGTAGAGGGAGTATTGTCTTCTCACTTCTTGCCGGACATTATGGGAAATTCAAGAGCTTTCTCCAAGCAGAAGGTAAGATGCCCTAAATGCGGTGCTAAGTATAGGAGAATGCCTTTAACAGGTAAATGCAAATGTGGTGGGGACTTGATTCTCAGTGTTTCCAAGGGATCTGTAGTCAAGTATCTTGAAATTTCACAGAACCTTGTAAACAGGTATCCTGTATCCCACTATCTTGAGCAAAGATTGGAAATTCAGGAATTTGGTATTAATTCATTATTTGAAAGTGACAAATCCAAACAAAGTTCCTTAGATGTGTTCTTTGGAAAATAATTGTTTATTAATTCGCAATTGGATAATGGTTTCTATTGGGTTCTTATTTCATTGATTAAGTTATTA
>Ga0256407_10007849_pt1 | contig 15859 bp, 13 predicted proteins | sample RumenRJG_04DNA_FD_193489 | JGI IMG/M metagenome (GOLD analysis project Ga0256407, IMG submission 193489) | Bovine rumen microbial communities from Lethbridge, Alberta, Canada - RJG_04 | ecosystem: Host-associated > Mammals > Digestive system > Stomach > Rumen | place: Canada: Alberta...
AGAAGGCGCACAGGAATCATACTTTAATGATGCCGGAAGCCTTGCAGATCTTGACGACGACTTTGCCGATGATGAATTTGACGAAGACGAAGATAACGATCTGTACGATGAATCTGAATCAGCCGATGACATGTCTGAAGATCGCGATGATGATGATTTGGAAGAATCTGACGATTCTGAATAATTAAAATGATTACAAACAGGATCTGATCGCGTGTCTGCATGCTGATGACAGTATGCAGACATGAGGAAAGTCCGGGCTCCTTCGGGAAAAATGCCGGGTAATAACCGGGCAGAGACAGGCAGATGCAGTTTTTACTGTATATCCCTGAATCTGACAGAAAGTGCAGCAGAAAACAAACCGCCCTGCAAAGGGGGTAAGGGTGAAAAGGCAGTGTAAGAGACTACCGCGCAGACGGCAACGGATGTGGCAGTGCAAACCTCATTTGGAGCAAAATTAAGCAGAAGTTTGGTTTCCCGACCTTATACTTTGGGTAAATTGCTAAAGTCATCCGGCAACGGATGATTCGGATAGATGGTCAGGTATTGCTTGCAATACGACAGAACCCGGCTTATTATCCTGTTTGTTTTTTTTGAACATGTTGAACAGTAATGTTATTAAGAGAAAAAGTAAATTAGGACGCAACCTCACTATTTTAATCTCAGCAGCAGTTGGTTTTGCTGTCATTACAGTTCTTTTAATAAAAATGTTCCAGGGTACTTTTCAGGACAGAGTAACCAACAGAAAAATCGTTGATGCCTGGAATCAATATGACTATCAGAAAGTAAATGAACTTACAGCTGTCCTTCTTGAAGAAAATCCGTTTAATAATTTTGCACTTGTCTATCATGGTTTTTCCAGTTTTTATGTAGCACTTTCACAGCTGGACACTCTTAGCACTCAGAATTACCTTGATGACGCAATAAACAGCCTTAGAATTGCCCTTTACAGTTCGAAATCAAAGTTAAGGGGGCAGATTGCATACGTTCTTGGAAAGGCCTATTTCTACAAAAACACAATCACATCCTATTATTATTCTGATCTTGCAATAAAATATCTTGAAGAAGCAAAGAATTCCGGTTACAAGCCGGATGACTTATACGAATATCTTGGACTGAGTTACGCAGCCCTGGACATGACAATGGAAAGCATTGCAGCCTTTACAGAAGCACTGATTGTCCGAGAATCATATTCGCTGCTTCTTTCAATTGGCGAGCAATACTACAAAGCCGGACAGGAAAATGTTGCGAAGCAGTACCTGTACAGAATTGTAAATGACTGCGAAGACGACAACCTTGTAAACAAGAGTCTGAATCTGCTTGGACTTATATATATTGATGAAAAAGATTATGGTAAGGCGAGGGAATCTTTTGATAATATCCTTAAAAAAAATCAAAATTCTGCTGACGCTTTCTATGGTATTGGTGTAATATATGAAAAGCAGGGTGATCTTGTAAAAGCTCGTTCCGAATGGAGAAAAGCATTAAAGATTCATGTTAATCATCCTGGCGCTTTAGCCAAGATGGCTGCATATAATTAAGAAAATAATATATTTAAAAATCCGGGAGGATTTATGGGATTTTTTGACAGGTTTTCGACAGATATTGGTATTGATCTTGGTACATGTAATACTTTGATTTATGTAAGGGGAAAGGGAATTCTTATTGATGAACCGTCGGTTGTAGCCGTAGAAAAAGGTACAAAGAGAATTCTTGCCGTAGGTGCAGAAGCTAAAAACATGCTTGAAAAAACACCTAGCAATATTATTGCAATCCGTCCACTTGCAGACGGTGTAATCTCTGACATTGACAGCACAGAAAGAATGATTAAATATTTTATTCAGAAGATTACTCCTAGACACCAGTTGTTCAAGTCTACCCGAATGAAGATCGGTATTCCTTCCTGTGTAACAGACGTTGAACGACGCGCTGTAATTGAAGCAGCTCTTAAAGCCGGAGCAAAGGAAGTAGAAGTAATTGCAGAATCCCTTGCAGCTGCAATCGGTGCAAAAATTCCTATTTATGAACCGGCAGGCCACATGATCTGTGATATTGGTGGCGGTACAGCAGAAGTTTCTGTAATTTCACTTGGCGGTATGGTTGTTACAAGTTCTATCCGCGTTGGCGGTGATAAATTTAACGAAGCTCTTGTAAAGCACGTAAAAAGCGTTCACAACCTTATCATAGGACATCAGGCTGCAGAACGTCTTAAGATTCAGATTGGAAATGCAACACCTGACAAGACTATTGAAAAAATGGAGTTGAAGGGAACTGACGCAATCACAGGTCTTCCTCGCCGTCTTGAAATTGACAGCGTAGAAGTTCGCGAAGCCCTTAAAGAACCTGTTAAAATGATTGTTGAAGAAATCAAGAATGTAATCAGTCAGACTCCGCCGGAACTGGCTTCTGATATTATTGACCGCGGTATTGTTATGACTGGTGGTGGTTCTATGCTTAAGGGGCTTCCAAAACTTATTTCAAAAGAAACTGGTGTTCCTGTAATCCTTGTAGAAAATCCACTTGAATGTGTTGCATTGGGTGCTGGAGAAGCATTTGAACTGTTCAGGGACATGTCTTCTGACAGATCTGTTTACGACAGCTTAAATGAATAGGCATTGCTGTGAAAAATAAGTTTTCTTTTAAACTTTCTGAATTTATTCTTGTACTTTATATTCTTTTTTCTGGAATAATGCTTACGTTCAGTTCAGGGAGTTTCGTTCTTAATTTTAAACAACTCGGTTTTTCTACTCTAGGAGCCATTGAACGCGGTGTTCACGGCATTGTTTACGGAATAGGAGGTTCTTTTTCTGCTGTACGCGAACTTGCTCAGCTCAGGAAAGAATATGAAGTCCTTACAAAACAGCTTGCCGACTTTGAACAGATGCGCAGATCAAATGCAGAAATAAAAAAAGAAAACGAACGCTTAAAGGAACAGCTTGGTTTTTCAACTTCACTTGAAGAAAAAAATTATCCTGCAAGAATTATTTCCCGTGACAGCGACAACCTTTACGCAGCAATTACAATTGATAAGGGAAGCCTTGTAGGAATCAAAAAGAATATGCCTGTAATTGCCTATCAAAGCGGAAATTCCGGTCTAGTTGGAAAAGTAATTCAGGTTGGAGCATTTACAAGTCAGGTTATGCCTGTTTATAACCTGAACTGTACTGTTTCATGCAGAATTCAAAATACGCGTGACATAGGTCTTGTTTCCGGAAACGGAAATCAGGATGAACCGCTGAAAATGAGTTACGTTCGAAAAAGGGTACTAGAAGAACTGCACTACGGAGATGTAGTTGTTACTTCGGGAGAAAACAACAACTACATGAAGGATATTGCCGTTGGAACAATCTCAAAAATTTCGGTAATTGATTATAATTCCCTGCTTGATATTGAACTTACTCCTATAATTGATTTTTCAAGGCTGGAAAATGTTGTAGTTGTAAATATGCGTGAAATTAACGAGGCTAAGAAGTAGATATGTTTAAGTCAGTATGTGTTTCGGTTCTAATTCTTCTGTCTGTAAGCGTATTTGAGACAGCAATTGTTTCCAACATTTCTTTTTTGCCGGCCGTTCCGGATTTTCTTTTACTTTGCATTATTTACATGGCTCTTCTTAACGGAAGAAGCTACGGTTCAACAGTTGGATTTATTTCAGGACTTTTCTGGGATTTTCTAACAGGCTGTCCGTTTGGCTTTAACATGCTTTTGCGCACCCTTCTGGGATATTTCCCGGGCTTTTTCAGCAAATCAATCAATTATAACGGTTTTTTTATTCCTGCCGCATTCGGGCTTATAGGAACAATTGTAAAAGTAATCCTTACATGGCTTATTTCACTGTTTTTCCCGAACCTTATTGTAAACTATAACATTATTTCTCTGGAATTTCTTTTTGAGCTTGTATGCAACTGTCTTTTTGCGCCATTTGTATTCAGGCTTTTAAGGAATTTTGCAAGGCTAATCTCTTTATTTGACGGAGATTTATAATGGCTTTCAGAAATACAAGGTCGGCACGAAATTCCTCAATAGACAGAAATACTCGAATTTTATTTCTTCTGCTGTCGATTATTTTTCTGTTTTCTATTTATCTTTACAAGCTTTTTTCGCTTCAGATTCTGCAGGGAAATGAATACCGCTCCAGATCAAAGACAATTTCTAGTCAGGTAAAAACTATTCCGGCTCAGCGCGGAGAAATTTTTGACCGAAAAGCAAACCTTCCTATGGTAATCAATACGGAATCTTTTGCTGTTGAAATTACACCGGGAGAAATTCCTCCGGGCTACTATGATACAGTTGCAACAAAACTTGCAGGAATTCTCGGCATTTCTAAATTTGACATTGATAAAAAGATTCCTAAAAGCGTACGAAAGTCGTTTACTACATATCAGATTCGATCAAACGTTCCTTTTAAAGTTATTTCTAATATAGCAGAAAACAAAACTGATCTTCCGGGCGTTTCCTGGGTTTCCAAACCAATCAGAAACTATGTTCAGACAGGATCTCTTTCTCATGTAGTTGGATATGTTGGTGATATTACGCGCGAAGAAATGAATGTAATGTACAACCAGGGGTACACTAGAAACAGTATTGTAGGGAAAACCGGTATCGAAAAGCAGTACGACAGCCTTTTACAGGGTATTCCTGGACGCGAAAGCAAAACTGTAGACGTTAGGGGACGAATTCTTTCCAACACTCCTATTGTTGAACCGCCGCAGATGGGTAAAAACCTTGTTCTTACAATTGACAGCGAAATTCAGACACTTGCAGAAAAGACTCTTGGAAACAGAGTAGGCGCTGTAGTAGTTTTAAGACCCTCCAACGGAGAAATTCTTGCAATGGTTTCATACCCGTATTTTGATCCAAACATTTTTAATACGGATGAAGCCGGCGAATATTACCAGACTCTTACAGAAGACGAAAAAAATCAGCCGCTTGTAAACCGCGTTGTAAATGCAGTTTATCCGCCGGCTTCTACATTTAAAATCATTATGAGTGCGGCAATGCTGCAGGAAGATGTTTTTCCGATAAACAAAAAAGTTGAATGTAAGGGGAAACTTTTTTATGGTAACCGCGTATTCCACTGTCACGTTCATGAACCAGGACATGGGTGGCTGGACATGAACAATGCGCTTGCTCAGTCATGCGACGTTTACTACTGGACAATTGGACGTGACTATCTAGGTATAAGCAAGATTGCCTCTTATGCAAAGGAATTTGGCTTTGGACAGAGTGCAAAAATTGACCTTCCAAGCCAGCAGACAGGTTTTGTTCCAACTGCAGAATGGAAGGAACGACGATATCATGAAAAATGGCTTGGCGGTGATACTATGTCTGCCAGTATTGGTCAGGGATACATGCTTGCAACTCCTTTACAGGTTGCAAACATGGCGGCAATGGTTACCAACGAAGGCGTAATCTATAAACCACACCTTTTAAAAGAAGTAAGAAACCCGGTTACAAACGAAATCATTTCCGAAGTAAAGCCGGAAGTGCTTTTTAAATCTAACATAAGTTCAGAAGTTTGGAAGCAGGTAAAAAATGCCATGCTCTTTACAATTACAGACGGTACGCCGCAGTATCCGATGCATAACAAGATTGTACAGGCAGCAGGAAAAACAGGTACAGCCGAAGTTGCGCCATACAAGACAAGCTGGCATTCATGGATGGTCGCTTATGCACCTTACGATGCACCTGTAGAAGACCAGGTGGTAGTTGCAACTATTGTAGAAGCCTGTAACCCATGGGAATGGTGGTCTCCGTATGCAACAAACATCATTCTTCAGGGAATTTTTGCAAAACAGACTTACGAAGAAGCTGTTCAGTCACTTGGATTTAACTATCTTATGAAAAACAGATCCCGACAGGAGTAGGCATGAAGGCAAATTTTTTTGAGCGGTTCGATTATGTTCTCTTAATGTGTGTAATTATTCTTGTTGCTACGGGAGTTGCATTTATATATTCTTCAGGAATAAATTCCCAGGGTGTACTGGTAACAAATGAATATATAAAACAGATTATATGGTGCGGAATCGGTTTAAGTTTTCTTACTTTTTTTGCACTCTATGACTACAGGAAGCTTGAAAATAACGCAAACTATCTTTTTATTGCAATGATTCTCATTCTTGTGTACACAAGAATTTTCGGTCGATATGTAAACGGTGCACGCAGCTGGATAGGTCTTGGTGATTTTGGAATTCAGCCTTCTGAGTTTTCCAAGATTTTCTTTACTATCATGCTTGCAAAATATCTGGATGAATCGCTGAACGAAAACCAGCTTAAACGTTTTATTGTTGCAACTGGGATTTTTCTCTGTCCGTTCGGATTAATTTTAATTCAGCCTGACCTGGGAACTTCTACTGTATACATTCCGATTTTTTTCCTAATGTGCTTTATGTCTGGTATTCCAATCAGATACATAATGTTCATGTTGGGAACAGGTTTTGCAATCATCATGTTTACAATTCTTCCTGTATGGAACGAATTTATTGCGCACGGATCTGTTGTAGCTGTAACAGCCCTTACAAACATGAAGCTTAAAGTCATTTTGATTTTTTCTACGTCAGCAATTTGCCTTATTTCTGTAATTGTACGCCGTTACTTTCATGGTCCAAAATACTATTACTGGCTTGCATTTGGCTTTGCAATTGTTGCACTTGGACTTGTTTTTTCTACGGGTGCATCTAAAGTTCTCAAGGACTATCAGATTAAACGCCTTATTGTATTTATTGACCCTTCTGTTGACCCGCTGGGTTCGGGTTGGAACATAATTCAGTCCAAAATTGCAATTGGTTCCGGCGGTATATTCGGACGCTCGTTTCTGCACGGTACGCAGAGCCATTACCGGTTCCTGCCAGAGCAGTCTACAGACTTTATTTTCAGCATTCTTTCTGAAGAAATGGGATTTTTAGGTGGACTTTTGGTATTCGGGCTTTACCTGATTATCATGTTCAGAATCCTTATGATTATTAAAAACACTTCCAACAGATTCGGACTGTACATAGCATCGGGTTTCTTGGGAATGTTCATGATTCACTTTTTTATTAACGTAGGAATGGTTATGGGAATAATGCCTATTACTGGTATTCCGCTTCTTTTCCTGTCTTACGGCGGTTCATCATTGCTTACAGCAATGTCCTCAATAGGCATTTTGATGAGCATAAGTTCCAGAAAGTTTGAATTTTAGGGAAAAGAGGAAACTTTATAGAGGGAAAGAAAATCAATTAATAAACTCCTTTATAACCGCATATTCCTTCAGAAGCTTTTCAAACGTCCATGCTGCGTTTGCAGGGCTTGTGCTTGGCAGACATACACAGGTTATGCCGAATTTATGTTCATAAACAGGAGCGCAAAATTTCTTCCAGAATGAAAACGCTGTTTTTCCAGTACAGTATACATGGCGAATTTTAGACTCAGAAAAAATCTGACTAAAGTCATTTGGTATTGCATTTTTAATGCTTGAATCAGAAGCACCGCTAATTTTACAGGAAGCAAGAACATCCCATATGGCAATTTTATGCCGCATTAGAAAATCTTTTCTATCTTTAACTGAATCAGAAAGTTTCTCTCCAAAAATTACAGGCATTACGCGCCAGAATCTGTTACGGGGATGCATATAAAAAAATCCAGCCTCCCGGCTTTTTGGAGAGGGCATTGTTCCCAAAATCAAAATTCTGCTGTCTTTATCCCATACTGGAGAAATTTCATGAACTACAGTTTCATTCATTTTTTCCCTTAAAAAAAACTCCACCAGAAACTGGCAGAGTTTTTTAAAAATTCATTTAAGTTGTGGATTTTGTTACAAGCACAAAATCCTAAGAAATAAAATCACAATGCGATTTTATTTTGTTGCTCCAGGGATTTCTTTATCGAATTCTGGATTTCCATGGTGGTATGTTGGAAGCACTTTTGGAGAAACTGCGTCACCTTCGATTTTTGCAGCTGCTCTTTCTTTTTCGAATGCTTTTACATGGTCAAGGTTGAGCTTGTCAGAAAGCTTGATGTTCTTAAACATTTTTCCAGCTTCGATTCCGGCTTCGCGACCGAATACTACTACGTCGAGGAGTGAGTTACCCATCAAGCGGTTTGTACCGTGAACACCACCAGAAGCTTCACCTGCAACTAAGAGGTTGGCAATATTTGTGTGACATGTCTTGTCGATTTCAACACCACCGTTCTGGTAATGGAGTGTAGGGTAAACAAGGATTGGTTCCTTGCGGATATCGATTCCGTACTTGATGAACATGTTGTACATAGCAGGAATTGACTTAAGGATTGTTCCTTCTCCGTGAATCATTTCGATCATTGGAGTGTCGAGCCATACAGCATCCTGTACATCGTTCTTTACACCGCGGCCTTCTTTTACTTCACGGATGATACCAGAAGCATTTACGTCGCGTGTTTCAAGTGGGTGAATATAAACTTCACCGTCTTTATTGATAAGTTTAGCTCCAAGAGAGCGAACTTTTTCTGTTACAAGCTTTCCAAGAATCTGTGTCGGGTAAGCTGCTCCGGTCGGGTGATACTGCAAAGAATCCTGATAAAGAAGTTTTGCACCTGCACGGTAAGCCATCACAAGACCGTCGGCTGTAGCACCGTAGTGGTTAGATGTTGGGAATCCCTGATAGTGCATACGACCAGCACCACCAGTTGCAATAATTACAACCTTTGCTTTAGCAATGCGGATTTCCCCAGTTTCAATGTTCATAAGAACGGCACCACAAGCTTCTCCCTTGTCATTCTTGATAAGTTCGATTGCAGCTGTAAAGTCTACAACTGTGATGTCATCCTTGCGGTTGAATGTTTCATCCCGGAGTGTACGCATGATTTCAGCCCCTGAGTAGTCCTTACATGCGTGCATACGCTTGCGGCTAGTTCCACCACCATGTGTAGTAACCATTGTTCCGTCTTCTGCCTTGTCAAATTCTACACCAAGGTCGTTGAGCCATTTGATTACTGATGGAGCTTTGTTTACCAGTGTGTATACAAGTTCTGGTTTTCCGTCAAAGTGTCCGCCACCATAACAGTCAAGGTAGTGCTGAGCAGGTGAGTCATTTGGCTTGTCTGCAGCCTGAATACCACCTTCAGCCATCATAGTGTTAGCGTCACCAACGCGGAGTTTTGTTACGAGAAGGACTTTAGCACCAGCTTCGCTTGCCATAATTGCAGCAGAAGTTCCGGCACCACCACCACCGATTACAAGAACATCTGATTCATAGTCGATGTGGTTAAGGTCAATCTTTTCCGGTTCAAGGCGTGGTTTTGCCTGAAGCATTTCTGCAAGTTCGATTGGAGCCTTCTGTCCTTTGTTTGGACCGATTTTAAGCTCTGTGAACTGTTCCTTGATGCGGTCCGGATGGAATTTCAAAAGCAAATCGTCTTTCTGTTCAGCAGTAAGACGAGCGTGTTCAAATTTAAGGTTTTCTTCGCGTTTTTCAGCTACGATTTTCGCAGCATCGTCCAGGTAGTTACCATACATAGTATATTCTCCTTTAGGGGAGTACCCCCTAAGACCCCCTTGTTATTAGGGGAAAGACAACCCTCTACTTCGAAGCGGGGTTTTCTTTCCCCTAAAACCCCAATCTTTCCCAGCACGACTTAGGGCTCTGCCCTAAGAACCTGTGGAGAAAAGCAGGATGTTTTAGGGTTTATTTTTCAATTTCTCGAGTGTTATAAAGATTTTTAATCTGTTCTTTGTCGCCGGTAGACATTTCTACGAACTTCTTGATTGCTTCTTCGCATTTTCCTGCGTCGATTTCTGCAACGCGGTCAAGAAGATGCTGGCTCTGTGGCTGAAGGTATTTACCATTGAGACGGCGAGCAAGTTCTGCAACCTGTGGATGAGAAATACCAGCAGGACAACGGCTAGAACAGCATCCGCACATTACACAGTCAAAAGAAAGATCTGCACACTTTGCAAAGTCTCCGCGCTGTGCGTATGCAATGTAATTCATAGTCTGAAGGTTCTGAGGACATGCACGAGTACAAGCGTTACAACCGATACAAGAATAGATTTCAGGATAAAGCTGCATCATTACAGCCTGTTCTGGTTTTACCTTGTTGATGTCGTAAACCTGTTTTACAAGTGGGAAGAAAGGAAGTGTAGCGATGTACATATCGTTTTCTACTTTCTTTGAACATGCAAGACAAGTCTGAAGCTGGTTCTGTCCCTTGATACGGTAAATTGTAGCACAAGCACCACAGAATCCGTTACGACAGCCACAACCACGCTTAAGCTGGTATCCGGCATATTCCATTGCATTCATAATTGTGAGTTCGGCAGGAACATCATATTTCTTACCGAAAATGTATATTGTTGCCATTTCTTTATCCATTGTTTGCTCCTACAACAGCGCCATTAGTGCGCGTCAATGGTATTTAATTAAATCTGAGAGTTTTTGCAAGGCAAAAACTCGTCAATTTGAAAATGACACAGAGGGCATTTTCAAATTAGTATTCTGGAGGAAGTTCTCCAAGCTGATCAAAACTGAATACCGGACCGTCTTTGCAGACGAACTTGTCGCCGATGTTACAGCGGCCGCATTTTCCGATACCGCACTTCATGCGCATTTCCATTGTCGTAAAGATCTGTTCGTCCTTAAAACCAAGGTCTTTAAGAATCTTAAGTGACATGTGGATAAGGATTGGAGGTCCACACATGATTACAGTCATTCCGGCATCCGGTTTGAGTTCTGTGATGAACGGAGGAACAAAGCCTACATGGCCGTTCCAGCCTTCTTCTGCACGGTCGATTGTGATATCGATAGAGCAGTTTGGCTGTTTCATCCATACATTCTGCATTTCATCAAGGCGAACAAGGTCAGCCTTAGAGCGGGCACCGTAGATTACCTGAATTTTTCCGTAATTTTCGCGGTGATCCATCATGTAATTTACAACCGAGTGAACTGGAGCAATACCAATACCACCGGCAATTACAAGAATATCTTTTCCTTTAAGTGCGCCTTCTACAGGGAAGCCGTTTCCAACAGGTCCGCGAAGACAGATCTGCTGACCAACTTCTGCATTGTGAAGCCATTCAGTTACAACACCGCACTTTTTAATAGAAAATTCCATGTGAGTTTCAAGAGTAGGGCTTGAAGTAATTGAAATCATTGATTCGCCAACGCCTGGAACGATGAGCATTGCACACTGTCCAGGAATGTGATTGAACAATTTTTTTCCATCAAGGCCAACTACACTGAAAGTCTTTACATCAGGAGTTTCCTGCTTAATGTCAATAATTTTTCCAATGTAAGGGATAAATGATTCTTTGTTTTCCATTATTTATCTCCTCCAATATCATCTGTTTCCTGTACAGCCTTGATTACCTTTACGATATTCATGTTTACAGGACAGCTTTCAAGACAGCGGCCGCAACCTACGCAAGAGAACAAGCCTTCATGTGCCATAGGATAGTACATGAGTTTATGCATAAAGCGCTGGCGGCTTCTTTCTTTCTGTGTGTGACGTGGGTTTTCTGCAGCCATCTGTGTAAAGTCATTAAACATACAGCTGTCCCAGCAGCGGATCTGACGGATTCCGTTGTTAGTCTTAAAGTCGCGAACGTCAAAACACATACAGGTAGGGCAGACATAAGTACAAGTTCCGCATCCTACGCAAGGTTCTGAAACTTTTTCCCAGATTTTCGAATTGAAAATCTTAAGCATGTCTTTTCCCTGGAATTTAGAAAGGTCAAGGTGAGCAAATGGAAGTTTTTCTATCTTGTCAGAAATTTCTTTCTTAAGAGAATCAACAGCCTTAGTATCTTCATCTTTAAGAACTGCTTTTGCTTTTTCGATGAAAGCCTTTCCTTTTTCAGTGTTTGCTTCAAAGAAGTATTTTCCGTCACTGAGCCATGCACTTACATCGCCTTTTGAACCGTTTTTGTCAGCAGAAAGGCTTGCATCGATTCCGTATGTAGAACAGAAACAAGTCTTTGCAGGTTCATTACAAGCAAGAGTGATTACAGTTCCGTGGTCGCGGCGGTTCTTGTAGTAAGAATCAACCGGATTCATGTTGAGGTAAACATTGTCGATAACAGCAAAACCTACAGCATCACAGGCACGAACGCCAAAGATTACAAAATCTTCAATTTCCTTGCGTGGGTCTGTAACTTTTACTTCTTTACCGCTCATTTCATAGCTTACCATGTGTTCTGTCTTAGGGAAGAAAAAGTCCTTTGCAGAACGAACTGTCTTAAGGTTAGAAGAAAGCTTTACGCCTTTTTCCCACTTCTTAAAGTCAGCTTTTCCTGTGTTGTTGTCTACAGGAAGGTAAAGAGGCTGTTTTTCGCCGATTAAGGCAAACAATTCGTCAATTTTATCTTTAGAAATTGCAAACATTAGTTTTCGCCTCCTTCTTTTGAACGGTCATATACGATTGTAGTTTCCGGATCTTTTTCTGCATTGAATGTAAGCATTGCAGGTTTTGTTTCCATGTCGCTACCAGCCTGATATTCACCGTAAATTTCGTTGATGTCTTTAATGTATTTGCGGTTAAGAAGATAGAGTGGAATGCCCTGAGGACAAACGCGTGAACATTCTCCACAGTCTGTACAGCGGCCAGCAACGTGCCATGCGCGAACGATGTGGAAAAGGCTTTCTTCAAAACTAGTTTCTGCAACTTTCTGTGTTGTGTAAAGTTTGTTGTTGTCGAATACACATTTTTCACAGGTACAAGCAGGACAAACATTGCGGCATGCGTTACAGCGGATACAGCGGGCAAATTCGTTTTTCCAGAATTCGTTTCTTTCATCTGCTGTCATCTTTTCGTATTTTTCAACTACTTCAAGACGGTTGCTTGTGCCGTAATCTGTGTTTTCATCAACTCCTAAAAGTTCATCGCATGAAACATGTTTCTTTCCGGCACATGATTCACATGGTTTTCCGCCGTCAAGTGTGTCCTGACATGGAATACCGATTGCGTAAACATCACCGCGGGTAATGCGGTTTTCTTTTAAAAGCTGAGTGAATGAATATGAATCAGCTGGCTTAAGGAACACGAGAACAACTTCAGAAGGAATAGGTGCTTCCGGAGCGTTTGGATCGCGCTGCTTTGCCATTGTGTTATTCATTCTTGTTGTGCTTTTCTTTACTTCAATATCGCGTGTAATTCCAACAAGATATTTTGAAAGGTTAGCAGCACAGTTTTTATCATAGATAAATTCTTTATCAAGTTCTTCAGCTGTTCTGAAAGTTCCTGGTGTGATATCATCATCAAAAAGACCTTTTTTCCAGCCTACTACGCGCTGAACTTTGCCTTCTGCAAGCAATGCTTTTGCGCGTTCAATCATTTTTGCGCTTAGTTCTTGCATCGTACATCCTCCAGCTTTTTACATTCGCCAAGAGCCTTAATCTGCTCAACGAATTCATTCATGATTCCGGCAAATTTAACGCCTTCTGCAGCAGAACACCATTCTACGCGTGTGCGGCCTTTTTCGATTCCCAAGAAGTCAAGCTGACTGAAAAGGAGAGTCATGCGGCGGCGTGCAAAGAAGTTACCTGTAGAATAGTGACAGTCTCCAGGGTGGCATCCGCAGAGGATAACACCATCGGCACCACGCTGGAATGCACGGAGAATGAACAATGGGTTCAAGCGGCATGAGCATGGAATGCGGATAATTTTTACGTTTGCAGGATATTCAAGACGGTTGTTACCGGCAAGGTCTGCACCTGCATAAGAACACCAGTTACAGCAGAATGCAACAATTTTTGGCGTCCAGTCTTTGTTTGTATTTTCTGACATAATTATTTTTTAGCGTTCATGCGGTGGTTGAGCTTGTCGAAACAACCGCATATTCAGGTGGTTTCGAGAGCCTCAACCACCGATTTTTTTTACAAAACGCTATCAACCTCCGCCAAAATCTGTTTATTGCTGAAGCCCTTCAAGTCCATAGCACCGCTAGGACAAGCTACTGTACATGCACCACATCCCTGACACATTGCACTGTTAACCTGTGAAACGTGGCGGGTAATAGTTGTACGGTTTGGACCGCGGAAATCTTTGTCAACATACGAAATAGCTCCGTAAGGACAAACATTTGCACACTGACCACAGCCGTTACATGCATTTTCATCCGGCTGAGCTGTACAAGGGTTATTCTTAAGCTTGTCTTTAATCAAAAGACAGATTGCTTTAGCCGCAGCACCTGAAGACTGAGCTACAGTTTCAGGAATATCTTTTGGTCCCTGGCAGCAGCCTGCAAGGAAGATACCTGCTGTCGGGCTTTCTACTGGACGGAGTTTTGCATGAGCTTCAAGGAAGAAGTCATTTGTGTCCATAGAAGTTGTAAGCATTGTAGCAAGAGGTCGTGCAGATTTATCTGCTTCAATAGAAGCTGCAAGAACTACCATGTCTGCCTTGATGTGAACCTGACGGTTCAAAATCAAGTCTGAACCCTGAACATCAAGAGTTCCGTCTGGAAGAGGAGTTACCTTTCCAACCTGACCCTTAATGTAGTTTACACCGTACTGTTCAACAGCGCGGCGGTAGAATTCATCAAAGTTTTTACCTGGAGTACGAACATCAATATAGAAAACAGTGATGTTTGTGTCAGGATAGTGATCGCGTGTAAGGATTGCGTGCTTTGCAGTATACATACAGCAGATCTTAGAACAGTATTCGTGTCCCTTAGTAGAATCAGCTGAACAGCGGCTTCCTACACACTGAACGAATACGATGTTCTTTGGTTCTTTTCCGTCTGAAGGGCGGAGAAGGTGACCGTTTGTAGGTCCAGATGCATTGCAGAGACGTTCAAATTCAAGTGAAGAAACAACGTCAGGGCTCTGGCTGTAAGCGTATTCGTCAAATTTCTTAAGGTCGATAGGATTGTATCCGGTTGCAACGATGATTGCACCGTACTTTTCTGTGATAACCTGTTCTTTCTGGTGGAAATCAATAGCACCTGCAGCACAAGCTTTTTCACAGAATCCACATACGTTGTCCTTGCCGTTAGCAAGACCTTTCATATGAAGACAGTAATTTGCATCGATGTTTGCAACTTTTGGAACAGCCTGGGCAAAAGGAATGTCGATTGCCTTGCGGTTGTTCAAGTTAAGGTTGAAAGCGTTTGGAACTTTCTTGTTTGGACATTTTTCGATACAAGCACCACAACCTGTACACTTTGTTTCATCAACAAAGCGTGGATGGCGTTTGATATCAATTTCAAAGTTACCGATGTAACCGCGAACGCCGCAAACTTCACTGTAAGAAAGGATGCGGATGTTAGGGTTCTGGCTAACTTCTGTCATTTTTGGAGTTACGATACAAGAAGCACAGTCGAGTGTAGGGAATGTCTTGTCGAGCATGGCCATCTTACCGCCGACTGTAACATTCTTTTCTACGATATCAACAGGGAATCCTGCATCAGCAATGTCGAGGGCAGCTGTAATACCTGCAATACCACCACCGATAACAAGAGCGCGCTTAGTCATTGGAGTTTCACCAGGAGTAAGCGGTGTATCAAGGATAGTCTTTGCGATTGCAGCCTTACCAAGTGCAATTGCTTTTTCTGTAGCGTCGCCCATGTCTTTCATAACCCATGAACACTGTTCACGGATGTTGGCAACTTCTACTTTATAAGGGTTAAGACCTGCGCGTTCTGCACATGCACGGAATGTCTTTTCGTGCATACGTGGAGAACAAGAACAAAGAACAACGCCTGTAAGCTTATCTTCTTTGATATGGTCTTCAATCATTTTCTGACCGGCAGATGAACACATGTAAGTGTAGTTAGTTGAATAAACAACTCCGTCTACCTTTCCAAGTTCTTCTGCTACTTTTGCTACGTCAACAGTGCCTGCAATGTTAGTACCACAGTGACATACAAAAACACCAATTCTTTCCATAGGTTTATTTCCTAAGTTAA
>Ga0256407_10007850_pt1 | contig 15857 bp, 17 predicted proteins | sample RumenRJG_04DNA_FD_193489 | JGI IMG/M metagenome (GOLD analysis project Ga0256407, IMG submission 193489) | Bovine rumen microbial communities from Lethbridge, Alberta, Canada - RJG_04 | ecosystem: Host-associated > Mammals > Digestive system > Stomach > Rumen | place: Canada: Alberta...
TAAAGAAAAAGGGTGTAAAACACAATATTTTGAACGCAAAACACCACGAAAAGGAAGCGTTCATTATTGCACAGGCAGGACGATTAGGAGCAGTAACCATTGCAACAAACATGGCAGGAAGAGGAACAGACATTCTCCTTGGCGGTAACCCCGAATATCTTGCTTATGAAGAATTAACTAAAAATAGGATAACACCCGATAATCCCGACTATGAAAACTTGAAAAACGAAGCAATGTCGAGAATAAGAAAAATGACCGAACAAGAACATAAAAAGGTTGTAGAACTCGGCGGACTTCACGTTATCGGAACAGAAAGACACGAATCAAGACGTATAGATAATCAATTAAGAGGTCGTGCAGGAAGACAGGGTGACCCCGGTTCGACGAGATTTTTCTTATCTTTAGAAGATAACCTTATGAGAATATTCGGCGGTGATAAAGTTATCGCCATTATGGAAAGATTAAACGTTGCGGAAGATATGGCGATTGAATCTCCTCTTATCACAAGACAGATTAAATCTTCTCAAAAGAAAGTCGAAACTTACCACTTTGATATAAGAAAGAGCGTACTTGAATATGACGACGTTATGAATATTCAGAGAGAAAAATTCTATGGACAAAGAAGACGGGTTCTAGAAGGTGAAAATCTTTCAGAAGATATTATTTATATGATTGACTGCGAGGTTGAAAGACTTATTAAGAGTTACGTTGCCCCCGGAATGAATCCTGACGAATACCAAGAAGATGACATAAAGAATTTAATCAGAGAATTATATTCTTTAACCCCTCAACTTGCAGGTAAAATAACTCCTGATGATATAAAAAATCTGAGATATGAAAATATCTACGAAAAAATCAAAGATGCTGTAACAGATGCATACAAAAATCACGAGGTTGAAATAGTCAATTTCTACAATGATATAGTTTCTAAGTATGAAGATGATTTCGTTCCTCAAGAACCTTTCTCGGCTGACAACGTAATGCGTTCACTCGAAAGAGATATTCTTCTTCGTGTAATTGATAACAAATGGATTGACCACCTTCACAACAATGATATGCTGAGAGAAGGTATAGGACTTCGTGCATACGGACAAAAAGACCCTCTTATCGAATACAAAAAAGAAGCTTATGATATGTTCAACAAGATGATGTTTGAAATTCAGAGCGAAACCGTAATGCACTTATTCCGTTCAAAATTCGGTATTCAAATAGTTAACCCGACAACTCCGCCGGATATATTTGAAAATGCGGAAGAAAATCTTGTTGAAGAAGGTGTTGACGAAATTTCACCAGATTCTTATTGTCCTTGCGGAAGCGGTAAAAAATACAAAAATTGTTGCGGAAAACAAAGAAGGGTATAAAAATGTATTTTCTGTACAAATTTTTAACACCGATTATTGCATTAATATTACTTCCCGTAATTATTATTGCAATGATTATAAAACCGAAATTTAGAGCAGGTTTTTTCAGAAAATTGGGCTTTTACAAATATAAGTCAAACGGTGAATCTTTAACTGTTTTTCACGCAGTTTCGGTAGGAGAAACCAATGCCATTGCAGATACCGTTAAAGCATACAGACAAAAATACCCCGACAGAAAAATCGTAATTACAAATACAACAAAAACAGGGCATGAAATATCAAAAAAAGTTTTATCTTCGGTTGCTGACGATATCACGTATTTCCCGTTTGATTTTTCATTCTCTGTTAATTCGTTTTTTAACGCATACAAGCCTGACAGAATAGTCATTGTAGAAACAGAAATATGGCCATGTTTTGTAAAAGAAGCAAATAAAAGAGGAATTGACGTCTATATTGCAAACGGAAGAATTTCTCCCCATTCATATACGGGATACAAGAAATTTTCATTTATATTCAAAAAAATTCTTCCTCTTTATAAAAAAATTCTTATGCAAACAAAGGCAGATGCTCAAAGAATAAGAGATATTGGTGCACCTGAAGACATAGTCGAATTTATGGGGAATTTAAAATTCGATATAACTCCAAATATGACAAAAGAAGAACAAGAGGCTTTAAAAAGCAGGTTTAAAGCAGAAGATAAAGAAATTCTTATTGCCGCAAGCACTCATTTTGGAGAAGACGAAATCGTTTTAAAAACTTACAGAAAATTAAAAGAAAAATTTCCTGAATTAAAACTTTTGATTGCTCCAAGACACCCCCAAAGATTTGATTCTGTTTATGAATTAATAAAAGCAGAGAAATTTTCATCAGGAAGAGTGAGTGAAAATTGTACTTTTGATGATGCTGATATAATTCTCGGAGATACAATGGGCGAACTCGCAAAATTCTTCTCATTCTGCAAAATTGCTTTTATAGGCGGAAGTTTTTACGGCCCCGGAGGTCACAATCCTTTAGAAGCAAACATTTGGAACAAGCCTGTCGTTTCGGGATACAATGTAGCCAATTTTAAAGACATATACAGAATTTTGACAGATAAATCTGCGGCTGTTGTTGCAAAAGACGAACAAGAATTTTATGAAACAATATACGATTGGTTAAACGATAAAACTAAATATGAAGCAATTTCAATTGCGGCAGGACAAGTGTTTGAAGAAAACAGAGGCGCCGTTCAATACCTTGTTAACAGATTATCATAAGTTATGTGAAAAATTTTTACAAATAATATTTGAAATAAGAAATTGTTCATGTTAGCATTACTTCGTGAAATAATTAATTTCAAGGAGAAATATTTTGAAAACGTACGAATTATTAACAATGCTTAAACCGAATATTGACTCGGAAGAAGTACAAAATGTAGTTGATAAAATAGGTGAATCAGTTGTTGCATTAGGCGGAACAGTTGTTGAAAACGAAATGATGGGCCGTAAAAAGTTATCTTATGATATCAAAAATTTCAGAGATGCATATATGGCGGTAATCAGAATGAGCCTTCCTGCAGAACAAGTTGCAGAATTTAAAAGACAACTGAAATTAAACGATAACATCATAAGAATGATGTTCATGGAAATATCAAAAGTAAGAGTGTAATTGAGAATGACAGTTTGTAAGGCAACATTCTCAGGCACAGTCTTTCGTGGACCCGAAAAAAGATCCACTCAAAGCAATATTCCTATTACTTTTTTCACACTAAATGTTGATGGGAAAGAGGAATTATTGATAAGGGTGGTTTCCATGGGAAAAATGGCAGAAACATCTGCTCAAACTCTTTCAAAAAATGACAGAGTAGTTGTTGAAGGAAGATTAAGAACAGGCACTGTCAAGGATGAAGATGGTCAAGAAAAAAGAATCATGGAAATGGACTTATCTTCATTCGAAAAAATAGGCGGAGAAGTTAAGACTTCTACACCTGACAAGTTAGTAGAATTCGATGAGCAAGATTATTCAGACGATTTGCTCGGAGAAGAAGAAATCCCCTTTTAACGGATAACAGAAAGAAAAGGAAATAAAAATGGCAAGAGAAACTCAAGACAAGAAAAAAAGAAAAAATTGCGGTTTTTGTGCAGACAAAGTTGAAGTTATTGATTACAAAGATGTTCAAAAACTCCGCAAATATTTAACGGAAGCAGGAAAAATTCTTCCGAGAAGAATTACAGGAAACTGTGCAGAACACCAAAGATTACTTGCTCGTGCAATTAAAAGAGCACGTGAAGCATCTTTGCTTCCTTACGTATTCGATTAATAAGTTCTTATTAATCTAGAATCGTTAAAATTATTATTCCCGTGGATGCGATGTCTTCTTCGCACTTGCGGGATTTTTGTTATTTGTCGGTTAAAATCATTAGTGTAAGTTTGTATGTAAACAGGATAAACTGATGGCGTAAACCCTGTTAAAATCCCTTGTCTTTGAATTAGTGCTTTTTTTATAATTTTTAAAGGGGTATTATTTCTGTATATTTCATCATTTGACGTGGTTCGATATCTGTTATCTGATTCAAGGACTGTTGAAATAAGATTAATTCTGGAATATAAATCTCCGGACTGAATGGCACCGAATAATTTCTTTTCCGCCACACCAAGCCTATATTCGATATCGGAACTTTTATTAACCCTTCCAAAAATAATTTTTTCAGCAAGAGAAAGCCTGTTTAAGATTTCATCGGAATATTCATAAGCATATGCAAAAACATTTTCCGAAAAAAATAACATCAATATCAGAAGTAAAACTTTTTTCATAAATCACCTCTTAATCAAAATATCTTGATTTATGGTGTTTTACATTACCTTAAAAGATACTAGTCTAAATTTTTCAAAACAAACAAAGTATCGTATATTTTTTTCAATAATGCTTTTGAATTTTCATCTAAACTTTCTTTTGAATATTTTTTTCCCTCGTCGGAATATGGTAAATATTTTGAATAAGTGACGGCTTCCGCTCTTAATGTTGCAGCCTGTCTTGTATCTTCAATTATTCCCGTAATCGCCCTGTATGATGCGTAATATCTTTCAGGACGGTCTTTGTATTTTAATTGAATATAATAAGCATGGTCGATATAAGAACTTGCGCAGGCATTAAACATCTGAACATTTACACCGTCTTCAACATAATTTTTAAATTTTTCAAGAACGGCAATTACAGGCTGAATATCTTTGACATACTCTGACGTCCTGTCCTTTTTAATAATAATGTCAACATATTCCTTGTTTTCTCTCGGAACCTTTTTTAATTCACTTTCTTTAACTTCTTTATCCGATTTATTAAAAGGGGTATGCTTTACCGTTTGTTTTTTTATTTTATATGACATATCGGTTTCAAGATCGGGTAATTTGCCTTCGTAACCCGCTCCTGCGGTTAATATAATTATAAAAAACAACAACAGTATCTTTTTCATACTTAAATTATACATTTTTTTAACAGAAAGTCATATATCAGATATCTGATTATGATTTTTGTGGTTTAATAAAAATAAGAACGGAGTATAACATGAAAAAACTGATATCACTTATTATTTTGGCTGCATTATTCATATTAACCGGTTGTATTGATGAAGTCGAAGAAAAAAAGGCTGATATTTTGGATTTAGCAAAAGAAAGAGGAAAATTTCTCGTTGGTGTAAGCAGCGATTCAAAACCGTTCTGTTACTTGGATAATAATAATAAATTTGTCGGATTAGATGTAGATATAGCAAAAAGAATTGCAAAAAATTTACTCGGAAATGAAGAGGCTGTTTATTTTGTTGATACAAGAGCCTCAGACTTTATTTCAAAGATTAATAAAGGTGAAATTGATTTTGCCCTTGCTGCAATTACAATTACCCCTCAACGTCAAATGACAATTGCTTTTTCTGACAGTTACTATACTGCAGGACAAGCCATTGCCGTAAAAAAAGACAGTAAAATTCGAAAAGTAAAAGACTTAAATAAAAAGCGTGTTATTGTAACCTTAGGTTCAACCTCGGAAAAAATACCTAAGAAATTTGCTCCGGCTTGTATTTTACTTGGTTTTAGAAACAACAATCTCGCATTTGACGCACTTTTGAGAGGTCAAGGAGATGCTGTTGTATCCGACGATACATTTTTAAAAGGATTTATATTCGATCACCCTGATTATAAAATTTTACCGTTTAGACTTACCGTTGAACAATACGGCATTTCATTCAAAAACACAGAAGAAGCTACTAATTTGAAAGCAGGCATCAACAAGACCCTCAGAGAAATGCGCAATGACGGCTCTCTTGAGGCGCTCAAGAAAAAATGGCACGTAGATTAAAGTGAAATTTCTTTCAAAATGTCTTTGAAATTAGCACTCAGAATTTCTGCGAATACATCAGGATCAATTTGAGTACATACTATCGGCATAATATCTTCCGGAAGTTCTTGCAACATAGCAAGATAATCTTCGGGTTCTAAAACATCTAAGCATTTTAAGAACTCAGGTTTTTGAAGTTGAGTTAACGGTTTCATCATTGCTTCATTAGAGAATTCAAGAAGATATTCAGGATTTTCGTCAGTTATACCTTGAATTAATGCAGCTTTTGTTTCAGGAGCCATAGCAAGAAGTGCTCTTTGGAATTTTTTGTCATCTAATTCGCCCAATTTTGCTCTGACTTCACGAGAATCACAATGTTTGCAAGGTTGTCCCGTTAAAACCTCCATCATTCCTTGCAATTTGTTTTGGTCAAGACCGTCAACTGCTCTTGTTATTTTAGTTCTTTCGATTTTCGGAGACTCGAAAAACTTATTCATTTCTTTTTCAGGAATTATTTTTAAGAAGTTTTCAACAGAAAAACTATTGAAAACAATAGTCGCCAACTTCTCTTTAGGAAGTTCGCTTACCATCTTCATTAATTTATCTTGAGACATAAATCTCAAAGCATCATATAATACGTCTTCTCCAAGGAATTGCATAATGAACAAAAGTTCATTTTCTTTCATTGTCCTGAGAATTAAAAATCTGTTTTTAGGGCTTGTAAGTTGGTACAAGCGTAATATTTGTTCCGGAGAATTAAATACTTCACCTTCAAAATCGGCAGCTTGAGCGTTACCTTGTAAAGCTTCAGCTTCCATAAATTCATCGATGGTTCTCAAACCAGCCCTGTTTATACGGCTGGTACTGATACCAAACATCTTAGAAAGATATAGGTGATTTACATCTAACGTAATCATGTGTGAATTTAGTCTCCGAATATATTATAATAAACACTTCCACACTAATTTTCTTTACCGAGTATATACTATTTTATACAATATTTTTACAATTCGTTACATAGATTGTTATGATGATATTTTATTGATTATAATATTGTTGTTATGAAAATATTTAAAAAAGTTTTATCTTTATTATTTTTAATAATTTTTTCTCAAAGTTGTTTTGCGGCGGACAGCTTTACCGAAACTAAGAAAAATATAAAAGTTTTATACAACACAAATAAACTAAAAGAGGCATATCAATTAATTTCCCAAGTGGAAGAAGAATTGAGAGATGCGGAGTTATGGCTTATTGCCGCAAATATAACTCAAGATTACGGCAGAGATTTAGATGCAATATATTTATTACAAAAATCTATTTCGACAGACCCGAAATATTACAAGGCATATTATAATTTGGGAAACATTTATCTTAGGGATAAAAAATTCAACTCGGCAATACATAATTATAAAAAGTGTATAAAATATAACTATAAATTCGCTTATGCTTGGTATAACTTGGGAAATGCGTATTTTGAATTGGAAGATTACAGCAGAGCAAAAAATGCTTATAAAAAGGCAATATCTATAAGAAATAACGATCCTGATTTTTATTACAATTTAGCATTGGTATATAAAAAAGAAAACAAAACAAAGCAGGCTCAAAAAATATTAAACACATATAATTCATTAAAAGAGAATGAAAATATTAATTAATTTGCCAAAAATCGCCTAATCATATATATTAGATGTATTAGGAGCAGTAATGTACGATTATATCAAAGGTATATTGATTAGCGAGAGAAGATTACCGTCAGGAAACGTAATAACCGTAGAAGCAGGCGGAATAGGTTACGGTATTTTAACGACAGAGAGAACTCTACAAGAATTACCCGACAAAAATTCCGAAATAAAAATTTATGTATCTCTTATGCACAGAGAAGATGCTATGTATTTTTGCGGATTTTTAAAGCGTGAAGAAAGAGATATATTTGAAATACTTCTTACTGTTTCGGGTGTCGGAATGAAAGCGGCATTAACACTTACAGATGAATTTAGTGTAACGGAACTTATAGGAGTCGTTATTTCGGAAAATTTCAGAGAACTTGCAAGGGCAAAAGGAATTGGACTGAAATCCGCACAAAAAATTGTCTTGGAATTAAAAGACAAACTGCTTGCAAGACAAGATTATCTTCTTCCCGAAAACGAAACCGAACCTAATGTAATTCCTGACTACGCACAAGAGGCAAAGAGCGTATTGTATTCTCTCGGATACTCAAAGGAAGAAATAGAACAAAGTATAAAAAATGCACTCAATATTCCTAATATAAAGAAAACTTCAGAAGAAATATTGAGCGGAGCATTAAGATATCTTGCAAATAACAACAAATAGAAATAAAGGGGAAAAAAATGAACATTTTATTTTCAACATTTGAAATCGCACCGTTTACAAAAGTTGGCGGATTAGCGGATGTTATGGGTAGTATGCCTAAGGCTTTGAGAAAACTCGGTTGTAACATCAAAATATTTGCACCGTTTATAGGCTCTATCAATCAGGAAAAGTACGGAATTAAAGAAGTTCCCGGTTCTGAAATGACAATACAATTTGCTAATGAAAGATATACCTTTACATTAAGAACAACCAATTTGCCCGATACGGATATTCCCGTATATTTCATAGAAAATTATAAATATTTCGGTTGCACACACGAAGTATATCCGAAGAATATTGACCACAGATACGAACAGGAAAGATTTGTTTGTTTCTCTCTCGCTTGTATGGAATATGCAAAAAAATTAAACTTCAAACCCGATATTTTCCATGCTAACGATTGGCATACCGCAATGATTCCGATATATTTAAAGAATAATTACAGACATGACAGTTTTTATGCGAACACTAAGAGTGTTTTATCAATACATAACCTTGCATATCAAGGACAATATGCTTATGATATCTTGAATTTCGCTAATATGTATATTTGCGACGTATTCCACAGTTACGGAACAGAGCATTTCGGACATCTTAACTGGTTAAAAGGTGCAATAAATTATGCGGATAAAATTGTTGCCGTTTCTCCGAAATATGCTGAAGAAATATTGACTGCAGAATACGGTGAAGGTATGGATTACACATTAAGATGTAATTCTCACAAAATTAAAGGTATCCTAAACGGTATTGATTACAGCGTTTTCAATCCTGAAACAGACAAGGGAATCGTGACAAAATACAACGATAAAAACTTTGTTGAAAATAAAGAAAAATGTAAACAAGACCTTTGCAAAGAATTCAACTTGGAATACATCAAGGGAAAACCTGTAATCGGTTTTGTTTCAAGACTTGTTGACCAAAAAGGGCTTGATTTATTCTATGCTGCGGAACACGAACTTCGTCACATGGACGCACAACTCGTTATCTTGGGTTCCGGAGAAAAGAGATACGAAGAATATCTCGATTGGTTATGTAAAACATCTGATAACATAAGAGTTTACATCGGTTACAACGGAACTCTGGCAAATAAAATTTATGCAGGCTCCGATATGTTCCTGATGCCATCTAAATTTGAACCTTGCGGATTAAGTCAACTCGTTGCATTAAAATACGGTTCACTTCCGATTGTAAGAGCAACGGGCGGTCTTGATAACACAATTGTCGGATATCCTCTTGATAACAGCAACGGATTTAAGTTCTGGAGATATGATTCTTGGGATATGATGCAGGCAATTTATTGTGCAATAGGCGTTTACCATAACGAAGACACAAGAAAAGCAATGGTTCATTCGGCAATGAATTACGATTATTCTTGGGATAAAAGCGCAAAAGAATACTACAATATGTACAAGGAATTGTGCCAATAAAATTTATATAGCAAATAAAATGTTTAAAAGCCCGCAAATTGATTTGCGGGCTTTTTTAATTTAAAAGTTACAATTATTCAATTACTTTTATCCAGCCGTCAGGTGCTTCAATTTTACCCATTTGAATTCCCGTTAAGGTATCATAAAGTTTTTGAGTAATTTCCCCTGAACCGTCTTTGTAGTTATATTCCACAACATCGCCGTGATTTACGATTTTACCGACGGGTGATAAAACTGCAGCCGTTCCACATAAAGCACATTCTTTGAAATCTTTGATTTCGGTGTATGGAATAACTCTTTCTTCGACTTCAAGTCCGAGATAGTGTTCTGCAACATAAAGAAGAGAACGTCTTGTAATTGAAGGAAGAATTGTTGATGATTTTGGGGTAACAATTTTATTATCTTTAGTTACAAAAATAACATTTGCACCGCCGGTTTCTTCAATGTTTGTTCTTGTTGCGGAATCAAGATAAAGATTTTCGCTGTAACCTTGATTGTGAGCATCTACTATTGCGTGAAGGCTCATTGCGTAATTCAAACCTGCTTTTACATGACCTGTTCCCAAGGGTGCTGCTCTGTCAAAATCAGGAACTCTTATTGTTATCGCTTCTTTATTTCCTTTAAAGTATGGACCTACAGGCGTTGTAAATATTCTGAATTGGTATTCATGTGCGGGTTTAACACCGATTATGGCATCAGAGCCGAACATATACGGTCTTATATAAAGCGTTGCACCTGTTCCGTATGGCGGAACAAAATCTTCGTTTGCCTTAACTGTTTTTACAACCGCTTCTATAAATTTTTCTTCGGGATAAACAGGCATTTCCAATCTTGCAGCAGATTGTGCCATTCTGTGTGCATTTAAATCTGGTCTGAAACAAACTGTTTTTCCGTCAACTGTTGTGTATGCCTTTAAACCTTCAAAACAAGTTTGAGCATATTGAAGAACGCATGCACATTCGCTCATTGTAATTGTATCATCGGTTATTAATCCGCCTTCGTCCCATTTTCCGTCTTTGTAGTTTGAGACAAATCTGTAATCGGTTTTTAAATATCCGAACGATAAATTTTTCCAATCTATGTCTTTTTTCATAATTTTCTCCGAATTTTTCTTTGAGTACATTATTACACAAAAAAGGCAGAGGATAACTCTGCCTTCTTAAATATTTTTTATTTTAATTATTCTTCTGTTGAGGCAGTTTCTTCTTCGGAAATTATTTCTTCTTTAATGATTTCAGAAGCAACTACGCTAACAGGAACTTCTGCTTTAACTTTTGAAGTAAGTTTAATTGTCATTGTGAAGTGACCTAATTTGTTCAAAGGAGCATCGAGAGTGATGTTCTTTCTGTCAACTTCAATACCTGTTTTTGCAAGGATTTCTTCTGCAAGTCTTTTTGTAGTGATAGCACCGAATAATTTTCCGCTTTCACCTGCTTTTGCAGAAATTTCAATAACTTCAACCGCATTAAGTTTTTCGCAGGTTGCTAACGCTTCAGCATGGAGTTTTTCTTGTTTTGCTTTAATTCTTGCTAAATTTTGTTCTCTGTTTTTAATTGCACCGGGAGTTGCTTTTGTAGCCATATTTTGGGGCAATAAAAAGTTTCTTGCATAACCGTCTTTAACTTTGACGATATCGCCTGCTTCACCTATATTTTGAACATCTTTTGTTAAAATGACTTCCATATTTTTCTCCTTTATTATCCTTTAGAAGTATGTAAATCATATTAAAAACATAAAAAAAAGTCCATTCAAAATTTTTATCTGTTAAAAATTTTTAATTTTAGGGAACAGGATCATACCCGCCGGGATTGAAAGGGTGACAACGGCAAATCCTTTTAATGCCAAGCCAAGAGCCTTTTAAAAATCCGTATTTTATTATTGCCTGCTTTGTGTATTCAGAACACGTAGGATAAAAACGGCATGTTTTAGGTGTTAATTTAGAAATTGATTGGTATATTTTTATCAAAAATAATGCTATTTTTTGCATAATTATAAAATATACCTTTTTAAATTTTCACCTTCAAAAATTTCTACGTCATTTTTTCCGTGAATGTATATCAAACAACTTATCAAAGATTTGAACGTTGAAAAATCGGGATACGAAAGTTTTTTAATCAAATCGTCGATATTATCGGATAAAAACTCTGTTATAAGAACCTTATTTTTGAATACGAGAGAACTGAAATAATCAAGACCTTCTTTAGTTGTTATATTTTCAAAATACAGGACATCAGGCTCTTGAAACTCAATGAATCTCATCGCCTTGTCAAGATTAAAACCTATATTTTCGTTGAGTTCCGACTGAAAAATTCCCTTTAATTTGTATTTTGCAATAGATTCTATTGTAATAGTCGTTTTATCGGGATTAGACAATTCTTGGAGCATAGAGTAAATAAAATGAGTTTTACCGCTCAAAGTCGAACCGCAAACAAGAATAATTCCGTACTTTTCCATTACGGAACCAAGAGTATTTATTTGCATTTCAGACAACCCGAATTCTTTCATTTTCATGGGCGGTTTATACAATTTCATCAAAATTCTTTCGTGTTCAACCGTCGGAAATGCGGCAACACTTGCCGTAAGTTGAATTCCGTCGGCAGGGAAAACGAGTTTTCCTGCTTGAGAAATTTCTGATACATTCGGGTCTAAATTAGATAAACCTTTTAATTTTGATACAAACGAGGCTTCAAGCATTGACGGAATTTCGCCTGTCGTAACGACTTCAGCAGGTGTTCTGAATTTGACCGCAAGCCCGTTTTCACCGTGTTCAAACAATATTTCGTGAATATCTTCCGATATTGCCTGTTTTAAAATGGCTCTTATCAAAAGTAAAATATGTTCGCTCGTAAGACTTCCCGTATGAAGTTCTTCTCTCCAATCGTATTTATTTTCCGAATCGTCTGAAAATACCTGTCCTACGCTGTCTTCTTTGTAATATTTGTCTATTGCCTGCATAATAGATTCTTCTGAAACTATTACGGGTTCAATTTCATAACCTGTTTTTTCAAAAGTTTTATCTCTCGCAAACATATCATAAGGGTCACTCATCGCAACCGTCAGAGTATCTTCGAGTTTAAAAAGAGGTATCATTTTATATTTTCTGGCGTCTGCAGCACTAATCAAACTCAAACATTTTTCATCAATCGAATATGTGCTCAAAGTTGTTGACGGAAAATGCAATTTGCTTTCCAAAAACTTTAGCAATTGTTCTTCGGTTATAAGCCCCTTATTTACGAGGACTCTGCCGATGTTAGTTTTTTGAGCAGCCGCAACTTCTTCTGCACGCTCCAAATCTTCATACGTAATGTATTTATCACGCACTAAATCGTACTTTAATCTTTCAAATGTTTTGTTATTGACGGATTTTTTTTCCATATTATTCCAAATGTGCCTTTACTCTTTCCAAAACGAAATCAATGTCAAACGGTTTTGTAATATATTCATCTGCACCCGTTTCTTTTCCCAATTCTTTGTCTTTTTCCTGAGAGCGGGCAGTAAGCATTAATATCGGAATATCTTTATATCTTGTATCAAATTTCAAGAGACGACTTATTTTGTAACCGTTCATCATTGGCATCATTACATCTAAAATTATTAAATCGGGAATCAATTCTTTTGCTTTATTCAATCCTGCTTCACCGTCGTATGCACAATGACATTCGTAACCCGCAGTCTCAAGAACAAATTTTAATGTTTCAACAATATCTTGCTCATCATCGACTATTAACACTTTTTTAGCCATTTATTACCTCTTTCAGCATTTTTTTTGATTTTTTTATTATTTCTTCTGCGTCTTCCGCTTGATCGGGATATATTACACTTGAAATATACATTTTTTTCCCTGCTTTTATTTTACAATCCTGTCTTATATAATCGCAAATTCTGTTATATATGAAATTTAAAATCTGGGTATTCATATTAATATCGTAGAACGAATAATACAATCGTTCTTTGGTTTCCGTATAAAACGATTTTGATTCCGAGGTTCTTTTAAAGATGTTATCGGCATCAAGTTTGTTAACAAAATCTATTAAATATGGTTCTTCCGAGACCTTATTTTCGCACAAAGTTATTATTCCGAAGGTTTTTTTATCGATATCCGCTGAATTCGTATCATGTCTTAATTGCATTTCAAAGCGTTCATCTTCGCACAATACGGGCAGAGCAAGATAAAAATCGGAGCCTTTATCAATAACACTTTCAAGCCACAAAAAACCGTGATGAGTTTCGGCAAACTGCTTTGCAATGGAAAGCCCGAGTCCTGTTCCGCCGACATTACGTGAAAGAGTCCCTTTTACCTGTTCAAATTTTTCAAATATAGTTTCTCTGTCCTCTTCAGGAACTCCCGGACCTGTATCGGAAACTTTAACAATTACATATTCATCAGCTATAATTCTGTCCTTATTTTTGGAAAAAGGTTTTTCCTTAATTTCAATATCGGACATTTTATAAGTTTCTATTGATATTTTACCTCCTGAGGGAGTAAATTTTAATGCGTTTGACACGAGGTTTGATATAACCTGCTCAATTCTTTTCGTATCAATATATAATTTGGGAAGGTCTTTGCCGCATACTACCGAAAAGTCTATTTTATTGTTATCGGCAACATTTAAAAGAGAATTATAGACCGATTCCGCTAAGGGATTAATATCTGCAACTTTAAAATTGAAAACCAATTTTCCTGCTTCAACTTTAGCGGAATCAAGCAATTCTTGAATTATTGAAAGAAGTTTTTCTCCGTTTCTTTTTATCATTTCGGCAAAGGACAATGCTCTTTCGGGAATTCCGCCAATTGCCCCGCTAAGAATTATTTTTACAGCATTCTGTATTGACGTAAGAGGAGTTTTTAATTCGTGAGAAACAATCGAGAAAAATTCGGATTTTTTCTTTTCCATTTCTTCCAATTTTTCATTTTGCTCTTTTATTTCTTCATACAAAACGGCACTTTGCAAAGGGAATGATGCCTGTTTTACAAGTGTTTGGAACCATCTTATATCTTCTGTCGTAAATTCTTTTTCTCTAAAAACTTCTATTATTCCGAAAAATTTATCCTTTATATTTATAGGAACAAGCCCCGTATCAAAGTTAAATACATTTAAATCGTATTCTCTTTCTTTGCTTTTAATATTCTTTTTGACTTTAATTTGTTCTTTCAGAGTGTGAATGTTAAATAATTCTTTATAACTCAACATAGCCCTGAATTTAATTGCTTCTTCCAATCTCGGACTGACTGCATAAACCGAGTTAATAACGAGTGTTATATCGGTAGGGTCATTAAAAACAAGCGAATAACATAAGGAATAACTTAAACTTTTTTCTATTCCTTCCGTCATAATTGCGATTAATTCGGTCTTATCAAGAGAACCTGCAAGAGATGTAACAGTTTTATTCAATACATTCAATCTGTACAAACTTTTTGCAAGTTCCGAGTTATTGACTGTTAATTCATCCCAAGATTCTTTTGTTTGAAGAGAAGACGTTATAGTTGAAAGCAAAATATCTTTATCCACAGGTTCTGTAATATAGACATTCCCGTATTTTAAGAATTCGGTGCTATTTTGCTTTGTATCAACTATCAAAGCAACCGTTATGTTTTTTGCTTGGGTACTTACTTTAATTTTTCTGCAAAGATTAACCACATCTTCTAGAGAGGTAGTATCAATCAAAATTATGTCTATTGAATTTTTTTGCAAATATTCAAAGACTTCTTCTTCATTTCTGGCAGTTTCATTTGAAAAAGACTGTTGTTTTAAACAATCTTTCAAAAAATTTATTTTCTTTTCATTATTGCTTAATAATAGAACCTGTGTCATTTAAAAGTAACATATCCCCTTGTTCGTATTTTATCAGTTTTTAAAAAACTTTGCCTTTTATCAACAAAACTTAACTAATTTTGATATTAAATTTGGCAATTTTTATTATTCAGTTGTTTTATAGCAGTATGAATATAGGTAATCCGAGCATGGCATCAATGATGCCTGTCAATAGCAAAGATAAAGATAAAGTAAAAAATACCGCAGGAAATCCGACAGACGGTTATAAACCGATTTCTGACGGTCAAATAGGCGCTATTTCTTCGACTCCGCAAGTTACACGTTCTGATTGCTACCTTGTTTCGACTTTAAAAGCGTTGGCTAAATCAACAATCGGAAAGTTCTTCTTAAAACAGAGCATAAAAACATCTCCTGACGGAGATACTTTTGAAATAACTTTTAACAAATATGACAAAAATAATACTTATCAGGTAAAAAATGATGATAAATATTCAACTGTAACGGGAAGAAATCAGTTTAACCCCACAGGTGCGGTTGAAACTGCCACTAATTTTGTGGTTCAAGACAGAAAAGATTCTAAACCGGGTATTATTAGGACTTTTGCCCCTTTAATTTGTGC
>Ga0256407_10007854_pt1 | contig 15851 bp, 14 predicted proteins | sample RumenRJG_04DNA_FD_193489 | JGI IMG/M metagenome (GOLD analysis project Ga0256407, IMG submission 193489) | Bovine rumen microbial communities from Lethbridge, Alberta, Canada - RJG_04 | ecosystem: Host-associated > Mammals > Digestive system > Stomach > Rumen | place: Canada: Alberta...
TATCATTTTTTTAGCTATTTTTATTAATTTTTTCTGAATTATATTCATTTTTTAAAAAATTTGTTAGATATTATTCTAAATAAATATGATTCTCTTTTAATTTATCTATGATAAGTTTCATGGATTTCTTTTCCTTTTCATTTCCAACTTTTTGACAGACTCTATTAAGCTCTTTCATGTGAGTCCAAATGATATCCTGTTTATCCTTATATTTATGGTCAAATCTGCAGTAATAAACCAAGCTTTCTATAACGGCATTCATAGCTCTGTTTAAAGGAACAATCTCGTTATTATCACTAATGTAAATGTCTTCCACTTCACAAGTCACTACATTTCCAATTCCATTGTTGTAGTCATTCTCTCTTTTCTTCTCTATTGTCTTTACAACATGAGCCTTAAAGAATCCTAATGAGTCCTTTATCATAGGGAATTCATTGAACTCTCCAAAATACTCTTCTTCCAGTTCTCCAAGAGTAGAATAAGTAAAAATAAGTGGGTCTTTTGTAATGTTCACAATCAATTCCCCATTTTCCATAATGTTTAGATGGGTGTGAACACAATTGTCCAAATGAATGACAACATGATTTGAATCCTTGCAGATAACTCCTATTGGGGCAGCATTTTTAACTTGGTCATTACTTTGCGTGGTGACAATTGTTTCATAGAGCTGTCCCTTAAACATGTTTAATGATTCTAAATTTTCTGCCTTTTTATAGTGTTTATTGTTTATGATCAGTTCTTGGTTCATATTTGCCCTCAATAATTATTTAAACATTTTAATTATATATTTTTTATTTTTTCATTTTTTATTTTTCCAATATGAATTAAATTAATATTTTTTAAAGGAAACTGCTATCACTTAAAGATATTTATTAAAAATTAATTAAACTATATATTATTTAAAGAACATAACTTTATATAATATAAATTAATAAAGAATTTTTCAAAACCAAATAATCGATTTTAATTAAATTATCAACTAACTTATAGGATGTTTAAAAATGAAAATAGCTATTGTACTTGGAACAAGGCCTGAAATAATCAAAATGGCTTCCGTCATGGATGAGATTGAAAAGAGAGGCCATCAATTGCTTTTGATTCACACTGGTCAGCACTATGACAAGGAAATGTCTGAAAATTTCTTCATTGACTTGAAATTGCCTACCCCTAACTATAACATTCATGTTGGATCAGGTTCACATGGAAAGCAGACTGGCAAAATGATGGAAGGTATTGAAGAGGTTCTCTTAGATGAAAAACCTGATATCCTGCTTGTACAGGGAGATACAAATGCAGTGCTTGCAGGTGCACTTGTTGCAAGCAAATTGCACATTCCAGTAGGTCATGTGGAAGCGGGGCTTCGTTCTTTTGATGAGACTATGCCTGAAGAAATCAATAGGCTTGCTGCAGATATCTGTTCCAAATTGTACTTTGTTCCAACTGAAGAGTCTGCAATTAACCTCGCTATGGAAGGAATTTCAAGAAAAAGAATATTCATTACTGGAAATACTGTAGTGGATGCATGTTTCAGAAACCTTGAAATATCCAAAAGCAGAAAAATAGAGGAATACGATGAGGGTCTCGCTGAACTTGATATTGACAATATGGAAAACATCCTTACCCTAACAATGCATAGGGCAGAGACAGTTGATGATAAGGAAAGACTAACAAATATCATAGAAGCTTTGGAGGAACTTGATGACATGAACATCATCTTCCCAATTCATCCAAGAACCAAGAAGACAATGGAGAACTTCGGCTTGTTTGATAGATTAAATGACCTCAAACATGTTCATATCATAAAACCAGTCGGTTATCTTGACTTCCTTCTTCTCATTTCAAAATCCACAATTATCCTAACAGATTCTGGAGGACTTCAAGAGGAAGCGATCACTCTTGATGTACCTGCACTTACCTTAAGGTACAATACTGAAAGGCCTGAAACCGTAACTGCAGGTGGAAACATCCTTGTAGGTTCCGATAAGGAAGTCATACTTGAAAATGCAAGAAGAATTTTGGATGATGAAGAGTTTGCAAATAAGATGAAATCCGCTAAAAACCCATATGGAATGGGAAATGCAGCAGAGCTAATGATTAAAATCATAGAAGATGCAGATAAAAATGATAACTTAAAAATGGAAGCTCCTGATGAAGTGATGTCAAGCTTTACAAGAAAGATGAAAGTCATTGATGAGGCTATAAGTGTGAATGAGTTTGAGAAAAACAACAATTCATTGATTAAGATTGCTTTTGACGGTGAAGAAATTAAATTCCCTTATGATGATTTGAATTTAAATGGATTAACAATTATCTATGAGGATTATGCTAATTAAGGTGGCAATATGCTTAATTTAAAAGATGTGAATGATGATTCAATATTGGTGTTTGAATACTTTACTGCTTCTGGCGTAGAAGATTTATCAATAGTTTCAGAAGCTGTAGAGTTGATAAGATCACTTGTAACTGATTTGAAGGATGAGGACATTTTTGTTTTGCTTGCAAAACAGTTTGAAAACATCTTTGATGACTTTGACTTTGATATAAAAACTGTAGTTATTGAAGAAGCTCTTGACGATTGGATTGAAAGGGAAGCTTATGTATTTGATAGGGCAATGTTCATTGCTGCTGAAAATGACAATAACCTATACAATTTAACTAAATTGCTTGAATCCAAGGATATAAAGGTTTACGGCAGTGACCATTTTGCTGTGAACCTTGCATCTGACAAATATGAAACCTTTGATTATTTGGCGAATAGGATTCCTCAGCCAATGACATATAATATTCTCTTGAACAAGAAAACCTATTGGAAAAGGGCTATTCAAATCTTCTTTGACACCATCAATGGGGATTATGGTGATGGAAGCAATGACAATGCAGTTCCTATAATGCAAAAGCCTAAAGACATTCCAGTGTTGGATAATTCAGATAGGGATGTAGTTAAAGAGAACAAGCTCATTGCAAAGCCACGTTTTGGTGTGGATTGTGATGATATCAAGATAATTGCATCTAAAAGGGATATTGATGACTTGGAGGAAATTTATGGTGAAGGTTCCAGATTCATCGTTCAGCCATACATTGAAGGTGACGTTTGCAGTGTCTGTCTAATCAGTGATGGCAAGGAAGCTCTTCCTATAAGCTTGAATAAGCAAATCGTTGAAATCGATGAAAATGGTGGAGAATATCTTGGAGGATATGTTCCTTATGAGCATCCCCTTAAGGATAAGGTCTTTGATTATGCAAAAAAGGCATGTGAATATGTTCCAGGTCTAAAAGGTTTTATAGGAATTGATTTTATAATTGAAGATGATTACATTTATCTTTTGGAGATAAACTCCAGATTCACAACTTCCTATGTGGGACTTCAAAAAATCATAAACATCAATATTGCTAAAACAATCATTGATTTGATTGATAAAAAGATAGGTGTTGAAAATATTGGCGAAATAACTTATAGTTCTAAAGCAAGCTTCTATAAGAATGATGATGGAATTTTAGAAATAAAATTGGAAAAATAAATAATGAAAATAATAATGAAAATTAGTTTTCAAATATTATGAATTTTAGGAAAAAATAGGGGAAAATTATACTTATTTGGTGATAATGTGAAAATAGCAGGTTTTGATATCGGTGGTGCAAATACCGATTTGGCAATTGTGGAATATGAAAATGGTGAAATAAAGGATATTCAAACTGTATTTGAATACTTACCTATGTGGTCTCAAAATGAGAGATTGGGAAATGTCTTATACGATTTGATAGAAAAGATTTGTCCAGTTGATGATATAGATGCTGTAGGAATTTCCATGACTGCAGAGTTAGTTGATGCTTTTGAGACAAAGGCACAAGGAGTGTTGGATATTGCAACCACATGCGAAAAGCTCTTTGACTGTCCTGTTGCGTATATCGGTACAGATAAGGTATTGTCACTTGCTGAACTCATTGCAAACCCTATTGAAGTTGCAGCTGCAAACTGGATTGCCACTTCACACATTGTTGCCGAAATTGAAAAGGATTGCATTTTTGTAGATACTGGAAGCACAACCACAGACATCATTCCAATCAAGGATGGAAAGGAATGTGCTAAGGGCAGAACCGATTTTGAAAGATCCTCTACTGGTGAGCTTGTCTATACAGGAACATTAAGAACCAATTTAACAAGCTTTGTAGATTCAATTCCCCTTAATGGAGAAACCTACAGGGTTGCTTCAGAACTTTTTGCAATAACTGCTGATGTTTATAATGTCCTTGATTTGATTAAAGATGAGGATTATGTTTGCGCTACCTGTGATGGTGCAGGTAAATCTAAAGAGGAATCTGCAAGAAGAATTTCAAGAGTTGTCTGTGCAGATTTGGATATATTGTCAATGGATGACATTAAGGAAATGGCAGATTATATTCATAAGGAGCAGGTTAAGCAAATAGCTGCAGGCCTTAAGGAAGTTTCAGATAGGGAAGGATTGGATAAAGTGATTGTAACTGGTCTTGGAAAAGACATTTTATGTGCTGAAGCAGCTAAGCTCTTAGGTCTTGATGTAAAGTCCATGGGGGACTTTTACAGTGATGATGAGTGTACAGTAGCTCCAGCTATCGGTACTGCAATCATGATGAAAAATTATTTAGATTAAATTCTTAATAAATTCTTAAAATTCTTTATAAATTCTTTATAAATTCTTAGCTAAATTTCTAGATAAATTTCTTTATAAATTTTTTACATTTAGTTAAATTTCGTGATATTATGGGTAAAAAGGCTAGAATCATCATAATTAGTTTAATAATTATTATCGCAGTTATTTTAGGATTTTTCGTTTTAACTGAAGGCAGCAGTGAAATTATAGGTGAGAATAATTTAGGCAGTGTAACTAAGGTCAATTATACTCATTCAGAGGATACAACTGTGAAAATCGCAGTTGTTTCAGGTATGCATTCAAGAGAAAAACTTCATAAGTTCATTCTCCCTCTAGTTTGCAGAGCCTTCGCATTTTCTCATGGTGATGTGGAAGTCATAAACTATCAGGTTAAGGTAACAGATTCTCCTGAGGACTTTAATCGAGGCAGAGCCAATGGGGAGTCCCTTGTTCATGATTATGTAGTTAGCGATGTGGCTAAATTAAATCCTGATTTAGTCATTATAGGTCATGACCATGAGCCAAGCTATGGGGCAGGATATTATATAGCAACCCCTACAATGGATAATGCATCTGTGGATTTGGCTGAAGAAGTGACAAGTGATATTGGGTTTAACTATTATAAAAGAAATAAGACAAGGCCTGCAAAAAGTACATCTATCAAAAAGGTAGACACTCCTTTAGTTGAAACTGGAACCCTTGTATTCGTTTATGAAATTCCTGAAACAGATACAAAAACATTAGCATTTGTAGGATCCTATAGGCTGTTGGAGGCTTCCTATAATCATTTGATTAATAATAAGTGAAATGGGTTTTAAGTGAACAAATAATTGTTGACTCAATACCCAATAAATTACCCATAAGTTTATATGCTTAAATTTATTAATAATTAAAAATATAGTTTTAAATGAGAAATAACGAATTTATTTTATTTTGAGGCAAATAATGGAAATTGAAATTTTTAATTTACTGATTGCTGTTGCAGGTGCAATATATTTTATGCTACCTGCTTATGTCGCTAACCTTAGCGGTCTTGCATTCGGTGGAGGAACACCAGTTGACGGTGGAAAGGAATGCAAGGATGGGCGTAGGCTTATTGGTAATGGTGTAACATGGAAAGGCCTAATAAATGGTACAATTCTTGGGACCATTGTTGGTGGAGTATTGGGAATTATCGGTACCTTTTATGGAGATTTAAGTGTCTTGACTGGTGGGATAATAGATCTTCCAGTTTATGGTAGCATAACCGGTGGTTTAATCTTAGGATTCCTAATGGCTTTCGGTGCATTGTTAGGAGATTTAGTTGGAAGTTTCATAAAAAGAAGGATTGGCCTTCAAAGTGGAGAGCCAGCTCCTATTATGGACCAATTGGATTTCGTAGTAGGTGCATTGATTTTAAGCTTATTGGTCGTTAAGATCAGCTGGGAATTTTTCATTATAGTTGCTGTTTTAACTCTTATTTTGCATTTAGGCTCTAATATGATTGCTTATTTGCTTGGAATTAAGGATGTTTGGTATTAGTTCTGTGTTTATTAGTCCTGTATTAAAGTCCTTTTTTCTATTTTTTAACTATTTTTCTATTTTTGTTTTTTAACTTTTAATCTATCATTACCTTTCTTAATGATTTATTCTATTTTTAAATTATTCATCATCAAAAATATCAACTAATGGCTTTTGCTCATTTGTTTTAATGATTGGAGTTTCCTCTCTTTTTTTACCTTTCTCATCTCGTTTCTTAAATCTCCAACCATATTCCTTAAGCTCTTTTTCACGAACTCCATATTTGTTTGCTACCCATCTTAATCCGTGTTCCTCAACTTCCGATTTGACATCTTCTGGGTCGTTGAATGTTATTGGGTCTATGCTTTCGTAATATTCAAGGACTTTTAAAATTCTGTTATTAGGTATGTTATTTGCTTTAATCCATTCACTTAATTTCATGCCATGCACCTAAATTCTTTAAAATATGTTTTCTTAATTATATATTATTTAAACTGATTTATAAAACTTTAATATGGATTTCATTATCTGGTTATATTTTTTGCCATATCATTCAGTGTTTCATTGAATTATTTATCTGTCATTTTTTCAGTTCTTATGCTATTTTATATATTAAGTTTAAATATTAAAAAGGATATATTAAATATATCATGTTAATGTAAGTTTTTTAAAAGCTTAGTTCAGTTTACTATTTTTAGTAATGAGCTTTTTATTAAACTATTGTTTAGGAATACTAACTTTAAGAATTATATTTACACAGATCATGGATTAAAAAAATCAATTGTGGTGAAAAGATGCATATTAAAAATACAACTAGTTTATGTCCTATATGCCTTAAGCCTTTAGATGCGGAGGTCTATGAAGAGGACGGAAGAGTCTGGATTAAAAAAGAATGTCCAGAACATGGGGAGTTTAATAATACTTATTGGAGTGATGCAGAGTTATACAACAGAATTGATCAAGTTGACCCAATCACTCAAGACTTGGAAAATCCTATGGTGGAAAAAGTTGCAAAATGTCCTTCAAATTGTGGTATTTGTTCAGAGCACGAATCTTACACAGTTTTAGGATTAATTGATGTGACAAACAGATGCAATTTGAAATGCCCTATCTGTTTTGCTAATGCAGCAACTTCCAAAAAATTATTTGAACCTACTCAAGATGAAATCCGTCAAATGCTCAGGAACTTAAGAAGTGAAAAACCAGTTCCTGCTCCAGCTATTCAATATGCTGGTGGTGAACCAACTGTTAGAAAAGATTTGCCTGATTTAATCAGAATGGCTAGGGAAGAGGGATTCAATCATACTCAAATAGCTACCAATGGTATAAGAATTGCTAAAAAAGAAGGTTACGCTCAAGAATTAAAAGATGCTGGATTAAACACTGTTTACTTGCAATTTGATGGTGTAACTGAAGAGCCTTATTTAATTGCAAGAAGCAAAAACCTATTGGATGTTAAATTGGAAGCAATTGAAAAATGTAGAGAAGCAGGGTTAGGTGTTGTAATTGTACCTACCGTTGTAAAAGGTGTTAATGACCAGCAAGTTGGAGACATTATCAGATTTGCTATTGAAAACATTGATATTGTTCATGGTGTCAATTTCCAACCTGTATCATTCTCTGGAAGAACTCCATCTGACCAAGTTGAAGAGCAAAGAATCACAATTCCTGACTTCTTGAACTTAGTTGATGAACAAACTGAAGGTCAAATCTCCAAGGATGATTTCTATTCAGCTACATCTGTACAACCTGTATCTGAATTTATTGGAGCTTTAAGAAATGAAGAACCTCCAGTAACCTTAAACTGTCATCAACACTGCGGTTCAGCTACTTACATATTCATTGAAGATGGTAAGATCATTCCTATTACAAGATTCATTGATATTGATAAGTTCTTTGCATTCCTTAACAAATACACTGAAAAATTGGAATCCGGTTCATTTGCAATCAAGTCCAGAATTTTTGCTAGTGCTACTAAAAACTTCAATAAAATCTTTAAGGAAGAAGAGGCACCATCTGGATTGGATATGAAAAAGATCATTTTCGATATCTTTAAAGACCAATCTTATGATGCTTTAGGTGAATTCCATGTAAATTCATTGCTCATTTCCTGTATGCATTTCATGGACCCATTCAACTTCGACACTGATAGGGTAAAAGACTGTATTATTCACTATGCAGTGCCTGATGGAAGAGTCATTCCATTCTGTACCATGAACTCCATTTACAGACAAGGCATTGAAGATGAATTCTCAGTTCCATTAACTCAGAAAATGACTGAATTCAATGACAAGACTGGAAAAGAAGAGGAAGATGAAGATTAGATAATCTTCATTGTTTTTTAAATTCTTTTCTTTTTTTATTAAATTCATTTCTTTTTTTATCAAATTCTTTTATTTTTCTATTTTCATTCTATTTTTTTATAATTTTTTAATTAGTTTCTATTTTAGGATATCTTTCATTTGGTTTATATTTTAGGATATTTTTTTATTTCATTTCATTTTTTTCTATTATTCTATAATTTTTCAATTTTTAGTCTTTTTTCTATTTTTTCTTACATTATTTTCTAATTTTAAGCCATTTTTATAAAAATTTTTCAATAAGTTTATATAATAAAATTAATATATTAATATTGAAATATTTAAGTTTGTTAAATATTGTAATTTAATTAAAATTATAACATTTGATATTTGGAGTTAATGGGATAAATTGAAATTTTTTATCTTTTCCATTATTGAATAGTATAAAAATGGTCGTGAAATTATGATTATTAGAGCACCTTCAAGATTACATATGTCTCTTATTGATTTAAACGGGTCATATAAGAGAATTGATGGTGGTATAGGTCTCGCACTTAGCGATCCACAATTTGTTTTAGAAAGTGAAGAAACCAATGAAAAAGGATTTACCTTAGAATTTGCTGATGGCATAAGAGAGGATTCAAGAGAAGAATGTTTAGAAAAGATTCCAAATGCTGCAGAAAAAATTGCAAAGATTTGTGATATAGAATCTGGATTCCATTTTAAAGTTTTAGAGGCTTATCCTGCTCACTCAGGATTAGGTTCAGGTACTCAAATTGCAGTTTGTACAGCTCACTTAATGACTGAAACTGCAGGACTTAAGTTTTCAAGCAGAGAATTAAGTACTATGGTCGGCAGAGGAGGAACCTCTGGAATCGGTACTTTTGCACATGACTTAGGTGGTTTTATTGTTGATGGTGGACACAGTTTAGAAGAAAAGCCGGGATTCTTGCCATCTTCTGCATCTAAAGCAAAACCTGCTACATTGATTGCAAGATATGAGTTCCCTGAAGAATGGAACATCTTGCTTGCTATGCCTGAAGTGGAAGAGCATATGCATGACCAACAGGAAGTAAATGTTTTCCAAACATACTGTCCAATTCCAAAAACTGAAGTTGAACAGGTTTCACATTTAATCTTAATGAACTTGCTCCCATTCTTGCTTGAAAAGGACATTGTTAACTTCGGTTGGGCAATCAAGGAACTTCAAAAAGTTGGTTTCAATAAACTTGAACACAGTTTAGACCCACATTACTTGCCTACTATGCAAGCGCTTGACGATGCAGGAGCTTATGGTACTGGTATCAGTTCATTCGGCCCTACCTTATACACTGTCTTCGATGATGACAATAAGGATATCGTAAAGGCAGCTGAAGAGATTGTAGGTAAGGATAAGGTAAAAGTAACCAAAGCACAAAACCATGGTTATGTAATTGAAAAATAGTTATCCTAAATCGTAACTATTTTTTATTTTTTTAATTATTTTTTGAATTTTATTAAATTTTTATATATGTAGTGAATACTATGGCTGAAATTAAAGGAAAGGTTTGGAATTTTGGAGATAACATTGACACAGATGTCATCATTCCTGGAAGATATTTAAGAACATTCAATCCAAAGGATTTGGCAGAACATGTTCTTGAAGGAGAAAGAGCGGATTTCACCAAAAATGTAAAGCAAGGTGACTTGATACTTGCTGGTGAAAACTTCGGATGCGGTTCTTCAAGGGAACAGGCTCCAGTGGCTATCAAGGCAGCAGGAGTTGAAGCAATCATTGCAAAATCATTTGCACGTATCTTCTATAGAAATGCAATCAACATAGGTCTTCCTGTTGTGGTTGCAGACATTGAAGCAGATGATGGCGATATCGTATCAGTTGATTTGGAGCATGGAATCATTGTCAATGAAACTAAAAACATTGAAGTGGAATTCCAAGCTTTTGAAGAATTCATGATAAATATATTGTCTGATGGTGGTCTAGTTAAACATTATTTAAAAGAAAAAGAATAAGTTTAATTAAATTGATTGGTGATATATTTAAACCAGTGTTGTTCTGGTAAACTATTTATTAAATCAATCAAACATTTATTTTAAAGGATATCATTTTGAAATATATCTTTCTTTTATTTTTTACTTAAGATTTTTTAGAAAAATTATATTATTTCATATTTTTGTGATGATTTTTTTTAAATCGAAATGATCTTTTAAAATTAATTTTTTTAAAATTAATTATGATTAATACATAAGTTTATAATTAACTTAATCTATAATATTATAATAATCAAAATAATTTATTAATTAAAATTAATGACATAGCTATTTTTAATTATTTTCTTAATTTTTCAAGTCATGAAAAATTAATATGTTTTAATTTATTATTTTTATTGAGATTTCAAATTTTAGATAAATTTTTAGCTGTGTTTTTAATGAAAAAAAACAGAAGATAACGAGGTGAAAATATGGTTTGTCCAGTTTGCGGATCTGATGAAGCAGTCATTTTAAAGAATAAGCTTATCAAAGGCAAAAATAAGGAAATTAGAGAATTCCTATTGAAATGTGATGAATGCGGATCTGTTTATAATGAAAGAATTTCTCAGGATAACCCAAAACCATTCAGATTAATCATTAGTGAACATGAAGATACTCATAAGATATTCATTGACTTATTCCCTGATGAACAACTTGTTGTTGGGGATTTCCTAATGTCAGAGCTTGGAAAAGTGAAGATCACTTCTTTAGAGCTTGAAGGAGAAAAGAGAGTTAAGAAAGCTATTGCAAAAGATGTCAAAACCATTTGGGCATCCTCTGAAGAGATTCCTGCACGTTTTGGTGTTTCAATAGATTTGCATGGAAAAGTCGCTTCATTTAAATGTGAAACTGAACGTGACTTCAAGATAGCTGTTGATGATATTCTAAAAATTGACAAGTATATTGCAAGAGTTCATGTGATTAAGACAGAAGAGAGAAAAACCACTAAGGGTTATGCTAAGGCAAGAGTAATTAAAAGGGTTTATGCAAAACCTGTTAAGTTCAATAATTATGACTATGATTTGACTAAATTCATTGTTCAAGCAAAACCTTTGAATAAACATAAAAGTTAATTTAACGACAATTTAAAACAATTTAAAATTTTCTATTGGGATGATATATTCAATCCCCTATAATCTATTTTTATTTTTAGAGGATAATATGAAAGTATTTATAGAAACTTACGGATGCACATTCAATCAAGCTGATTCTGAAATTATGGCAGGTATTTTAAATGCCAATTCCATTGATATTGTAGATAATCAAGAGGAAGCTGATGCAATCATCGTAAACACCTGTTATGTAAAATTGCCTACTGAAAGCAAGGTGATAAATAGAATCAAAAAGCTTCAAGAGGAATTTCCAGATAAGGAAATCATTGTTGCAGGATGTATGGTTGAAGTGGATCCTAAAAAGCTTGATGCAATTGGACCGAACTGCTCTTGGATTGGTCCTCACCAATTGAACAAGACTGCTGATGTTGTCAAGTCAGCTATTGGTGGGGAAGTTTCCAGAGAGTTTGGCTTTTCAGATGAGCCTAAAGTTTGTGTTCCTAAAATACGTCAGGACCCATATGTTCATGTTATCCAAATATGTGAAGGTTGCTTAGGTTCCTGCAGTTACTGTTGCACTCGCTTTGCAAGGGGCCATCTAAACAGTTATCCGATTGAGGATATTGTAAAGGAAGCAAAACAAGCTATTGAAGATGGTTGCGTAGAAATTGAGCTTACAGCTCAAGACACTTCTGCATTTGGAAAGGACACTGGTGAAAAGCTATCTGACTTGATTAAGGAAGTGGCTGGTTTAGATGGTGACTTTAAAGTTCGTGTTGGAATGATGCACCCTAAAAACATAGGAAATGACCTTGAGAATCTAATTGATGCATTTAAGATGGAAAAGGTATACAATTTCATCCATTTGCCTATTCAATCTGGAAGTGATGCAGTCTTGAAGCATATGAGAAGGAATCACACTGTTGAAGATTATAAGAAAATTGTTTATAGGTTTAAGGAGGAAATCCCAAACCTTACATTGGCTACAGATATCATTATAGGTTATCCTACAGAAACCGAAGAAGATTTCTTGATGACTGCAGACTTGATTGAAGAGATCAAATTCAATCTGATTCATTTATCCAAGTATCAGCATAGGGAAGGTGCAAGTTCATCCAATCTTCCAAATATTCCATTTGAGGATATGAAAAGAAGATCCAAAATTTTATCCGATATTAAATTTGGAATTATTGAAGAGGAAAACAAATGCCTAAAGGGTAAGGAATTAAATGCATTGGTTGTTGGTAAAGGTTCCAAAGGTGGTTTCATTGCAAAAACCGATTCATATATTCCAGTAGTTGTTCAGGATGTCGAATTAGGTGAGTTTATCAAGGTTCATATTGATGAGACAACCGGAACTTATCTGATTGGTCATAAGATCTAATTTTTTATTCTTTTCTTATTCTTTTATTTTATCATTTAATTTTTCATTTAATTTTTCATTTTATTCAGCATTTATTCTATCATTTAATTTTTTATTTATTTTATCATTAATTTTTCATTTTATTCAGCATTTATTTTATCCTTTATTTTTTCTTATTTTACTTTTATGAAATTATCAATTCCCTAATTATTTTTTTAAGGAATTTTTTCTAATTATTATTACTTTTACACTAATATTTTCATTATTTTCTAATTTAGAAAATTCTTAGAAAATTTAGATAAAAAACTCTTTTAAAATTAGTTATTTTTTTAAATAACTTTTAAATTATCTTGTATTTTTGTTTTAAAGACTAATTTATATTTTATTTACCTTTTAAAGAAAATTTTCTTTCTTTGCTTTTTTTAAAGACTATTTGTTATTTATTTAATAAAATAAAGATATTTGGCTATTTATTTAAAGAATTAAGAGTTTTTAAAAGGTTTATTTTTTAAGAGTTCTATGGCTTTTAAATACCTTTTTTTCATATATTTTTTATTAAATTTTTTTAATTAGTTTTAATATTTCTCATTATTAAAAAATCTATATTTTTACAACTATTTTTTGAATAATAAGTGATTTAATGGCCTTAAAAAAACAAAACATTTATATACTAGGTAGAACACACTTTCAATTGGAGGTGAAAATATGAGTGAATTACCAATCGCACCTGTCGGTCGTATCTTAAAAAATGCTGGCGCACAAAGAATTAGTGATGATGCAAAAGTTGCATTAGCTGAAGCTCTTGAAGAAAAAGGTGACGAATTAGCTAAAAAAGCAGTTAATTTCGCACGCCACGCTGGTAGAAAAACCGTAAAAGCTGAAGATATCAAATTAGCAATCAAATAAGTTTGTTATCTCTAGTTTTTAACTGTTAACTATTGGCCAAGATCTTTATTGGCCAATTATTTTTTTTTAAAATTTCTGTCTATTTTTATCTATTTTTACATATTTTTATCTATTTTTACATATTTTTATCTATTTGCACTGTTTTTTAATACTGTTTAACTTTTTTAAATATTATTCTTAATAATTAAAAATTTTTTCACATGGTTTTCCATTAAGTTTATATGTAATTATTAACATATTTTAATATGTCTGTCATTTTATTTGTTAGGCTCTAGGCATCGGTTTTTTAAGATTTTGTTTTTAAAAAGAGTTATTTTTAAATGAAATTTCTTAATTTTAATTTTCTAAAATTATTGATTTAGAAACATTTATATATAATTATAAACATATTTTAATGAGTAAGAAGGACCGGTGGTCTAGGGGTATGATACCGCCTTGACATGGCGGTGATCACGAGTTCGAATCTCGTTCGGTCCATTTGCCGTAGTAGTTCAGTTGGGAGAACGCCAGACTGAAGATCTGGATGTCGCTGGTTCAAGTCCGGCCTACGGCACTTTTTTTATCGAGGAATATTTAGTTTTATTATATACGAACTATTTTTTTAAAAATAAAACCAGCAGATTTTAAAATGCTTCAAAAAAAGAATGTTATTGATAATTAAAATTTGAAAAAATAGAAATAAAAAAGAAAATAAATAAATTATAAAATTTTGTATAATTTATTTAAATAAGTCTTGGGCCTGTTTTTTGATTAGGATCCACTTTCTGATTATCAAGTACATGATTAAGTTGATCCATAATGATGTGTCCGGAAGAAGTTCCAATCTTGCTTACTCCTGCAGCAAGAACATTATTTGCTAACTTATAGTTATCAATTCCGCCAGCTGCTTTCATTTCAAGATGCGGAGCATTCTTTTTCATAATTCTTAAACTTTCCATCAAGGAATAGAAATGTTGTTTTCCATTGAATCCGCTTGAGGTCTTAACGTAATCTGCTCCTCCTTCTTCACACATTCTGGAAGCTCCAGCCATTTCATCTTCATTAAGAAGAGGGTTTTCAATAATTACTTTGAGTATGTGGTCTCCAATTGCTTCTTTAACTGCTTTGATATCATTTTTAACGTATTCGAAGTCACGTTCTTTAATTGATGGGATATTTGCCATCATGTCGATTTCATCTGCACCATCTGCAATTGCAGCTTTAGCTTCTGCCACTTTTCCTTCGGTGTTTCCTGCACCTAATGGGAAGTCAATAACAGTCACCACTTTCATGTCAGTGTCTTTCAATTCTTCTTTTGCTAGTTTAACAAAATGAGGTAAAACTACAACAGCATAAAAAGGATATTCCTTTGCTTTTGCGAAGAATGCTTTCATTTCCTCAATGGTTGCAGTATTATCTAAATGAGTAAATTCAATAGCTTTTGCAAGTTTTTCAGCTTTGTTGATCATTTAAGTCATCTCCCTATTTTTAAAACGATTCTAATCTCCAATAAGATTAATTCAGTAATCATTCAATTATTTTTCAATAATTGATTAAATTTTAATCTCCAATAAATATAATTTTCATAATTAATATTAAATTTTAATCTTCAATAAATATAATTTTCATAATTAATATTAAATTTTAATCTTCAATAAATATAATTTTCATAAATAATATTAAATTTTAATCATTTTTTCATAATTTTAATCATTAATTTAATATTAGTTAATTTAATATTAGTTTTATATGTATATAATAGTTAGTTTAACTTCAAACTATATAATACTTTTGTCTTGTCTGATTGTTTCAACTTTTGATGTTTTTTTAATAAAACAAATATTTAAGTGCTATTTAAACCAATTTTTTAGCCATATATGGGCCTTTACGTTCATAACCGAATTTGCGGTAATAATTTCTGGCTCCAATGCCGCTGATAATCAATAGCTCTTCCTTGTTCTGGTCGATACTTATCTCTTCAGCACGTTTCAACAACTTTTCACCAAAGCCTGTGTGCTGTCCGATATCACTTCCTTTCTGCCCTATCTTTATCATGTTTCCATAAACATGCAATTCACGAACAATAGCTGTTTTA
>Ga0256407_10007856_pt1 | contig 15850 bp, 18 predicted proteins | sample RumenRJG_04DNA_FD_193489 | JGI IMG/M metagenome (GOLD analysis project Ga0256407, IMG submission 193489) | Bovine rumen microbial communities from Lethbridge, Alberta, Canada - RJG_04 | ecosystem: Host-associated > Mammals > Digestive system > Stomach > Rumen | place: Canada: Alberta...
AGGAAGAATGCCCTTGGGCTCGATTACTCGGTGCGTACCGAATCTGTTTCCGTGTTTCTGCATTGTTTTAATTTGGTTTAAAGTGTTAAACGATTATTGTTATTAGTTTCTGTTTCTTATTTGCGCTTGGGCAAGCCCAGGATTTCGCGGGCCTCGTCGCTGGTGGCGATGGGACGGCCCAACTCCTTGGCGATGCGCACGACCTTCTCGACGAGTTCGCCGTTGCTCTTGGCGAGCACGCCCTTGGAGAGGTAGAGGTTGTCCTCGAAGCCCACACGCACATTACCGCCCATGGCGATAGCGGCAGCAGCCATCGGGAAAGCATGGCGGCCGACGCCCGTCACGGTCCAGGTTGAACCGGCGGGGATGCCGTTGACGAGCCAGCACAGGTTGGCCACGGTGGCGGGGGTGCAACCGGGAACACCCAGCACGAAGTTGAACTGCATGGGAGCACCGGGGACCTCGCCCTTGCGGGCCATGTTGAGGATGGTGTCGAGGTGACCCATCTCAAAGCACTCGTACTCGGGCTTGATGCCGCGCTCCATCATGCGCTTGCCGAAGGCACGCATCGTGGGCATCGTATTGTCAAAGATCTCGTCGCCGAAGTTGCAGGTACCGCAGTCGAGCGTTGCCATCTCGGGCAGCGGGGTCGTGTCGGTGGACTGCAGGCGCTCATCGGGCGTCATGCCCACGGCACCGCCAGTCGAGGGGATGAGGATGACATCGGGGCACACCTTCAGGATGGCCTCTTCACACTCCTGGAAGCGGGCGCGGTCCTGGGTGGGCGTGCCGTCGTCCCAGCGCACGTGCAGGTGGACGATGGCAGCACCGGCATCAACGGCCGACTTGGCTTCACGAACGATTTCCTCGACGGTATAGGGCACATTGGGATTCTGCTCCTTGGTGACCTCGGCGCCGCAGATGGCGGCAGTGATAATCAGTTTATCCATTTATTGAGTTGAAAGTTTTTTAGTTTGTTTTAAAACGGCCGTGGCTGAACCACGGCACAGTGAACCATTTATACTTACTTGCGCTGGCAGTCCTTGGGAGTCACGCAGGTGCCTGAAGCACGGCAAACCACCACGGGCTCGTCGAGGATGTCGGCAGCCGATGCCGAGATGTCAGGGCGGGCCTGGGCCACCTTGCGGGCCTCAAATACCATGTGGCGCGAGGTGTTGCCCTCACGGTCGATCCAGCCCTCGGCCTCGATGAAGTCGCCGGCATAGACAGGTGCCAGGAACTCGATATTGTCATAGGCGCAGAACAGGCCTTCATCGCCGTCACGCATAATCAACAACTCTGTTGCCACGTCACCGAAGAGGTGTACCATGTGTGCTCCGTCAACCAGGTTGCCACCGTAGTGGGCATCCTTTGCGCTCATGCGCAGTCTGATCATTGTCTTGTATTCCATTTCAGTTTTTTAGGTTTTTACTAGATGGTTTAGATGCTATAGATTGCCTAGATATTCTAGAGCGGTTAACTATTACTTCTCCACGTAGATGCCATCAACATAGATGCCCGATGCGTGAACGTGCTCGGGAGCGATCTCGCCCACGGGAACGAGTTTCTCGGCCTCAACAACAACATAGTCGGCAGCGGTGGCCATCAGCGGGTTGAAGTTGTTGGTGGTGCCCAGGAATACCATGTTACCGAACTCGTCAACGATGTTGGCGCGCAGGAAAGCGATATCGGCACGCAGGGGCTTCTCCAGCAAGAAGTCCTTGCCGTCAACCTTGACGATTTCCTTGCCGTCGGCCATGATGGTGCCCAGACCGGTGGGGGTCAGCACGCCACCCAGGCCGGCACCTGCCGCACGTATGCGCTCTGCCAGCGTTCCCTGGGGAACATACTCCACGATGAGGGTGCCCTCATTCTTCTGCAAGGCCGTCTGCTTGTTGGTACCCGTGTGGGACACGATAGCCTTCTTCACCTGGTGGTTGGAAACCAACTTGCCGTGAGCCACCTCGTCATAGGCGGTGTCGTTGGCAATGATAGTGAGGTCTTTAACACCTTTTTCTACAATGGCGTCGATAATCTGGGTGGCACTGCCGTTGCCCAAGAAACCGCCAAACATAATAGTCATGCCGTCCTGTACTTTCTCGACGGCTTGTTCCAATGTGATTTGTTTGTTCATAATGTTTATATTTTGGAATTATCGGTTTATGTCTATAATAGGCTGCAAATATAGAAATTTTTCACCAATTTCGGGCCATTTTTCCTCAACTTTTTATCTACTTGTAGATAACTACTCAATTCACAACACATTGCAAAGGCCGAAAAGGTGACATTTTGCCACTACAAATGCGCAGATAGCGCCCATTTCGCCCGCGAACGATGCTCATCTCGCATATATTTTCAAGGTTGCTGAAGGGAAAAATACAGTCCTTAACCTAAGATACAGCCACTAAATAAAAACTGCCCATAGCGGGCAGATATTATAATGAACAAATCGAATCTGTTCAGTAGAGGATGTAATTCAGTTTAGAATTTCCATGAGTAAGACGCGCATATGACCACCAGGTCTTACACCACCATTCCGTACTCAAAAACACATCAAGAAGGGTTATTTGGTGGTGGCTTGGTCGTGTTTTTCTTTTAGTTTTTTCTGGATGATGCTTTCGACCTCGAAGAAGCGGTCGACTTGCTCGGCGTTGAGTACGGTTGCGAGTTTGTCGATGTACTTCATCCTGATGCCCTGGGCGCGCTGCTGCATCTCCATCTTGCGCTTGGCAATGGCTGCGGCGTCGCTGCTGGTGCTGGGCTTGATGGGGCGTTTGCGTTCGGCCCACAGTGCGCTCATCTCCTCGCAGTAACTGCGGTAGATGGGTTCAAACTTCTTCTGCTGGTCGGCGGTGATGTGGAGCCGGTAAACGAGTTCGCGCACCTTGGCCTTGTAGAGTCTCTCGTTGAGGGAACTATTGTTGCTGTCGGCTGCCACCGACGTGAGGCCGATGAGCATGAGCGTGAACAGTATCATCAATTTTTTCATCATTATGGTCTAATTAAGGGTTTAGTATTCTGGGATTTCTTCGATTTCGTAAAACGTCAGTTGGGCGGCTTCCTCGTCGCTTAACGTATTGAGGAACTCGTCCAGCGGGCCCTGGCTGTTCTCGGCTACCGGCTGAGGAGACTTTCCGTTGAAAAAGCCTATGCCGAAGCAAACTATGAGCGCTGCTACCGCAGCGGCCGAGGCGGCCAACTTCCTGTTGAACGGGTATCGTGGGAAGACCGCCAAGCGTTCATCGCTGCGCTGAACGCTATGACCGGACAGAATTTCCGTCTCCCGACCGAGGCAGAATGGGAATTTGCCGCCCGTGGCGGCAATGACAGCCAGGGATACAAATATGCCGGCAGCAACGACCTTCCTCTGGTGGCATGGTATTCCTATAATGACTCATGGGAATTGCGCGGCAGCGGCTACTACGGCCCTCATGCCGTGGCCACACGTGAGCCCAACGAACTGCAACTCTACGACATGAGCGGCAACGTCCACGAGTGGTGCCATGACCGATACGGGGATTATGCCAGCGGCAGCCAGACCGACCCCACCGGTCCAGCAACAGGAACGACGCGCGTCTACCGTGGCGGCAACTGGTACTTTGATGACTGGTTCTGTCGTGTGTCATTCCGCAACGGGCTGTCGCCCACCAGCAGCAATTACGGCATCGGCTTCAGGCTGGCATTGTAGGGCCGCAAGGCAAGGAGCCCACCCTACCCCCTTGGCTGCAGGCTCTTACGGTAGTCGCTGGGCGACTGGCCGAGGTGCTTGGTGCAATAGCGGCTGAAGTAACTCAACGACGCGAAATTCATGCGTTCTGCTATCTGGGTGAGCGACAAACGCTCGTCGCCCAGATAGTCTTTTAATATAGGTATCGTGTGGCGGTCGATATAGGAAGTGACGCTGTGACCCGTCAGCCGCTTGATGGTGGCCGAGAGGTATTTGGGCGACACGTTCAGGCGCTCGGCATAGTAACTCACATCGCGTTCGGTGCTACTGACGCCTGTGGCGAGCAGTGCCATCAACTGCTTGACGATGTAGGCTGTGCGGTCGGAGTGTGCCGATGTTGCATCGCGCTGGGCATGCGGCTCAAAGATGTCATACATCATCGTCAAGCACAGGCTGCCCATCATTTCATTGTAGAACAACAGGTTGCGGTCATCTATGCGTTCACCCAGACGATGGAAATCCTCGAGCAAACGGCTGGCCTGGGCGTCGGTGAGCGAGATGATGGGATTCCTGTTCAGGCTGATGCTACCGCCGATGCTGTAATTGTTGGACGGCAACAGATTCTGCAGGAAACGGTAGTCGGCAGCGAACCACTCCACCTGCATGCCTGGGGCAGCCGCGAGATTCTTGGCCCTGTGGGGTGACGGCATCACGACAAGGTCGTTCTTCACGATGTGGTAACAGCGCTCGTTGAACACAAAACTCCCCTCGCCTGCTGTGCATATCAGATGCATACAGGTATTACTGAGTTCCCGGGCATTCATCCCGTAGAAGTCGGTGGAAAAAAGAAAATCTACCTTCATGGCTGCAAAATTAATATTAAATGGATGCCGAGCGCAGTACACACCCGCCCTGCCGAACGCAAGCGTCTCGGCACCTTTTCCAACGCAAAATTATGCAATAAAAAAGAGCCTGGCAAAAGATTTGTGCAAAAAGTGAAAATTGTAGTGCTTTTTGTGAAATACCACTACTGCATAAAACATTGTAACTTTGCATCGGAAATCAAAACAATTTATACAGATATGGATATTTTCAAGCAATTGAGTTCTGGTGCCGACGTCGATATGGCAACGCCAGAGTATGCAGTGGCTATCAAGGAAATGGGGCGCTGCAGCCAAATCTGTTTCCGCATCAACACTACCGAACCCGACATGGCGAAAGTGCGCCCGATGGAAGAGGAACTGTTCAATGGCGGTCTCGACGAGACGAGTTACATCATGCCGCCGTTGCAGATTGACTTCGGCTGCCAGATGAAGATTGGCAAGAACGTGTTTGTGAACCACTCGCTGACGTGCATGGCGGCTGGCGGCATCACCATCGACGACGGCGCGATGATCGGCACCGACCTGCTCATCGATGGCGGTGTCATCGCCAGCATCCGCACAGGGGAATATCAATTAGGATAAAAACGAATAATTATGAATATCAAGTTTATCATTACTATCGCAGTGGCACTGCTCGTTTCGACGGCATGCAGCGGCCAGGCAAAACAAGAAAAAAATATGGAAGCAAAAGGCAAAACATTGGTAGTGTTCTTCTCGCATGCGGGAGACAACTACGCAGTAGGAAACATCGAGGTGGGCAACACGAAAATCGTCGCCGACTACATCAGCGAACTGACGGGAGCCGACCAGTTTGAGATCGTGACGCACAAGTATGACGGCATGGCTTACACGCCGCTCATCAACCTCGCACAAGAAGAGGCCAACAACGGCGAACTGCCCGAATATGAGGGCGATGTGGACTTGAGCCAGTATGACACCGTGTTTATCGGCGGCCCCGTGTGGTGGGGCACCTACCCTCAGGTGATGTTCACCTTCTTCAAGAAACACGAAGGCGATCTGCAGGGCAAGACTGTCATCCCCTTCACCACCCACGAAGGCAGCGGGCTGGCCAACTGCGTCGAGGACGTGAAAGAGGCCTTCCCCGGCGCCAATGTCACCAAGGGTTTCAGCATCTACGGCCACGAGGTGCGCACCGGCAAGACCAAGGTAGAGAAGTGGTTAAAAGGACTTGGATATTAATTCTAAACAATCATAATAAATATTATGCAGAACTTTGATTACAGGACACCGACCCGCCTGGTATTTGGCGAGAACGTTATCGAGAAACTGCCCGCAGTGATGGCTGCAATCGGCAAGCGTGTGTTGCTGACTTATGGTGGCGGCAGCATCAAGAAAATCGGCCTCTACGACCGCGTTAAAGAACTCCTGAAGGATTTCGAAATCACTGAACTCCCGGGCATCCAGCCCAACCCGAAGTATGACCCCAGCGTGCTCGACGGTGTGCGCCTGTGCAAGGAGAACGACATCGACGTAATCCTGGCCGTGGGCGGCGGCAGCGTCCTCGACTGCTCCAAGGCCATCGCCGCAGGAGCGAAATACGACGGCGACCCTTGGGACCTGATCACTTACAAGGTAAAGGCCCAGGCCGCACTGCCCATCGTGGACATCCTGACGCTGGCAGCAACCGGCAGCGAGTATGACAGCGGCGGCGTTATCTCACGCACCGAGACCAACGACAAAGTCGCCTATCTGGACCCGCTGCTGTACCCTGTGTGCTCTTTCCTTGACCCGCGCTACACCTTCACCGTGTCCAAGAAGCAGACGGCAGCAGGTTGTGCCGATGCGATGAACCACATCATGGAGCAGTACTTCTGCGAGGATGCCACCCTGCTGAACGACGGTTTCTGCGAGGCTGGCCTGAAGAGCCTGATGGCAAATGCCAAGGCTTGCCTGGAGAACCCCGAGGACTATCGTGCCCGTGCCGAGATGATGTTTGCCTGCACACTGGGCTGTAACGGCATCTACTCCCTGGGCAACAGCCCCAGCGGCTGGCCCTGCCATGCCATCGAGCACGCCCTAAGCGCCTACTACGACATCACCCATGGCGAAGGGCTGGCCATCATCACGCCGCGCTGGATGCGCCACATCCTGAGCGAGCGCACCATCGACCGCTTCGTGAAATACGGCATCAATGTGTTCGGCATCGACGCGACGCTGCCTAAGCAGGAGATTGCCAAGAAGGCCATCGACGCCACCTACGCATTCTTTGAGAGTATCAACATCCCGATGCACCTGCGCGAAGTGGGCATCGGCGAGGAGCGCATCGACGAGATGGCTCACCACATCGCCGTGAACGAGGGCCTGGAAAATGCCTACGTGCCCCTGTTGGAGCAGGACATCAAGGAAATCCTTGTCGCATCACTGTAAAAAAGCAAACCGATTATGGAGTACATCAAGTTATCTAACGGTGTGGAAATGCCCGCTTTGGGCTACGGCGTGTTTCAGGTTGGTCCCGACGAGTGTGAACGCTGCGTGGCCGATGCATTGAGCGTGGGCTACCGCCTGATTGACACGGCACAGGCGTACCAGAACGAGGAAGGCGTGGGCAATGCCTGGCGCAAGAGCGGCATCCCCCGCGAAGAACTCTTCCTGACCACGAAGGTATGGATTTCCAACTCTGGCGAGGTAAAGGCCGCACAGAGCATCGACGAGAGCCTGCACAAGTTGCAGACCGAGTATATCGACCTGCTGCTCATCCACCAGGCCTACGGCGACGTGTTCGGCACGTGGCGGGCCATGGAACGAGCCTATCGCGACGGCAAGGTGCGCGCCATCGGCGTGAGCAACTTCCAGGCGGGCCGTTTCTTCGACTTTGCCCACTATGTGGAGGTGAAGCCGATGGTCAACCAGTTGCAGTGCAACACGCTCATCCAGCAGACAGGCATCGAGCCGCTGCATGCCGAATTCGGCACACGGATGATGGCGTGGGGCCCGCTGGGAGGCCAGGGCGTTGACGGCATCGTCAAGAGCGAGGAACTGGCTGCCATCGGCGCTCAGTACGGCAAGAGTGCCGCCCAAGTGGCCCTGCGCTGGCTCACGCTGCGCGGCATCGTGGCCATCCCCAAGTCGAGCCACAAGGAGCGCATGGCGCAGAACTTCGACGTCTTGGACTTCACTTTGAGCGACGACGACATGGCCCAGATTGCCAAGTTGAACCAGCACGACACGGGCACCATTAACTTCGGCGACCCGCAGTTTGTGAAATACCTGATTGAGAACTACGGATAAAACTATAAACCCTTCATGATGAAAACAGTAAGATTATTATTATCAGCGCTGCTGATGCTGGCATCGGCAGCAGTGACAGCCCAGCCTCTGGTATATTTCACCAGTGATATCACCCCCGAGTCGTTGGTAAGAATCTACAAGGCACTGGGCGTGGAAGCCACTGGCCGCGTGGCTGTGAAAATCTCAACGGGCGAAGGAGGCAATACGCACTACCTGAAGCCGACGTTGATCCGTCAACTGGTTGAAGAGGTCAACGGCACCATTGTGGAGTGCTGCACCGCCTATCCCGGCACCCGCATGGATCCCCAAAAGCACTGGGAGACCATCCACGAGCATGGCTTTGACAGTATCTTTGCCGTGGACTTGATGGATGAGTATGGCCAGATACGCATCCCCGTGCAGGACCACAAGCACCTGCGTTACAACATCGTAGGCAACCATCTGCCCAACTATGACTTCATGATCAATCTGGCTCACTTCAAGGGCCATGCTATGGGCGGCTTTGGCGGCGTGCTCAAGAACGCGAGCATCGGTGTGGCGTCAACGGCCGGTAAGGCCAACATCCATTCGGCGGGCATTACCGAGGATGCAGGCGAGATGTGGAACCACATTGACGACCAAGACGGATTCCTCGAGTCGATGGCCGCGGCGGCACAGGCGGTTCACAACTATTTCAACGGGCGCGTCATCTACATCAACGTGATGAACAACATGTCAGTTGATTGTGACTGCGATGGCCATCCCGCCAAACCTGAACTCCAGGATATGGGTATTATGGCTTCGCTTGACCCGGTTGCTGTGGACCAAGCCTGTCTTGACATGGTGTTCAACTACAAGGGCAAGCCTGGCGATGACAACAAGCCCCTGATTGAGCGTATCAACCGCCAGCATGGCACCTATATCACCGAATATGCCGAACAGATAGGCCTCGGTTCAAAGGCCTATACGCTGGTGAACCTTGATGAAAGGTGATTCAAGCCAGTCCTGAAGGGTTTACACTGGTGTGACAGGCCTATCTGCCCAGGTACTGGCTGGGCGTGAGGCCTGTCACCCTCTTGAAGAGACGGGTGAAGTGGTGGGGATAATCAAATCCCAGCAGATGTGAAGTCTCGCTGACGTTATGTCCGTGCATCAGCAGGCCCTTGGCCTGGTTGATGATGTAGGCATGAATGTAGCCGATGGCAGTGCCGCCTGTAGCCTTGTGGATGATGTCGCCGAAATAATGCGGCGAATAGGCCAGTTCAGAGGCACAATAGGCGACGGTGGGAAGGCCGTGCTCAAGTTGGCGCCCCTCGCTGAAATACTGCTGAAGCAGGCTATGGAACCGTTTCAGCACGTCGCTGCCACCCAAATCCTCCTGAGAGAGTTGACGCTGATAGATGCGATTGCAGTATTCCAGCAACAGACGCAGGTAACCCACCAGGATGCTCCGCAGCATGGGCGAGTCGGCGTGCCCGATGAGTTCCTGCCGCATCTGGGCGAGCAGTTGTGTGATGCTGAGCCATTCGTCCTGCTCCATCTGCAAGGAGTCGGTATAGAAATAAGAGAAAAACTGATAGCGGTCCATGTGGTGGTACAGTTCCGAGCCATGCAGCAGTTCAGGCGACCACAACAGCACCCACCCGCTCAACGAGATGCGTTCGCCATTATCCTCCAAACCGCCGAGTTGTCCCGGGGCGACGGCAATAATCGATGCATCGCCGACTTGCACGGTCTTCATGCCATAAGAGAGCGACTTGGGGAACTGGCGCTGGATGAAAAGCCCGTAGACGCCGTAGTTGTTCAGGCTGTGGCGGAAAGGCGGCAGTTCGTCATAATGTATGATGCTGACCAGCGGATGTAGCAAGGGGGCATCCACAAACCGGGCATAATCGTTGGGCGTGTCGACTTTCAGAATATTCTTCATCACAAAAGCGGTTCTTCGGGACTTGTGCTGCAAAGGTATAAAAAACACGACAAATTTGACAAAAATGGTATCATAAATTGCAAATTATGCCTATTATCTGCGAAATTGGTATATTGTCAGCCAATATGTGTAATGTCGCTGCCAAATAGTTTGATTAATTTTGCACTGATTAAAAAAGGTTATACATCAGGAATTCAAAAAAAAGCGGTTTTATGACAATACAAGAGTTCAGGGACTATATGGCATCGGGCAAGCCCATCGAGGGCGGCTCGGAGGTCCACATGATGTTCCACAAACTGTCGCAGGAGGCCTTGCAAATCACGGCCGAGATCAACGGCAAGTACCATACGCCCGAAGAACTGCACGACCTGCTCGAGAGGCTCTGGGGGCGCGAGGTGCCCCACAGCGTCGGGATGTTCCCGCCGTTCCATACCGACTGCGGCAAAAACACCGTTGTGGGCGAACGCGTTTTCATCAACATGGGTTGCAAATTCCAGGATCAGGGCGGCATCACCATCGACAAGGGAGCACTCATCGGCCACAACGTGGTGCTGGCGACACTCAACCACATGATTGACCCGGACAAGCGCGCCGGAATGACCTACGCGCCCATCCATATCGGCAAAAACGTCTGGGTCGGAGCCAACGCCACCGTCCTTGCCGGTGTCACCATTGGCGATGGCGCCATTGTTGCCGCCGGTGCGGTCGTCACTAAAGATGTAGCGCCCAACACGGTCGTTGGCGGCATTCCGGCCAAAGTGATCAAGAAAATTGAAGTACAATAAGTAAATCAGTCAGATATTATGAAGAAAGTTATCGTCATTTCCACGAGCCTTCGTCAAGGCTCAAACAGCGACATGCTCGCCGACAAGTTTGCCGAAGGCGCCAAGGCTGCCGGACACGAGGTGGAGAAGATTTCGCTCGTAGGCAAGAACATCCAGTTCTGCAAGGGCTGTCTCGCCTGCCAGAAACTGGGACGATGCGTCATCGATGATGACGTGAACGACATGATGGCCAAGGTGCTGAAAGCCGATGTCGTGGCATGGGCAACACCCATCTACTATTACGAGATGAGCGGACAGATGAAGACGCTCATCGACCGCATGAATGCCATGTACCCGCTGGACTACCAGTTCCGCGACATCTATCTGCTGACCACTGCGGCCGAAGATGAAGAGTCGACGCCAAAGCGCGCCGAGAGTGGATTGACCGGTTGGATTGACTGCTATCCCAAGAGCCGTTTGGCCGGCACACTCTTTTGTGGAGGCGTGAACGGGTCGCGCGACATCGACGGCAATCCCAAACTTCAAGAGGCATTTGAATTAGGCAGCAAAATATAATCAGATGAAGAAAATCTTATTAGCAGCAGTAATTCTGAGCGCAATGCTCGCAGGCTGCACACAACAGGGTGACAAAAAACAAAACGAAGAGGATATGAATACTACACTGCAACTGACACAGGAGTGGGACAAGACGTTCCCCAAGAGTGACAAGGTTGACCACAAGAAGGTCACGTTTAAGAACCGCTACGGCATCGAACTGGCAGCGGACATGTACACACCCAAGGGGGCTACCGGAAAGTTGCCCGCAATTGCCGTGAGCGGCCCGTTTGGCGCCGTGAAGGAGCAATCGAGCGGCCTCTATGCCCAGCACATGGCCGAGAGAGGGTTCCTGACCATCGCCTTCGATCCGTCATTCACCGGCGAGAGCGGTGGCGAACCGCGCCGCATGGCATCGCCCGACATCAATACCGAGGACTTCCTTGCCGCCGTCGATTTCCTCTCGACACAGGACAATGTAGACCCTGAACGCATCGGCATCATCGGCATCTGCGGATTTGGCGGTATGGCCGTGAACGCCGCAGCCCTCGACCCGCGCATCAAGGCCACCGTGGCCTCGACCATGTATGACATGAGCAAGGTGAATGTGGAGGGCTATTTCAAGAGCGAGGACACCAAGGAGCAGCGTATGGAGAAACGCAAGGCAATCGCAGCCCAGCGCACCGAGGACTACCGCAACGGGACATACAAGCGTGCAGGCGGTGTCATCGATCCGCTGCCCGAGGATGCCCCGTTCTTCGTGAAGGACTACTATGACTACTACAAGACCAAACGCGGCTATCATGAGCGCAGCGGCAATTCCACCGACGGATGGAACGTCACCGGTTGCCAGTCGTTCATGAACCAGCCGCTGCTCGCCTGGGCGCACGAGATCGACAATCCCGTGCTGCTCATCCATGGCGAGAAAGCCCATTCGCGCTACTTCAGCGAATACGCCTTCGAGAAAATGACCGGAGTGAAAGTCGAGGGTCAGAGCAAGACAGTGGGCAACAAGGAACTCTTCATCATTCCTGGAGCGGTGCACACCGACCTCTATGACGACAAGAACGGGAAAATCCCTTACGACAAGATGGAACGGTTTTTCAAAGATAATCTGAAATGAGAACCATAGCATTAATCATAGCACTATTGACAATGACAACAGTAAACGGACAGTTGCTGACCGAGCGTCAGCAGGGATTGGCTGCATGTGCCTGCCTGATGGCACAGGGCGACCTGGAACGATTGGAACCGGCAGTGCGGTATGCACTCGACAACGGAGTCACCGTCAACGAACTGAAAGAGGCATTCTCGCAACTCTATGCCTACACGGGATTTCCCCGCTCGCTGAATGCCCTCGGCGTGTTGGGAAAGGTTTTGGAGAGCCCCAATCCCGACTGGCAGGAAGGCAAACCCTGGACACGGCCTGCCGAATGGGACGACGCCCGCAAGGCCTACGAACTGGGAGTGAAAAACCAGACCCAACTCTCAGGACAGCCGTTTGACTACACCTTCTGTCCCCAAGACGACTATTACCTGAAGGCACACCTCTTTGGGGACATCTTCGCTGGCGACCAACTGAGTGCTGCCGACCGCGAAATCGTGACCGTAGCCGCACTGAGCGGCCTGGGGGGTGTAGCGCCGCAACTCGCAGCCCACAAGCAGGGCGCCGTGAATATGGGCAACTCTCCTGAACTGGTAGACGAACTCTGTGCCTGGCTCAGCCAGGAGGGTTACACCTTGCAGAGCAAATGGCCCAAGGGCGAGCCGAATACCGCCTACGCACAATACTTCGTTGGCAACAGTTACCTGGCAAACATGGGCGGCGGTCTGTTCAACGTTACCTTCGAGCCCCGCTGCCGCAACAATTGGCACATCCACCACGGAGCCGTGCAGGTACTCATCTGCGTCGCCGGCCGAGGCTGGTATCAGCAATGGGGCCAGGAGGCCGTCGAGATGACCCCAGGCACCGTCATCGCCATCCCCGCCGAAGCCAAGCACTGGCACGGAGCCGCCAAAGACTCCTGGTTCCAGCACCTGACCTACAACACCGATGTGCAAGAGGGAGCATCCAACGAATGGCTGGAGCCCGTCACCGACGAAATCTACAACAACCTCAAGTAACACCCCACTAACAACAGCAAACAACCCCATAACCTTCTCACCCAAGGCTATGGGGTTATCTTTTATAATCCCTATTGAACCCCCACAAAAAACGGCTGCCAACCGATTGCCGCCACCAGCAACCCATCGCCAACCATCCCGCTAATAATCAAATGCTTATAACAAAAATATCGTGAACCCGTGGGGTTTACTTTCTATGAAATAACGTGTTTTCTCATTCTTTCGGTCAATCTGCGTTTTACGATTCTAACTTGCTGATTATATTGCATTTATAACAAAAAACCACATTACAGTTGAGTTCACCTTTTTACACTTGTTTAATAATAAGTCGCCAAAAAGTCGCCAAAAATTTTGGTCATATCGCCAGAAATTACTACCTTTGCATATCTCACAAAAAGCAGTATATATGGCAACGATTATTCTATCATTATCAACGAAATCTGATAAAGTCACCTCGCAGCACGAGGTATTGATCCGTTTCTTTCACGGAAAGCATGTTAACCAGCGAACGAAGACCAATGTCTTTGTTCACCCAGATCATTGGAGTGATGCCACCCAGAGCATTATTATCCCGAAATGGCGCACGCTTAGCAAGGAACGCAAGCAACTGAAGGACGAGCTGCAACAGAAAAGCGAACGCCTTGCCGCCATCACGTCTTTAGTTCAATCATCCTTCCAGGAGATAGACAAGGGCAACGTGCCTAACGACTGGTTGAAAAAACTGATCCATGACTTCAACTTTCCTGCCGTCACCGCTACAGCCAAGCCAAAGCCCAAGCAGAAGAAATCGTTTTTCGACTGGTTTGAGTTGTTCCTCAAGACCAAAAACTATCCGCACGGCAGCACCAAGTCATTCAGGGTGGTGGAACGGGCATTGGGACGCTACCAAGGTTACAAGCGCAAACGCAACAAAGACTTCGCCCTCGATATCGACACCATATCCAAGGAGACTATCATTGACTTCTTCGATTACTTCAGACGGGAGCACGAGCTTGCTCAGAAGAACCCAAAGTTATTTGAGAAGCTGCTGCGGGATTATCCAGCCGAGATCACACAAAAACACAAGTCGCCTAAGATCACGGAGCGCGGCGACAACCATATCGTAAACTTGCAGAAGAAGCTGAAGCGCTTTTTCCTGTGGCTCAACAAAGAGGGGTACAGCACCAACCGCCCATTCGACGGCGTTGAGATTAAGGCAGAGAAATACGGCACTCCCATCATCCTCACTCTAGAGGAACGCAACAAGATTGCCGACTTTGACTTATCGAGCAAGCCGCACCTGGAGCGCCAGCGAGACGTGTTCATATTCCAATGCTTAATAGGTTGCCGTGTAGGAGACCTGCTGAAGATGACACCCGACAATGTTGTGAACGGTCAGATCGAGTATATCCCAAGAAAGACCAAAGATAACAAGCCGGTAACAGCAGAGGTTCCCTTGAATGACCGAGCCACCGCTATCCTCGAGAAGTACCGTAACGTTGACTTATCGCCATACAAGAGTAAAGTCAACAGCAACCCTTTACTGCCGTTCATCAGCTCGCAGAAATACAATGAAGCCATCAAGGAGCTGTTCAAGATATGTGGTATAGATCGTATGGTCACAGTTCTTGACCCCGTATCAGGTGAGCAAACCCAAAAGCCCTTCTACGAGATTGCCAGCAGCCACCTTGCGCGCCGCACATTCGTGGGTCTGTTATACAATCAGATCCAGGACCCCAATTTGATCAGTTCAATGTCAGGCCATGTCGAGGGTAGCAGGGAGTTCGCCAGATACCGCAAGATCGAACGTGAAGCGAAGAAGAAGGCGGTTGACCTGATTAATTAGTGTTCAGCCTTACTGTACGTGAACAACTTGAACATTTGAACAAGATGAACACGCCCCACCCTACCCATGAGCATGCCATCATCGCGCGTGGATACCTGGAAATTTTGGGCCGAAAGAACCCTTATATGTAAGAGAAACACATGCCCCCGAGAGGACTGCTGGCGACAATGAGCACGCTGGCGGCATGAGGGGCAAAGACAACATATAACCCGATGGTGTGGGCTGGGCGGCGAAAAGTCCCCAGTACCGCCATCATCCAGGCGTTATCACCTGTCGGGGAGACCGTGCCCTCAAGACGGCATAATCAAACCGACAGCGAGTCTGGAAAGGATGCAACGAGGCTGACACCGAAGAGGTGCAGGTCTCGCCTTCTTTTTTTGGTTCCCGGGATGTCGATTTTGTTTTTTTGTTGAAAATGAGTATATTTGCGCCCGATGAATGGAACGGAACACATTATCGTTGAGGATCGGTTGACTGGTGTCGGCAATTATGCCGGCTATCTGTGCCATGCCTATTGCCATCGGGGGGCATGCTCGTTTGACTTCAATAATGGGTCTTACAGCATGGAGGCTGGTGACTGCCTGGTTGTGCGTCGCAGCGACTTGATGACCAATGTCTGTCAGAGCGACGACTTTGTCGTTGACGTGGTCTATGTGACACCCGAGTTTATCGCTATCTCGACTCCGAATAGCAATTATGGCACCAAAGGCCAGTTGGCACTGTTCAATAATCCCATCATGCGCCTCACGCCCGACGAAATCGAGCAAATCCTCAGAGAATGCCGATAACCACCAGCAAATAAAGAAGCGGCCCCTGGCGAGGTCGCTTCTTTCACAGTTCTCTCAATGCCCTATTTACCTTGAAAGGTACTGCTTG
>Ga0256407_10007857_pt1 | contig 15850 bp, 15 predicted proteins | sample RumenRJG_04DNA_FD_193489 | JGI IMG/M metagenome (GOLD analysis project Ga0256407, IMG submission 193489) | Bovine rumen microbial communities from Lethbridge, Alberta, Canada - RJG_04 | ecosystem: Host-associated > Mammals > Digestive system > Stomach > Rumen | place: Canada: Alberta...
ATCGTACTGGTAGCCATCTTTTTTCTCCTTTCCTTCATTCTTACCCGACATGTCGAAGCGCTTCTGCGCCGAATCTTTGCTGATCCTGTATGGAAGGCCGTTTTCTTTGAGAAAAGTATAGCATATATCTTAGATATATTCAACACAAATGAAGTCATCTGTGTTTGCCGCAAGGGCTTTTACGCCGAACAAAATCCTAAAAGGAAAAAGCGAGAGCCTCTGCTGATCAAAGCAGTGGCTTTCGCTTTTTTCGACATGCCGCTCGCAGGGCGGCACCGCGAGGAGAACATACGCAACATGAAAGGCAAGCCCTTCATGTCGGCGTTTTCTCCGATGCGGTCACAGGAGCTTTCGGGCCGCCCCGCGGCATAAGCACCGGAGTAAAAAATGCTATCGAGCATTATTTTTACTCCAAATCTTTCCAAGGTCCATTGTCCAAACCAACACAAAACGGACAGAACTGTCAGCTCATCGCATTGATGGCTGCATACACAGCGTCAATGTCCCGCAGGGCGGCAATGCGGCGGGCGTCGCCCGGTTTCTGACCCAGGCGGATGATGGCTTTAAGCATCTCCAGGTCGTCCTGTTCCCCGGTGGAGGCAAAGAAGAACAGCAGGTAGACCATCTGGTCGGATTCGGTGAAGTGAATACCTTCCGGACAGACCAGGAGACTCAGGCAGTCTCTGTGAACGCCGCCCGTATTCTGATTGGCGTGCGCCAGGGCGACCCCTTCACTGACGACGATATAGTCGCCGTACTCCTCGACAACCTGAATGGCCCGTTCCACGTACTGGTTTTCGATAAACCCGGCATCCAGGAGGGGCGCCGCGGAGACGCGGATGGCGTCCCGCCAGCTGAGTGTTCCTTCGAGCAGACGGACATATTCCCGCAGCAGGCGGCCTGACAAAGGAGCCAGGTTTTTCTGTGCCTGTTCCAGTTCGTAATCTCCGATGATCGCCTCGGTTCCCTCCGCCAGCCGCCTGGCCAGTTCCTTGTCGTCAAAAATCTGATAGATGAATTTACGCAGGGCAGCTTCTTTTTTCGTCTTCGTGTCCGGCTGAAAATGCTGGCGCTGAAAGATCACGCGCTGCAGCAGGTTCAGATCGTCCAGTCCCAGATGCGGATGTATCTGGTAAACAGTATATTTTTCTGTTTTGAGGGGGATTGTGGACAGGACAAAATCCACACTCTCCGACCGCTCCTCGATCCGGCGGATCTCTTTTTCCTCCGTTAGGACCCCCTTGATCTGAAAGTCGAAATAGTTCTGGATCTGTGCCTCCAGGTACTTGCCGCTCGCCCTGCTTCCGGGACAGACCAGCAGAAGGGAGACAGGCAGCATGTAGTGCTGGCCGCGTATGATCGCTACGCAAAGATGAATAACGATCGACTTTTTGATGCTCTCGCTGAGCGTATGGATCAGATAATTCTCCAGGATATAAGCATTCTCTTCCACCAGTTTCACAAGCAGGTCGTAATTGATGGAACTGTCCTCGTCAGTGGGAAGATCGACGTCAAATTTTTCCCAGTTCTGCATATTGCGGATATGCAGAAGCAGAGCATCCAGGAGCATGGTATCATTGGCCAGCCCCATGTTCAGGGTCTTGTCGATTTCTCCCAGAAACTGGATGATGACCTTATAAAGGACAATATCATCTACAGACTTGAGATAAATATTTTCCTCATTGGTCTGCAGATAAGCCCGGAAGGCTTCCAGCATCTGCTGGGTCACAATGACCCGGAGATTCTGTGCGGCCGCCAGCATCAGAGTATCCATGTCGGAGAGCGCACTGCTTCCGTCCATACGGGTTCCCCTCTTGGACGCGAAATTGAAAAGGACAAAAGCGTAGACGGCAATCCGGTAGTACATATCACCGACAAACGGAAATTTTATTTACTACTTTGAGAAAAAACATTCCCCGGCTCCGGAAAGATTTTTACAGGCATGTAAAAAAGAAGTCTCTGAATGAAAAACTTTTTTCGGGAGTATCAAGGGGACGGCGAACCGTCCCCTTGACACTCTCAGTACATAAAATATTCATTGTTTTGGTACCGAAATAAATTGACAGCAGGGTCTGCTGGAAGTATTATTATTTCGGTACCAAAACAAAATCACAAAAAACAGATGGCAGACGGAAGCAAAGGGGAAAAAGAAGATTGAAAAAGACAAATGAAGAAATGCTTTACATAGAACTGATCCACTTTACCAGAGGCGCAAGGAGATACCTGCACGGAGAAGGTCTGCGTCCGGAAGAGCCGGCATTTTCCTGCGGACCGGCTTGTCCGCCCGGCAGACCGCCCCGCCGCCCCCACGGTCATCGGTCTCCCGTTTTTGCCAGGGAGCGGATCCTGACACTCCTCCTGGAGCATGACCCCCGCCAGGATGATGCAGAGGAGACAGCCGGACCGGCTGATGAAAGGGCCGCCGCGGAAAAGGAAGGAACTATCGGTGTGGGCCTTCGTCAAAAACAGCTCACGGAAGAAATGCGCATCAACGCATCAACTATGTCCGAGTTTATCAGTCATCTGGAAACTGATGGATTTGTAGAGAGAAATATTGACCCGTCGGACAAGAGAGCGACTCTGATCACCCTGACGGAAAAAGGCAGAGCCCGCGCCCATGAGCTGCAGGACGAGCGGAAAGAAAAACTGGATCAGCTGTTCAGCCCGCTTACGGAAGATGAGCAAAAGGAACTCTTCCGGCTCTTGAATAAGCTTCAGCGCCGCTCAGAAGATTAAGAAGATTAAAACAAATTGAATAAAGAAAATACAAAAAATAAAAGGATTGAAAGCCTTCGCTGATATACAGATTTTTCCATACGTGTAGTCATGGGCATGCCCCGCAAACATGTATGATAAAAAGGAGGTGATGATATGCCCGTTAGAATGATGCATGGTCCCGGCGGTCGTTTTCTGACAGAGGAAGAGAATGCTTCCCGTCCTAAGGTCACCAGGGAACTGCTGACCCGGATCGGGACACACCTTGTCCCCTACTGGAAGCAGCTCTTTCTGGCACTCCTCTGTGTGACCGCCTCTTCGATTCTGAACCTGTATCCCGCGATCCTGACAGGCCGGATCATTGATGAAGGCCTGATCGGACAGGATCTTCCGGTTCTGGTACAGCTGATCGTCCTCTCCCTGGGAGTGACATTCAGCGCAAATCTGATAGGCGTTCTGGAGAGCTGGCTGAACGCCTGGATCTCCCAGCATGTCACCTTTGACATGCGCAACCGCATGTTCCGGCATCTGGAAAAGATGCCCCAGCAGTTTTTTACCTCCGGCAGCCAGGGGGATATCATCACACGAATGACAAGCGATATCGACGGCGTCGAATCGGTCATTTCCAACACCTTCACCAGCATCCTCTCCAATGCCATTACACTGACCGCAGCTATTGTCGCCATGATGCATAAAAATGTTCTCATGGCCGTCCTGGGCATGCTGGTCGTGCCTCTGTTCGTCATACCCACCCGCAAGGCCGGCAAAACCCGCTGGACGCTCACCCGTGAGGCACAGGCCTGCAATGACCGCATCAACGGGATCCTGGGCGAGACCATGTCCGTCAGCGGCCAGCTCCTGGTCAAGCTCTTCGGGCGGGAGGACTATGAATATGACCGCTATGTACACGAAAACAAAGAGATGATCTCCTATCACATCCGCGAGCGGATGGCCGGCCGCTGGTTCAGAGTCGCCATCAGCACCTTCGCCAGCGTGGGGCCCATGCTGCTCTATCTGGCCGGCGGGATCCTCATGATCCGCGGCGGGAGCGGTCTCACGGTCGGTGATATCACCGTGCTCGTCACCCTGCTCTCCAGAATGTACGGCCCCGTCAACCAGCTCCTGAACATCCAGGTCGACTGGATCCGGGCCATGGCTCTTTTCACCAGAATCTTCAATTACCTCGACATGCCCGTCGAGATTGAATCCCCTGCCGATGCCGTCATCCCTGAAAAAGCCGCCGGTGCTGTCACCTTCTCCCATGTAGATTTTGCCTATGAGAAAAAAGAGGACACCGGTAAGAAAAACAAGGCCGGACAGGATAACGTCAACGAACAGGAAAATGCCGATAAAATTGCTTCTTCTTTGCAAAATCCGGGAGACAATCTCATCCTCCACGATGTCAGCTTCTCCCTGGAACCCGGAAAAAGTATCGCGATCGTCGGTCCCTCCGGTGCCGGCAAGAGCACCATTGTCAGCCTGATCCCCCGACTGTATGATGTCCTTGGCGGAAGTGTCTGTGTGGACGGCATCGACGTACGGAAGTTGGATCTGTCCTGGCTGCGCGCCAATATCGGCATCGTGACCCAGGACACCTATCTCTTCAACGGTTCACTTCGGGACAACCTGCTCTATGCAAATCCCGCTGTGTCTGAAGAGGAACTCATTGAAGCCTGCAAAAAGGCAAATATCTACGAGATGATCCGTGCCCTCCCCCAGGGCTTCGATACCCTTGTCGGCAACCGCGGACTCAAACTCTCGGGAGGCGAGCGCCAACGCATTTCCATCGCCCGCGTCCTTCTCAAGGATCCGGATCTCCTCATTTTTGATGAGGCAACTTCCGCCCTGGATTCCATCTCGGAGGCCTCGATTCAGAGGGCAATCGACCCGCTGATCCGCACCAGGACCAGCATCCTGATTGCCCACCGGCTTTCCACCATCCTGGCCGCCGACAAAATCCTTGTCGTAAAGAACGGACGCATTGTCGAGCAGGGCACCCATACCGAACTTCTCGGAAACGGCAGCATTTACAGCGAACTCTACCGGACCCAGTACGGAAAAGAAGAGGCGGCATAAAACCGCCGGCAATAGAAAATATCACCCCGGGAATCTTCAGCAAATTGTATCTCCGGCAAATTGAATTATCAGCAAATTGTATCTCCGGCAAATTGAATTTTCAGCATTAAAAAAGGTGCCTCAGACCTGAAATGGTCCGGCACCTTTTCATCTTTTTTCCGTGAGATAATGCGCCAGGCGTATTTATCTATTTATAAGCATTATAAGCAGTTATTTATAAGCAGTTGTGCGCACATCAAGAAATTGTTCTCTCCTCAGCGGCACAAGGCATTGTCATACGCATCGTATGTCCTCTGGTCAAAAAGCACCCATTCTACAAGGTCCAGCCGGCCGGGATGATCCTCGATAAAGCGTCTCACCGTGGACACCGCAATTTGCGCAGCCTGGTCGACCGGGTAGCTGTAGATACCGGTCGAAATAGAAGGAAATGCCACGCTTCGTATCTTGTGGTCCACCGCTGTCTGCAGGGAGTTTCTGTAACAGTTTGCAAGAAGTTCCGCTTCTCTTCTGTTTCCGCCGCACCATACAGGACCGGGCGTATGGATGACATATTTACAGGGGAGATTATAAGCCCCTGTCAGCCTTGCTTCGCCGGTATCACATCCGTGAAATTTCCTGCACTCCTCCAGAAGCTTAGGCCCCGCCGCCCTGTGAATGGCACCGTCCACACCGCCGCCGCCAAGGAGGGATGTATTTGCCGCATTTACGATTGCATCGACATCGGAAATCTTTGTTATATCGCCCCGGATTGCCCGCAGTATCTGAATAGTATCCTTGCTCATAAAATCACGTCACCTCACTTCCAAAACCAGCTTCTGAACACCTTATTTTAAAAACCGGCTTTCAAAACCATAGTCTTCTTTCTTCAAGTATATCATTATTGCAGGCAGCTATAAAGCGAAGCAGCCGGGGTACTGCATCCATGGAAGCCGCCGGAAGAACAGGCTGTGAGCAGGAGCATGACAACCGCACTCAAAATCAAACTGTAATATTTATCAAAAAGAAATTTGATGATTTTTCATAACTTACACACCATAATAAATTCTTCTTCATTTTCATCTATGATCTCAAAGCCGACCTCTTTATACATGCGGACCGCATAGTTCGCCTTCTGCACGGCAAGAGAGGCTTGTCTGTAAGCATGCTCTTTCAGCAGGGAGAGCATTTGTCTCATCAGTATGGTCCCTATTCCCTTATTCCTGTAATCCGGAAGCAGGGATATGGCAAAGGACGGGGTCTCATCATCTACATGCCCGTAATCATTCATAATCCTTGTCCATACAGCCCCCACTGCCTGTCCAGCTGCTTCGGCCACAAGGCAGTGGTCCCCGGGACTGCTGCCAAAATCTTCATAATAGATCCGCAGTTCCGGGCGCTCTATAATATCCCGTGCCGGGGCTTCCGCACCTTGCGGAATAAAAATCGCCTGGTAGAGGAAATCCTTCAGTAAATCAGATTCTTCGATGGACAGTTTCCGTATCAAAAAGCCCCTATGGATTGTGATCAGATCCTCCACATCAAGGCACCGGAATCCGTTTTCCATCAGAAGCTGTGCGGTAACACCGGCCTGGTCCACCAGTCTTCCGCTGAAGGTGCCGTCGTACCGCTGTTTTACTCCGCAGCTGGGGCTGCGCGACTGCAGCACGACCAGATCCGGCTGCTCCTGCAGGGCAAGTTCCAGGCACTTGGCTGCGCCTGCACGGAATTCCGCATCCACAATCCGCCCGTCTTTTGCGGTAACCAGGCCGTCTTTAATCTCCGATGGAACGCGCGGTGTGGGCAGCCCGCCCATCTGCTCCGGACAGACAGTGATGGCCTCATTGTCTGCCATCAGCCGTAGGACTTTCTCATTGCGGTTGTTCCCGCCGTTATATTTACAGTTTTCGCCTGCCAGACAGGCGCTGACCATGATTTTCATATTTCTCCATTTTTAAACCCGGCAATCATCTCAAAGGTGAGGGAAACTCCGTTGTCATACACCCGGACCTCATCCCGGGGAATCCAGACGGCTTCCGCCACTTCGTTGGTATCGTGCACGGCAATCTCGTCGCTTCCATCGAGGTCGCAGTTATCCCTAATGTATCCTGTTGTATCCTGAACAATAAAAGCTCTTAGCATTGTCATGTCTGTATTGCTGCGATGGATGCTCAGCGTGAATTGCCTTCATTGCCGGAGACTCCTCGAATTGTCCCGCAATCACGATTACAGCTCAAATTTTTCAGATCAGATTACCACAATCACTTTCCCAAAACTATGGGAGCTCTCCAGCCAGGCATGTGCCTCAGCCACCTGCGGCAGGGAAAAAACACGGGCAGGACCAGGATCGATCCCGTATGTCTGAACATAGTCAAGAAGGGACTGGAGGCGCGCCGCATCCACGTTTCCCGAATAGAAGCTGGTGAGGTAGCCATTAGCCGGCAGTTCAATAATCGGGTCAAAGTCATTGAGTGTCCACTGTCCGCCCAGCTGTCCGGTGCTGCAGACAATACCTCCCTCTGCGACATGGGAAAAGGTGTCCCGCAGTGTGGCAGGACCGATCAATTCCAGCACACGGTCAAACTGCTGCTCTGTCTGCAGGACTCCGTCCTCATCCAGGATCACTTCATCAAAACCTGCCTCCCGCAGCTGAACCTCTTTTTTCATGCTCCTGGTTGAGCCTGAAACATGGAGCTCGGGCCAACGTCCTTTCAGAAGCCGCAGAAAGGCAACTCCTACTCCGCTTGTGGCCCCGCGCACAAGGATCCGCGGCGCCTTACTGTCTGTCGCCCTGCTATCTGCCTCACTATCTATCTTACCGCCTGCCCTACTATCCGCCCTACTATCTATCTTACTATCTGCCTCACTATCCGCCCTGCTGCCTATCTTACCATCTGCCGTACTATCTCCGATCCGAAGGTTCAGCAGTGATCCATATGCGGTGTAATACGTTTCCGGCAGAGCCGCCAGAGTTTTCCAGTCCAGATCTGTCTCTACCGGACAGATCTGTTCGTTCGGCAGCAGAGTATACTCGGCATATCCTCCGTCAAAGGCACGGCCCATTTCACCCATAATAGAGATAATCTTCTGCCCGACCGGAAGACGGGCGGAATCGGTCGTTTCCGCAATCTCGCCGACACATTCGATTCCGAGAATCCTGGGGAAGGTAACACTTGGCGAGAGTCCTTTTCTGGTAAAAATCTCGGAATGGTTGATCCCGAAGCCGCGGACGCGGACCAGGGACCAACCTTCCCGGACAGCCGGAGTCGGCACTTCCTCATAACACAGTTTCTCCGGTCCTCCCGGTTCATGGATCACGATTGCTTTCATTAGAGCCTCTCTTCTGCTGCTTTGAGCAGCGCATTGGTCGCGATGGCAAGTCCCGCGGAGAGCATGCTCCCCCACAGGATCCTGGCCATATTCATGGTGCGCAGGCCGTCGAATAGAAGGGTCCCCAGGCCGCCGGCATTGATGGAGGCGGCAATTGTACCGATTCCGATCGTGGAGACGACTGCCAGCCTGATTCCGGCAAAAAGAGCCCTCTTGGCCAGAGGGATCTGCACCTTTGTGAGAACCTGCAGCCAGGTCATCCCGATTCCTTTCGCCGCGTCTGTCACGGCGGGGTCCACTTCCTTAAGGCCGGTCGTAAAATTGCGCAGCAGCAGATATTGATTGTATGCTGTCAGCGCGATCACGGCAGTTGTCCTTCCCAGGCCTGTCACAGGGATCAGGATGGCAAAGAGGGCCAGCGAAGGAATGGAATATACGACTCCCAGCATCTGCTGCAGCCACAGGGATAATCTCTCGTTCCGCAGACATATCAGCGTAAGGACTGATGCAATCGTCACCGAAATGATCAGCGTCAGAAAGACCAGTTCAATGTGCTCAAGCAGGGGAATATATATTTTTTCCGGATGCCGGGTCATAAATTTGATCATTTGTCCGACTCCCTGTCAAAAGTAATGCTGCTGTTCCAGAAGCGTTCCTGATCCATGGCAGACCGGATCAGAGTCTCGACAAAAGGATCTGCCGGCTTCCGGACGATGGTCTCCGGTGTGTCCATCTGAAGAAGTTTTCCGCCATTCATGATCATGACACGGTTTCCCAGACGGAAGGCCTCGTGTATATCGTGGGTGACAAAAAGGAAGGTTCCCCCGGTCTCACGGTGGATGCGGAGCAGCTCATTCTGCAGGTTGAGGCGGGTGATCGCGTCGACGGCGCCGAAAGGCTCGTCCAGCAACATGACTCTGGGTTTTGTCGCCAGAGCGCGGGCAAGCCCGACTCTCTGCTGCTGGCCTCCGGAGAGCTGGGAAGGATAGCGGTTCCGGTACAGCTCCGGTTCCAGACCGACCAGTTCAAGCAGTTCCGTGACACGGTCACGGCATCTCGCAGGCTCCCATCTGAGCAGACGCGGGATCACGCTGATATTGTCCTCCACTGTCATATGCGGAAAAAGGCCTGCCTGCTGTATGACATAGCCCATCTTCCGGCGCAGCTGCACCGGATCCTGCTTCTGTATATCCTCTCCGAACAGAAGGATCGATCCCCCGTCCGGCTCATAAAGGCGGTTGGTCATCTTGAGAAGGGTTGTCTTGCCGCATCCGGAGGATCCCAGGATTGTGATCAGCTCTCCGTCCCGGATTTCGGCACTCAGGTTGTTGACCGCAAAAAAGCCGGACTCTTCTTTTAATGCACCTGCTGATGCCTCCGCATTGGCAAAGCTGTTCTCCCCCTGTTTCTTTATTTTGTCTTCCCCCTTCCGGCCACGCCGGACGAGAAGAGATTTCCCGTCTGTGCGGTCAAAGCACTTGTATACATTTCGGTATTCAATGGCAGGAACTGCACAGAGGCCTTCATTTTCAAAAGAATGGTTCATAAATATTTCCTATCCTGTGACAGGCTTTTTTACTCTGAGAAAATGCCGCGGATATCCATACCCGGCAGAACTCCGGAGTGAAAAGAGTCTCCGAAGCGTATACTTACTTGATGCTCTCGTAGAAATCCAGTGCGACGTCCTCGTATTCCTCCTGGTCAATGTCTACCTTCGCATTGAGGGATGTGACGGTCTCCGTATCAAGTGCGGCGCTGATGGGATTCAGGATTTCAGCGATCTGCGGGTAAGCCTCCAGCACCTCATCCCGCACAACAGGGGCGATATTGTAGGGCGGCCATACCTGCTTGTCATCCTCCAGAAGGACGAATTTGTCCGTCTCCACAAGTCTGCCCTCTGTAGTGTAGGCAGGTGCGGCATCCGCCTCGTCGTTTTCCACGACCTGGTACTTCAGACCGTTGTCATAGACCTTGCTGGATTTCCAGTTAAAGGGACCGTACACCTTTTCCAGACCCGGGATGCCGTCCTCACGCTCGTCGAATTCACCCTGGGAGGCAAAGCGGATGTCTCCTGCATGGGCCTGCAGATCGGAGATTGTCTTGATCCCATACTCGTCCGATGCCTTGCGGCTGACAAAAATACCCTGTCCGTCATTGGCAGGCGCATAGTCCAGCCATGTGATCCCGAACTGTTCCTCATAGGCCGCTTTGACGGTCTCATACACCTGCTCCGGATCAGTGAGAAGATCCATCTGCAGGATGGAGAGAAGTCCCGTGCCGGTGTACTCGGGGTACAGCTCGACCTCTTTGTTGACAAGGCTGGTGTGGATCACGGAGGAAGCGATATTCATCCGGCGCTCCACGGTAAAACCTGCATCTTCCAGAGCCAGGGCATAGATCTCCGCGACGATCTCATTTTCCGTAAAATCCTTGGACCCGATAATGATGGTGCCGGCATCCTGTGCGGAAGCAGCAGAATCTTTCGAAATCCCGGCATTTCCGCCGGCTGCCTCTGTTCCCCCGGCACTGCCTGCACTGCTCCCGCCGCAGGCACACAGCGCTGTCATGATGCAGGCACATAAAAACAGAGCACACATCTTTCTGAATAACCTGGTCATGTTCCTGCATGTTACAAAATCACTTGCGGTATATCCGGTCTCTCTATTCTGCGGTGTTTTCTTTCCCATTCGTTATTCCTCCTATCGCAGGCATTTGAATCTGTCGCGGCATTCGCCGTTATACATCCGAATCAGCTGATTGTCGCTTGCAAGCGATCTCGATGCGTCTCAATGTTGATTTGTCTGTGCATAGCTCATTGCTGACGCGCAAGGTTTCTATAAGGCATCAGGCTCCTGGCAAGGGCATCAAACAGGCCTCCGCACAGAAGTGAGAGCGCGGCGACCAGGACCCCGCCCAAAAGGAGCAGGTCCATCCGGTTCAGGCCTAGCCCGGTAAAAATGACCTCACCCAGTCCTCCTGCGCCGATTCTGGCGGCGAGAGCCGCACTGGCGATCACTTCTACAAGGGCGGTCCGGATCCCGACAAAGATCATAGGCATAGCCAGGGGAATTCGGACCTTCCAAAGGATCTCTTTGTCCGTCATCCCCATCCCCGCCGCGGACTCTGTCATAAAGGGCGGCACATCGCGGAATCCCACGATGGTATTGAGAAGGACGGGCGGGACCGCCAGTATCGTCAGCGCAATCACCGCCGGCAGTGCACCTGTTCCCGCGACCGGAATCAGCAGGACAAGAATTGCAAGAGACGGGATGACCCGCAGTATATGAAAGGGTGCGGAAATCCATTTTTCAGTTCCCGGCGAGTCGGCCGCCAGGTATCCGCATGGGACCCCGATCAGCACTGCGGCTGCCAGTGCCGCAAGGCTGATCCACAAATGTGTGCCGATCTGGGCCAGAAGCGCAGCTCTGTGCGCCAATATATATTCAAGCATTTTAGCCCACATAAATCACCTGTCAGCAGTTGCTGCCTCCATGTTTTTCCGGATTTCAGAAAAGGTTTTTAAGGATAATTGCTTATTAAGGTTAAGTGCTTATTGAAGATAATTGTATATTAAGGATAATTGCTTATTAAGGACAACTGCTTATAACAGGAATCATACAGCTTCCTCTTCCCTGTCTGTTTCCCCGTTTCTTCTGATAATCGCTTCTGCAGGACAGTCCCTGAAACAGAGTCCGCAGTGCAGGCAGTTCTCCTGCCGGATCACGTAGGGACTTCCCTCGTCAATCGCCTGCTGGGGACAGGCGGACGCACAGATTCCGCATCCGATACAGGTGTCTGTAATCTCAAATCCTTTTTTCCGGTATGTATTTTTCCCAAAAGAAAAAGGATGACGCTTGATGGGCTCTGTCCCCAGGCTGAAAAACTCCCCCTCGCCTTCTTCGAGGCAGAACACCTCGAGAATATAGCGGCTCTCACCCGGATATACGTTATTCATGGAAGGGTTTTCCTCAAAGATCTTTCCAAGCAGATCCTGTCCGACATTTCTGACCTTCCCCCACACGCGGATTGTCTCCCAATTGCTGTTCAGACCAGTTACTGCCACAAATCCGGTCCTCATCAACTCCTCATAAAAATCCTTCCCTGCAGCCGTCAGGAAATAGAGTTTTTCTCCCTCAACCAGCATTACGTCGATGATACGTGCGCGGGGTGTGCCGTCTTCCGCCACTGTGGAAAAAACCACATCTCTCATCTCCCGCAGCATCCTAAAGTATGTTTCTGTCTTTCTCTCTGCCATTGCTGTCTCCCAAATGCATTTTTATTCGTCAAATGTCCGCAAATGCTCGAGCGAGCTCGGCATTTGCGGCCGCTTGACTCGCTGTTACATATTCTCGTGGCCTTGGGCTCGCGACCGCAAACATGAATGAATAAACTACGCGCTGCGGCGCGCAGCCGTACCAGAACAAAGATCGAGCGCGCTTTCTGGAATCTTTATCTTGAAAAAAAATTCCGGCGCGTTACCGTACAGGAGATTGTACAGCGCGCCGGAATCCATCGTTCGACTTTTTATATTTACTTTCAGGCTGTCGAGGATATTTTCTCCGCCATCAAAGAAAGGCAGCTCTCCCTTCTGGAAGAGGTACTCGCCACACAGGGAGAGGGAGAGGAGCGGTTTATCGGGCTGCTGAATGCCCTCCGGGAAGTTTACGAAGAAAACCGGATCTTTCTCAAACCGCTTGTGATCGATTATCACAGCAGCACCTTTTCCCGCGCATACCGCCAGATGTTCAAGGACGCCCTGAAAAAGGACGGGAACTTTCCTGTCTATGCGGAAGGCAGCCGGGAGTACATCATTCTGGACAGCGTGATGAGCGGGTACATCGAAATGCTTCTTCAGCTGCTGGATTCCGGTGCCGTGTCCATGGAAGATTCATTCCGCTTTGCCTACTATACCATGGAAAACGGGACAAAACCTGCCCTCGTGAAACAGTTCGGAATTACATAAAAATCAACATAAACGATTACTTATATATTTCTGTAAGTATCCAGAATATGCTGGTAGAGGGTTCGTACGGCGGGAGCCATCTGGCCGGGACCGCGGACGGCAAGTCCGATGATGCGGGCCGCCTCCGGCTCCATAGGGTACATGCGCACATTGTAGGGAATATCTGTCATGACCAGTTCGGGCATGATGCAGATGCCGAAGCCTGCCTGGACCATGACAACTGTGGAGAGGTCATCAACGACATGATAATGGGTGGAAATATCCAGATTATTCTGCTTGAGATAATTCTGGACATCGGCGTCCGTTGACTCACGCTGCACTACGAAGCGGCGGCGGGACATCTCCGAAATCGTCATGCTCTCGCCGGCTTCCTCTTTCTCATAGTCGCCGGGCACAATACACAGAAGGGGATCTCTGTAAAAAGGCTCGATGGGCAGACCCTTTGCGCTGGAAGTTGAGAGAAATCCGAAATCCACGACTCCATTCTTGACCCAGAAGACCACATCGTCATAGGTTCCCTGGAAAAGCTCGATCTCGACGGCAGGATACATTTTTCCAAAGGAAGTAATGATCTCCGGCATCCAGTTGGTGCAGACGCTGGAAAAGGCACCCACCTTCACGGTTCCCTGCTTTAGGCCGTTCATCTCGGACACGGCCTGCTGCAGACTCTCGTTGCTGTTCAGGACCGCATTGATATATGGCATGAGCCGGCTTCCGGAGCTGGTCAGACTGACGCCGGACTTTCCTCTGGTAAAAACCGAGAAGCCGAGTTCCTTTTCCATGCCGGAAACCGCATGGCTGATGGCGGACGGCGTCAGGCCAAGCAGGTCCGCCGCCTTGTGAAAGCTGCCTGCCTCGGATATAGTTTTGAAAATCTGATATGTCAATAAAGTCATTTGCGGCTCCTTCATGGAGACATGGAGACATGGGGACGGTCCTTTTGTTTCTGTCCCCTCGTTACTTCTCAAAGCAGCGGGACATATACAATAGGGACCTCCCCCTTATGTCACATACAGTGGGATGAAAAAACAGAGGGACAGATACAAAAGGACCGTCCCCTTATCTTCCCCTTATCTTCCTTTTGCGCAGAGATACTGCAGGTCTTCCCAACGGCGGTCGACTTCTTCCTGGAAGAGGGCCAGCAAGTGTTCATTGCCGGGCTTAAAGAGGTGCTTGAAGCGTCCCTGGGGACGCAGGAAATCCTCGATGGGAAGTTTGTTTTTGGGTTCGTAGCTCAGGATCCATTTGCCGTGGTCCACTTCGAAGAGCGGCCAGTAGCAGGTCTCCACAGCAAGGCGGCAGATTTCCATGATCTGGCTGGTCTCGTAGCGCCAGCCGCGGGGGCAGGGCGTCATCATATTGAGGAAAGCCGGCCCTTCGGTATAGATTGCTTTCGCCGCCTTGCGGTGCAGATCTTTGAAGTCCTTTGTGAGCGTGGTCTGGGCCGCATAAGGCACATGGTGCTCGGCGATAATGGCGGTCAGGTCCTTGCGGTACTGGATCTTGCCGTCCGAACATTTGCCGGCGGGCGTCGTCGTCGTGTCCGCAAACATAGGAGTCGCCGAAGAACGCTGAATGCCGGTGTTCATGTAGGCACCATTATCATAGCACACATAGACCATATCGTGTCCGCGTTCCATGGCGCCGGACAGAGACTGGAAGCCGATATCATAGGTTCCGCCGTCTCCGCCGAAGGTGATGAATTTAAAATTCTCATTTTCCGGCAGCCGCCCTCTCTTGCGGAGGGCTTTATAGGCGGTCTCCACGCCGCTCAGGGTCGCGCCCGCGTTCTCGAAGGCGTTGTGGATATAGCTGTCCTCCCAGGAGGTATAGGGGTACATGTAGGAGGAGACCTCAAGGCAGCCCGTGGCGTTGCCGATGACAGCCCGGTCTCCCTCGTGCAGGGCGCGCAGCACGGCGCGGACGCCGATGGTGGCTCCGCATCCGGCACACATCCTGTGCCCGGGCGTCAGGCGCTCCGGCCGCCCCAGCATGGTCCTGAGGCTGAAATCCTCCTTCTCGATTGTTGCCGCTGTATTTACATTGCTCATGGTTCTCGTCGCTTTCTAAAAAAAATCATTCGCTGCGCAGGTTGATATATTTGTGCTGCGGAGCTTCCATGCGGCCGTCGGCGACATCGCGGAGTTCCGCAAAAATGTCTTTGACATGTTCGACGGTAAAATCGCGGCCGGCCAGGCCGTAGATGTAGTTGACAGCTTCCAACAGGACTTTATTGCGGTAGAGGGCCGCAGGGACTTCCATTCCCAGGGGGCCGCAGCAGCCGTTGTAGCTCTCGCACCGGTCCATGATGGCCAGGGCACGGCAGCCGCCAAGTGCCTCTGCCAGCTGTTTTTCAGGGAAGGGACGGAAGACACGAAGCTTGAGGACGCCGACTTTCCAGCCCTCTTCTCGCAGCTGGTCAACCGCTGCTTTGGCGGTGCCCGCCGCGGAGCCCATGATCAGCATGATATAGTCAGCATCTTCTGTGCGGTATTCTTCAAAAAATCCGTAGCTGCGGCCGGACATCTTCTCGAACCGCTCCGCCACCTCAAGGATGACCTGGCCGGTCTGTTCCATGGCATCTTCCTGGGCTTTCTTGGCTTCCATGGCGTAATTGGAAACGGAATAGGGGCCGACCGCCACCGGTTTTCCGGGGTTGAGGAGAAATTCCTCGGGCTGATAGGTGCCGACAAAATCACGGACCGGAGCGTCCTCCAGAAGCTCGATGTTTTCCACTGCGTGGCTGGTGATAAAACCGTCCTGGCAGACCATGACCGGCAGATGGACCCT
>Ga0256407_10007858_pt1 | contig 15844 bp, 14 predicted proteins | sample RumenRJG_04DNA_FD_193489 | JGI IMG/M metagenome (GOLD analysis project Ga0256407, IMG submission 193489) | Bovine rumen microbial communities from Lethbridge, Alberta, Canada - RJG_04 | ecosystem: Host-associated > Mammals > Digestive system > Stomach > Rumen | place: Canada: Alberta...
TGCTTTAATAAAAGCTGCATCGTTAAAGTCAGGATGGAAAACATCATTAAAGGTGGCAGAGATATCTTCTCCTTCGCTTTGTTTAACGTTTGTTTCGTACACTCTTTTAATTTTACTAGCGAGAGATTCGCCTAAGTTTTGAATTAATAATCCATATAATAAAGCATCGTTAAAGAACTTGCTTGGAGTTTTAGGTGCATAAAGCACGTAATGATAGATAGAAATGTTATTTGCTTTTTCTAATTTGGTTTTAACTAAACCCACTGCTTCAAGTTGCTTACGAGCTTCAATAAATTCACCAGTGGAGATTTTCATTCTTAAAAGAATTTCTTCATGACTACTTAAAGAAATAATCTTTTGATTTTCTGATTCACTCCAGAAAGTAAAATAAACCGCTAATGCGGTATAGCCAATAATCGGTTGATAAAGATTAGTAATCGTATCACGATCATAATCCGCAAGCAGAGAGGAAACTTTGATATCAAACATGTCATTTTGAGATAAAATAACCATCAGCTTTCCCCTCCCTAGTTGCAAAAATTATGTGCCAAAAAAACAAGGGTTTCAACAAGAAAAAAAGTGATATTTTTGCTTGACAAAATTATCCACACGCAAGTAATTCAATGATTTATACTTTGTATAAATCTTTATATCTTAAATTCACTCTATTAAAGTTATCCACATTTTATTTTGTGGAAAAGTCAATTTTATAAGGCTGTTATTTGTCTAATTGAAACCGCTATTTTCTATCCTTTAAAAAATATTAAAAAAATATTTTATATTGTAAAAAGTCAGTGATATGATTATACAGAGGAAATTGATTATGATTAGAAGAATTGCAGTCTTAACAAGTGGCGGAGACGCCCCAGGAATGAATGCTGCTGTAAGAGCAGTTATCAGAGCTGGATTATATCAAGGAAAAGAAATGTACGTTATCTTTGATGGTTATAAAGGATTAGTTGAAGGTGATATTCACCAAGTTACAAAAGAATTCACCCAAGACATCATCAATAGAGGCGGAACAATCTTAAGAAGTTCACGTTTACCAGAATTCAAGAATCTTGATGTCCAAGAAAAAGCTATCGAAAGATTAAGAGATTTAGATATCGATGCTTTAGTAGGTATCGGAGGAGATGGTACATATCGTGGCCTTTTAGATTTAGCCAAACTCGGATTCCCAGTGGTTGGTATTCCAGGAAGTATTGATAATGATGTTGCCTCTACTGACTACACCATCGGATTTATGACTGCTTTAAATACAATTTGTGACTGTGTCGATAAAATCAAAGACACATCTACATCACACCAACGCTGTAGCGTTATCGAAGTTATGGGACGTCACTGTGGTGACTTAGCAATATTCTCCTCTATTGCAGAAGCTGCTGAATTAACAATCACATACGATCACCCATATGATGAAGAACACATCTTCAAGAAATTAAGAAAACTTAAAGCACAAAAGAAGAGCCACGCGATTGTTATCGTTAGTGAAAATCTTCTTGATGTTAGAGAACTTGGTAACAAGATTCAAGCCAAAACCGGATTTGATACAAATGTTGAAATCCTTGGTCACCTCCAAAGAGGTGGCGCACCAAGTGCGTTTGATAGAATCTTAGCAAGTAGAATGGGTGCTAAAGCTATCGAAGTCTTAGTTAACGAAGACTATGGAAAAGGCAAAGTCATCGGTATTGTCGATGAAGATGTCGTTGCTATCGATATTGAAGAAGCCCTTTCAATGAAACGTGATACACACGAAAACTTATTATCATTGATTAATATGTTGCAATAGCAACAATTAATAAACTGTAGCCCACTATTGTATTGTGGAGGAATTTAATTAGGAGGTTTTTATGAAAATTCAACTACACGACGGCTCAATTGTCGAAATTGAAAAGAATTCCAAAGAAGCATTTGAAGTTCTCAATCACTCAACGAGCCACTTATTAGCAGAAGCTATCCAAGAGCTTTACCCAGATGCCTTATTTGGATTTGGTCCAGCAATTGAAGAAGGCTTCTATTATGACATCGATTTTAAAGAACAAATCACTGAAGCTGATTTAGCTAAAATCGAAAAGAAAATGCACGAACTTTCAGCAAAAGATGAAAGAATCGTTAGAGAAGTTCTTCCTAAGGAAGAAGCACTCAAAAGATTTGCAAACAATCCTTATAAGATTGAACTTATCAATGATATTGATGAAGACATCACTATTTACACTCAAGGTAAGTTCACTGATTTATGCCGTGGACCACACTTATTAGCCACCGGTCAAATCAAACACTTCAAGTTATTAAACTTAGCCGGTGCTTATTGGAGAGGAAACTCCAAAAACAAAATGCTTGTTAGAATCTATGGTACAAGCTGGTTCACCGCTGAAGATTTAAATAATCACTTAGCTGCGTTAGAAGAACGCAAAAAGAGAGATCACCGTATCTTAGGAAGACAATTAGGTTTATTCCTTCTTTCTGAATATGGCCCAGGATTCCCATTCTGGCTACCAAACGGAATGATCTTGCTTGATGAATTAAAGAGATATTGGATGGATGTCCATAAGAAATATGGATATAAATTCATTAACACCCCAATTATTCTTTCTAGAGAATTATGGGAAACTTCAGGTCACTGGGATCACTATCAAAGCAACATGTACACCACCAAGATTGATGATCGTGACTTTGCTATCAAGCCAATGAACTGCCCAGGCAGCATTATCGTTTATAAGAATGAATTACATTCCTACAAAGATTTGCCACTTCGTTATGCAGAGCTTGGCTTAGTCCACCGTCATGAAGCTAGTGGCGCTCTTAACGGATTATTCCGTGTAAGAAGCTTTACACAAGATGATGCACATACCTATGTTAGAGAAGACCAAATTGAAGACGAAATCGTTTCCATCCTAAAACTCTATGATGAGATTTATACAGTCTTCGGATTAGACTATAGAATTGAATTATCAACAAGACCTGAAGAAGGTTATATTGGTGATATCAATATTTGGAACAAATCAGAAGCTATTTTAGCAGATGTTTGCCAAAGATCTGGAAAAGAATTCAAGATCAATCCAGGAGATGGAGCTTTCTATGGACCAAAACTTGACTTTAAGCTAAAAGATTCCATGGGTAGAACCTGGCAATGTGGCACTGTCCAATTAGATATGAATCTTCCAGGAAGATTTGATTGCTTCTACATCGATAAAGATGGAGAAAAGAAAACTCCAATTATGATTCATAGAGCATGCTTAGGAAGTATTGAAAGATTCACTGGTATGATTATTGAAAATTACGCTGGCGCATTCCCAACCTGGTTAGCACCAGTTCAAGTCGAATTATTGCCAGTTAATAATGAATTCCATCTCGAATACACCGATGAATTATATAGGTTAATGTCTGAACACGGATTAAGAGTCGAAAAAGACGACGCTAACGAAAAGCTTGGATATCGTTTAAGAAATACTCAAGTCCGTAAGATTCCTTACACCATCGTTATCGGTGATAATGAAAGAGACAATAGAACTGTTACTTATCGTAAGTACGGACAAAAGGAACAAATCACAGTTTCTATTGATGAATTCTTAAAGCTCATTGATGAAGAAATTAAGAGCAAAGCTCGACTTCAATAATTCAAATTTTTAAGAAGATTGGCGGTCTCGCCAATCTTTTTTTATGTTTTATCTTTTCAAAATTCTCTATTTATATATAATTGATTTGTTTTTTAGAATGGAAAGAAAACAATGAGCAAAAAGATTAAACAAATAGATACACATAGACCAAACAAAAGAATTTGGTTCATATTCTCACTCATCATCTGGGTTGGTTCGTTCTTTATGAAACTCATCAATAGAGCAAAAATCGTAAAACTAAACCAAATCCCAAAACCTCCATATTTATTAATTTCATCTCACGCTTCGATGATGGATTTTTATATGGCAACATTAGGAACATTCCCACATCGTCCATATTGGGTTTCCACAGTTGAAGAATTCATTGATAAATACTTCTTATTTAGGCGTTTAGGAGTTATCTCAAAGAGAAAATTCACAAACGATCCTAAAAGCGCAATGTTAATGCTTGAAGTAGTTCAAAAAAGAAGGAAAATCATGATTATCTATCCTGAAGCTAGATATTCATTTGTTGGAGAACAAGAACGTATTGATAATGGTTTAGGTAAATTTGCTAAAACCGCTAAAGTGCCAGTCGTCTATATGGCGTGTCATGGAGATTACTTATATCAACCTCAGTGGTCTGATAGAAAAGTAAGAAAAGTTCGCCCTATCGTTGCAGAGATGGAAACAATTATTGATAAATTCGATATTGAAACAATGACTGCTGATGAAATCCAAAAGAAGATTGAAGACAACTTCAAAATTTCAGAAGAAGAATGGATGAGAAAGAAAAATATTCTTATCAAATATCCAAATAGAGCAGTTGGATTACATCGTTTACTCTACAAATGTCCACATTGTGGAACTGAATTTGAAATGTCTTCAGAAGGTAATTTCCTTAAATGTGATCACTGTGGTGTGACATATGAATATTTAGAAAATGGTCAACTAAAATGTGTTAATGCTGAAACAAAATTCGATTGGCCAAGCAAATGGTATTACTGGGAAAAAGAATGCGTTAAGCAAGAAGTCCTTAACGGAACATACCATTTTGAAGATGATGTTAGGGTAGAACGTCTAGAAGGTGTAGGAGTAGGTTTTGTACCTCTTGAAGGTAAATTCCATCTCACTCATTCCATCAACGATGGAATATCTTGTGTTGGTGACAACTTTGACTTCCACCGCTCATCTTTACAAAGCTACGCTATTCACATTGAATATAACTACAAAGGTAGAGGTGCGTTCATTGAGTTATCAACTCAAACAGAAACATATTTCGTTTATCCACTATCTTGTCCACACGGCATTACCAAGGTCCATTTCGCGGTCGAACATATCTACAACTATTTGAAGAATGATATGCGAAAAGAAGAGGATAAAAATATTTAAAATAATGCTTTACACTCATAAATGAGTAATGTATAGTTAATACGCAAATAAATAGGTAGAAAGTAGAGGCACCCGCTTCTCGCCAGATCGATATAATATTGGTTGGCTCATTACTACAAATCTAGGGGTTAAGATTAGTACGGGTGCAATTCGCTTGCATCCGTTTTTTTGACAAAAGGAGATGATATTTATCCAAGACAACAACTACGGCAACAATAGAAAGCCAAATCAACCAAAAGAATTAATTAACGAACTCATCAGATTCCCACAAGTACGCTTAATTGGACCAGATGGAGAACAATTAGGAGTTATGTCTTCTAGAGAAGCACAACTCAAAGCAAACGAATACAATCTCGATTTATTCTGTGTTGCACCTAACTCCACTCCACCAGTGTGCAAAATTCTCAATTACGGTAAATACCGTTATGAGCAACAAAAGAAAGCAAAAGAAAATCGTAAGAATCAAGTGAAGATTGAAGTGAAAGAAATTCAATTAACTCCACAAATCGGTGCTCACGACATGGAAACCAAAGCTCGCGCAGCTATCAAATTCCTTGAACAAGGAAATAAGATTAAAGTTGGTGTGAGATATAGAGGACGTCAAATGACTCACTTAGAGGTTGGAGAAGAAGCCTTGAATAAATTCATCGAATTATTAGGCGACATTGCGCAAATTGAAAAACCTGCGCAAATGGAAGGTCGCTGGTTACTCGCTATAATAGCGCCAAAAAGAAAGTAGGAGGAAAATCACATGCCAAAAATGAAAAGCAAACGTGCTTTAATGAAAAGAATTAAAGTCACAGGCAGCGGAAAAGTCACAAGACATCACGCTTACACATCCCATTTAGCCCCACACAAAACAACAAAACAAAAGAGACACTTAATGAAAGGTGCATCTGTTCATAAGACAGACCTTAAGAGAGTTAAGTATCTCATCGTAAAGTAAGGAGGAAATGACCAATGAGAGTTAAAGGCGGTACAGTTACACACGCAAGACGTAAAAAAATGCTCAAGAGAGCAAGTGGTTATTTCGGAAGCAAACACTTACTCTACAAGACTGCGAAAGAACAAGTCATGCACAGCTTACGCTATGCGTACATCTCTCGTAGAACTGTTAAAAGAGACTATCGTAAACTCTGGATCAGACGTATCAACGCTGCTTGCAGAATGAATGACATCTCTTATAGCAAATTCATGTATGGTTTAAAAGTTGCCAACATTCAAGTTAACAGAAAAATGTTATCTGAGCTCGCAATCAACGACCCAAGTGCATTTGCAGATTTAGTCAAAACAGCTAAAGCAAACATTAAGTAATTAATTACTTAAGTAAAAAAATATCAGGACTTCGGTCCTGATTTTTTTATTGAATTATTTTAACTTCAACGTTGTTAAGAGCTTCTTCAATCATTGAATCAAAATCAAATTTTTCTTCAAACGATTTTGCCTCATTTAATTGAGGAGCAGTCTTAGGTGCTTTTGGAGTAAAGATTGTACAGCAATCTTCGTAAGGTCTAATTGAAATCTCATAAGTATCAATTTTCTTACTGATTTGAATAATCTCTAACTTATCCATTGTTGCACATGGACGAATAACTGGTAAGTTAGTCACTTCATTAATTACATTAATTGATTGAAGTGTTTGACTTGCCACTTGCCCTACTGATTCACCACTACTGATAACTGGGCATTTTCTACGTCTAGCGAGTCGATCCGCTAAACGATACATCATTCTTCTCATGAGTGTGATGCAATAGCTTTCAGGAGCGTTATCGTATATTGCTTCTTGTATCTTAGTAAATGGAACAATATTGAGTCTAATTTCTGGCTGATATCTATTTAATTTATGCAATAAATCTTCAAGTTTATAAATAACAGCTTCTTGAGTGTATGGAGGAGATGCGAAATGAATACATTCGATTTTAACTCCTCTTCTCATTAATAGATACGCTGCCACTGGGGAATCAATACCACCGGAAAGCATATGCATTGATTTTCCGCCGACGCCTAAAGGGTATCCACCCGCTCCTTCATATGTCTTAATGAAGATATAAGTTCCTTCTTCTCTTACTTCAATTTGAAGTAAGATATCAGGATTATGGACATCAACTCTTAAATCAGTGTTTCTTAAAATAACAGGAGCGACTTGACGAATGATATCATCAGAAATAAGAGGGAATTTTTTATTGCTTCTCTTACATTTGACTTTAAAGGTTTTGCCTTCTTCAAGTTTGATAAGGTCTAAAGAAGCTTTCTTAATTACTTCAATATCATTTTCAACTTTATGAACCAAGGATAGACCTTGAATGCCGCTAACATCTTGAAGTCTTGCCACTACTGGCTCATGATCTTGTCCATTAAGATGAACATAGATGTGATCATATCTAGACTCAATTTCTAAACCATCAAAATCTTTTAAAGCATGTTTGATATTTAAATAGAGTCTATGGATAAAGTCTTGCTTATTCTTTCCTTTGGTGGATAATTCACCAAATCTAATCATTATATAATCGTAATATATCATCGAATTTCTCCAATTATTTCATCTAATATAGATACATATGTATCTATTTCTTCCATTGTGTTACTGCTATCTAGCGACACTCTAACAGTGTTATTAATTGCTTTTTCACTCTTCCCTAAAGAAGCAACAACATAACTTCCTTTTTCTTTAGAAGAATGGCATGCACTAGTTGAAGACACCATTATATTGCTGTTACTTAATGCTTCCACAACGACGCTTCCTTTTTTAGAAATCGTAGAGAAGTTAATGATATAAGGATTAATAACTGTTGGAACATTTAATTCATATAATTCTGGTTTGTTTCTTAGATAAGCAAGAAGTCTATCCGCCATTTCTTTTACATGAACATAATTCTTCTTTTCATCTTTAAGAGCGAGTTGAACTGCTTTAACTAATGCATTAGCGTTAGCAAGATCTTCAGTCCCACTTCGATAACCATATTCTTGTCCGCCGCCACTATTTAGAGGCAATAATTCAATTTTCTTCTTTTTGATTAAGGCGCCAAAGCCAACTAGTCCATGGATTTTATGACCAGAGATTGTTAATAAATCAACTTTGGAATAATTGATTTCTTTCTCTAACTTTCCAATTGCTTGACAAGCATCAACATGGAATATTGCTTTTGGATATTTTTCTAATAGATTAGAAATATCTTCAATTGGATTAATAGCGCCTATCTCGTTATTCACCGCCATAATAGAGACTAATATTGTTTTATCAGTCATCGCAGCTTCAACCATTTGGGAAGTGATTATTCCATCTTCGTTAGGTTTTAGATAAGTTACTTTGAATCCAAACTCTTTTTCTAATTGAGCGTATGCTTCCAAGATTGAAGGATGCTCATATGCAGTAGTAATAAGATGATTACCACGATTTTTGTATCTTAACGCCACTCCTTTAACTGCTAAATTATTAGCTTCGGTAGCGCCAGAAAGATAGACTACTTCATGGTCTTTAAGATTAAATAATCTTAAGATTTCTTCTTTGCTTCTATTTAATAAGTAAAAAGACTTTTGTCCTTCTTTATGAATTGAAGATGGGTTAGCAAAATAAACGACATGTGTGTCGTTATACACTTTTAAAACTTCTTCGTTTACTCTTGTGGTAGAAGCGTTATCTAAATATATCAATTTGCTATTGTTAATTTTCATTATCTAAGTGACGATTCTTGTATAAGGAATTGGCTTGAGAATAAACGCTTTGGAAATCACCCTTTTGGAATCCAATCTCAAGTTGATTTACTGTGTGGTTAATATCTTGTTCATCACGATCACGATTAAGGATGACCAAAGATCTTTCTGCCACTTTTGCGTTACGTGTTTTATTTTCAATATCTTCAAACATTGGATTTGCAATGTTTTTAAGGTTAGTGATTTTATTGTTGATGTCTTCAACATCAATTGGCTTAGTTTGAACGCCTTGATAAATATCGTTAAGGACTTCAAAAACAGCTTCAATTTTTTCTCTATAAAGAGAAGAGAAGGATTCAATATTCACTTCATCTAACGCTCTTTCAGCTTCCTTAACTTGATAGTAATAAACCGAAATCATGTTATACGCTTCTTCAGCAGTGCTCTTTAAAGAGTCAATGTACATTTTGAAATTAGTAACGCCTTTATTGACGATACTATAGTTTGCTTCTAGTTCATCAAGTTTGGATTTAAGAAGTGAATATGGTTGACGTGTTCCACTATGAACGAAGCCATCCAAATATCTCTTAGAATTTCCTAAATCATCAACTGACTTTCCTAACGAATCGATTTTTTCAATTTCGGTTGGAGAAATAATATAAATGTTTTTAATTTCAGGTAACAACGCACAAATACGTAAAAATACTTTTTCAACATTGTTCACTGATTGATATACGAAATCGTAATGCTCTCTGAAATAATCACGAGCAGTAACTTCATCATCAAGTTTTTGTCTCATTGAATCAATTTCCACGAGAATGAGTTCTAACTCTGAACTGACACCACCAATTTGAAGGTTAATAATCCTCTTGCTAATTTCTTGGATTTTCTTCTTCCATTCTTCGATGTGATTTTTGAATGATAAATGGTAAAGAGGGACACCTTGTTTTTCGGTTTCTTTGTATTTGTTTTGAAGTGAAGTAAGTGCTTCAGGAATATCAGTTTTAATTGTTTTACAAAGTTTTGGAAGTTCGATAAGAACATGACCAAGAGCAGTAAGAACACTATTAAGTGAAGCAGCCTCTGAATTAATTTCTTCGTATTCGGCGCCTTCTAATTGCTCATCAAATCTTGCAAAGGAAGCATCAATTTTATCGAACATTTTATTAAATGTTGCGGCAACCATTTCAAGATCATTACTCTCGGAATAATAAGTTTGTTTAACGTGACGATATACTTCACGTAAGTGATCAATTGTTCTTCTGCAATCTTCTTCAAGCTTAATTACTTCGTAAAGATCATGGTCTAAGTTATTAACGCTTTCAGTTAAATTCTCCACTGCTTTCTTAGCTTCGCTAATAACAGACTTAATATTCTTATATTGCTTTGCAGCTAAAAGAGACTTTAATTGTTTTAAAATTGAATCAGCGTAGGCATCTTCGTTATCATGAATTGATTTAAATCTACGATAAAATTGCTCATATTTTGATAAGTATAAGAGGTTGGTTCTAGAGATAATCTCTAGTCTATGGATATATTGGGTATCTTGTCCTAATAGTAAAGCATCACAATGTGAGAATTGTTTCTCTAAATTGCTAACTTGTTTACGGAATTTGAATCTTGAAATAACAAAGAAATAAAGGAGTATTCCAAGAACAGTAGCCACTATAACAGAAGCGACTACAATAAGGACAGTTTCATTTAAACCGAGGAATATGAGCATACTAATACCTCCAACTTAATCAAAGATTAATCAAGTATATTATACAAAAATGAAATCGAGGAGAAAACCTATTTTGAATTAAAGTCAAAATAAGCAAAAATCTACTGCGCTTATCTTCAATATTTTTTGAATTAATATTTTAAGTTTAGTAGGTTATTTTACGAAGATTATTTTTTCTAATTTTTCTCCACTATTTTCCTACTTTAAGCACTTTTGAAAAAATATTTAATTTTTTTATTGTATGAATGATTTTAATCCTGTATATTATTTACTGCATGTAATGCAGCACATAAATACTGCCTGTCTGATGTTTGATACGGCTGTAACGGAGTAACCTAAGCTACAATGGCGAAACAAAATCAAACACCCGAGGCAAGGAATTTATGCCTATTCATTATTTTGCAAAAAATAAAGAAAGGAAGTACGAAGTCATGAGATATACTGGATCAGACTGGAAAAGAAGTCGTAGATTAGGCTTTTCAACTCTTGAAACTAACAAAGAACTCCAAAAACGTCCATATGGACCTGGTCAACACGGAGCTTCTCGTAAGAAAAAACCATCTGAATATGGTAAGCAATTAGTTGAAAAACAAAAACTAAGACAAATGTATGGTGTCAACGAAAGACAATTCAGAAGATTATTCATGATTGCCTTATCTAGTAAAGAAGTTACTGGTTTTGCATTTATGAAATTACTCGAATCCCGTTTAGACAACCTCGTCTACCGTATGGGTTTCGCCCGTACTCGTAAAGGTGCTAGACAACTCGTCAATCACGGACACATTGAAGTTAACGGTAAAAAAGTTGATATTCCATCTTACTTATGTTCTCTCAATGATGTCATCTCCGTTAAGGAAGGCGACAGAGATATGAAAGTTATCAAAGAATCACTCGAATCCATCGCAACCAAAGTTGGTTGGGTTGAAGTTGACGCTGCTAACTTCTCAGGTAAATACATTAGAGAACCAGAACGTAGTGAATTAACTCAACAAATCACCGAATCACAAATCGTTGAATACTACAACCGTAAACTCTAATATCATGCATTACGCAAAAGACTCACTTATGTGGGTCTTTTTTCTTTATGTTTATATAAAATTATGCTATATTTCTACATAGTAGGAGGACTCATAATATGGGCATATATGAAGAGTTACAAGCTAGAGGCTTAATTGCTCAAGTTACTGATGAAAAAGAAATTCGCGAACTAATTAACAATGGTAACGCTAAATTTTATATTGGTTTCGATCCTACTGCTGATTCATTACACGTTGGTCACTTCATGGCGTTATGCTTAATGAAAAGGCTTCAAATGGCAGGCAATACTCCAGTTGTATTATTAGGTGGAGGAACAGGCCACGTTGGAGATCCATCAGGAAGAAGCGACTTAAGAAAAATGATGGACGAAGAACAAATTGATCACAACGTCGAATGCTTCAAAAAACAAATGTCGAGATTCATTGATTTTAATAAAGCAATCGTCGTTAATAATAAAGATTGGCTACTTAATCTCAACTATGTTGAATTCCTTAGAGATGTTGGTCCACACTTCTCTGTTAACAACATGTTAAGAGCAGAATGCTATAAGCAAAGAATGGAAAAAGGTCTCTCCTTCTTAGAATTCAACTACATGATTATGCAAGCTTATGACTTCTATTACTTAAATCAACACTACGGATGCAATATGCAATTCGGTGGCGATGACCAATGGTCAAATATGCTTGCTGGTACAGAATTAATTAGAAAGAAAACCGGTAAAGACGCTTACGCGATGACCATCACTCTTCTTCTTAATAGCGAAGGAAAGAAAATGGGCAAAACCGCTAACGGAGCAGTTTGGCTAGATCCAAATAAAACTACACCATTCGAATTCTTCCAATACTGGAGAAATATTGAAGATGCAGATGTCATTAAATGTTTCAAATTATTAACATTCCTATCTTTAGATAGAATTAATGAAATCGCATCTTGGGATGATAGTAGAATTAACGAGAAAAAAGAGATTCTTGCTTACGAATTAACTAAGCTAGTCCATGGCGAAGAAGAAGCTAATAAAGTATTAGCAGCTGCAAGAAGCTTATTCTCTGGAGAAGGAAATGATGAAAATATGCCTTCTTGTGAATTAGAACTTAGCGAATACACTATTACTGACTTATTAGTAGCGACTCAGTTATGTGCTTCAAAGAGTGAAGCAAGACGACTTATCGAACAAGGTGGTGTCTCGGTCGATGGAGAAAAGATTACTAATCCAAACGAAATGATTGATATCACTTCACCTCGTAAAATTAAAAAAGGAAAGAAAGTATTCCTTAAGGTAAACAAAAAATAGCCGGCTGGCTATTTTTTTATATCCTTTTATATTAATAAATTGGATAAGGGACTTTTTTAAGTCTCTTAGATGGATAGTTTGCTCTACCTTCTTTTGCTTGTGGTTTGCCATCAAGCATAACTAAGTCACCGGTAAATCCACAAGTTGTGTTATTTACAAAATAAGTACCAACACCATATAGATCCACCGGAACCTTTAATTCATTCCACTCTTTAATCTTTTGAGCGTTGAAGGAACAAGAAACGATGATTTTAACATAGTTAAATCCTTCTTTATCCAAAGCTTCTCTAAGAGCAAAAACGAGTTCTTTACAAACTCCATGAGGATCAAATCCTGATGTATCTTTATCATCAAAATAATGATCAATTAAAGCTTTAGAAGTATCGATACGAACTCCATTAAGATCAGTTTTAAGAACTCTAGCAAGTTTTAACGAATCAGTAACAACATCGTTATTGTAATCAATTAAGGCAGTTACTTTTTCGTTTGGGAATGTCTCGTGATAGATTTGAGCAGCTTTGATGACATCGCCACCACAAACTTGGATTAAGGCATGTGGCATAGTTCCCATACCTTTTCCGCCCCACCACTTACCTTGAGCATCGGTACTAACGCGGTCAATACCTGCTACATAAGTTGCATAGCCATCACCAACTTGGGTGTGATAATCATCTTGACGGTCTGCCATAGAAAATACTGGAGTATTACCAGCAACCTTTAAGACTTCTCTAACGTTAGTGGCAACGCTAGTTCTTCTTGCTAAGATGCCATCGATTACACTTTCTAAGAATCCGAAGTTTTCGTATTTACCAGTAACTTTAAGAACTGGTTCCATGTTATCGATGATATCTCCATCATTAAGCGCTTCAATCACTAATTCTTCAGGATGAATAGCGTAGGTATGGATTACCGCAATTGCTTCATCAATTCCGCAAAGCATAGCGTCATCCCTTCTTTGGAACCATTGCATGGTAACAATATGGTTAGGAGCATGTTCTTTAACAATTTTATTACTTTTTAAAAAGTAATTAGCAGCGTAAAAGCCTTCTCCTAATTCTTTTTCAAATTGGAATGTTTTATTTGTAAGGCGTGAGATTTTGCCTTGTTTTTTAAGTTCAATTTCAAGCATATTAGATGACCTCCATCTTGAAGAAATCAATGTTTTCTGGGATATTCTCAGTTATTTCGATTAGTTCGTTTTCTTTTTCGTTTTCAATGAACAAATCATGATATGAGCAGAACCTTCCTTTAGAGATAGTTCCATCTCTTAAGAATGTTCCTTCTTTTGCGTAGACCATGAGATGGCCTTTATTTAGTTTAGTGATATAACCGCTTTCATTTTTATAGTCGAGGCGATTAAGTTTGTAATCGCTTAATATCGAATTAATGACATCAATTAACGGATCAGCAGGAAGGAAGATAATTCCTGAATATTTGATTTTCGCGTATCGGATAAAGTTCTTTATACGATAAGCAGTAATCTCTTCGTTATGATATAAGACTTCCATCTGCTTACTCAGTGATACCACTGAAGTTACTTCATCATCAGAAAGTTTGATTAGCAAAGTATTGTCGAGTTCGTGATTGTTAAAAATACCATAGTTCTTAATCATTTATCGTAAATAACTCTCTTAATTGGAGTTCCTTCTTTCCTAAAAAATTCTTCGTATTCAGTTGATGTATCAAATTCGTCATCGCCAAGATAGTTTTCGGTGTAACTAATTAATTTAAATGATGAATTTTCAAAATATTCTAAGGAATCTTTAAATAAATCAGAATTATCAGTCTTGAAGATTAATCTTCCACCTTTCGCTAAGACTCTATGATATTCCTTCAGGAATAAATCACTTGTTAATCTTCTTTTGTGATGCCTTTTCTTCGGCCATGGATCAGAGAAGTTAAGGAAGATAGTTTTAATGCTTCCGTCTTTGAAGTTTGGAAGAAGTTGCTGTGCATCAGCGTAAATTAGCTTAGCGTTTTTAACATCCGCTTCCACCATTTTCTTTGCTGTTATTCCAGCGCATGTGACATTCTTTTCAACTCCGATAAAACTAAGTTCAGGAAACTTGTTTGCCATCTTTATTAAGAATTCACCTTTACCTGAGCCAATCTCTAAATAAATATTATTTAAAGAAGATAATTCTTCTATTGGAAGAGATATCTCAGGATGTTCATCTAAAAATGGCTTAGCCCACGCTTTGAATTTAGTTCTCATCTTTTAGTTTGTTTCCTAAATCAACGATAGCGCGTGCGTAAACGCTCATACCTTTAAAGAGATCTTCTTTTTTAGTTGATTCTCCTGGAGAGTGCATATTGCTTTCCCAGCCTGGGAATTGCATACCAAAGGCGACAACATTATCTGCTTCTTTAGCGTATGTTCCTCCTCCAATAGCAAGAGGCTCAGTTTCTAAATCATCAGTCTCATCACGATAAGACTTTAATAATGTTGAAATGAGTAACGTATCTTTTGCGTAGAAAAGCAATGGAGATTCCCCTACTACTTTAACCGCGAATGGTTTATTAACTTCTTTAATGGTGTTTAATAGTTCTTCTTTATCACATGTATCGACATAGCGGAAATTACATGTTAAAGAGAATTCTCCACCTTTATAGGAAATAAGTCCAACGTTAGAAGAATTATGTCCCATATCTTTAGATGTTCCAGCGCATTTATAACCGCTTCCATCTAATGGTGTATATAATTTCTTAATTTGCATTAATTTTGGATCTTTAGTGAAATCTGCTAAAGCAGAAATCGCCATCATACCAGCGTTAACTCCAAGTTCAGGAAGAGCACCATGCGCTGCTACACCCTTAAAGATAATAGTCGAGACATCATCAGCAGTATGAATCTCCGCTTCACTTCTCTTATAGTTATTAAGAATGTAATTTAAGAATTCAGTATTGAGTTCAAATTTCACTTCACATCTTTCAATAACGGCGTTACTAGCGGTTCCGCCTTCAATAGAAATTAAGCCAGGAACATTGAGTTTTCCATGAACATTAAAGGTATAAATACCTTTTTCAGCGTATATTAGTGGGAAGTCACTATCTGGAGAGAAACCTAATGTTGGTTGAGGTTTTTTAAGTGTTTTGAAGTAATGTTCCATACATAAGGAACCTCTTTCTTCATTACCTCCAACAAGGAATCTA
>Ga0256407_10007859_pt1 | contig 15842 bp, 11 predicted proteins | sample RumenRJG_04DNA_FD_193489 | JGI IMG/M metagenome (GOLD analysis project Ga0256407, IMG submission 193489) | Bovine rumen microbial communities from Lethbridge, Alberta, Canada - RJG_04 | ecosystem: Host-associated > Mammals > Digestive system > Stomach > Rumen | place: Canada: Alberta...
AACCGAATGTTGAGGATCCGCTGGACGTTTTGGCCAAAGTAGGCGGATTTGATCTGGCCGCCATGTGCGGAGTCTTTCTCGGATGCGCGAAGTACGGAATTCCGGCGGTCATTGACGGCGTGATCTCTGCCGCGGCTGCGCTGTGCGCCGTGAAGATGTGTCCGGCATGCCGGGATTACCTTTTCCCGTCTCATCAGTCTGTGGAGCCAGGTTACATGGCAGCAATGGAAGCGCTCGGGATCGAACCGTGGTTCAAGCTGGACATGCGGCTCGGGGAGGGCAGCGGCTGCACGATGTCCTTCGCGGTGATGGAGGCTGCCTGTGCGATCCTGGAGAGGATGGCGACCTTTGAGAAAGCCGGAATCGACGACAGCTATCTGGAAGAGATCCGGGAAGCGGAAAAGAAAGAACTGGAATGAGGGTTTTATGATTCGTTACAGGCTGATCAGTATTTTGATAGGGGCCGGGCTGGACTGCCTGATCGGGGATCCGCAGTGGATGCCGCATCCGGTGCGCCTTATGGGAGCGCTGATCTCGGCGCTGGAAAAACTCCTGCGCAGGGAAGAAGACTCGACAGCGGAACTCCGGTTCAAGGGTCTTGTTGTAACCATATTCGTGCTCTCGACGACGATCCGGATTACATGGGGACTGCTCATAAGACTTTACGGGCTGCACCCCGCGGCGGGGGTTGCCGCGGAATCTATTTTGTGCTGTTATGCGCTGGCAGCCAGAAATCTTCAGGATTCGTCGATGGAGGTATATGAAGCGCTGACAGCGGCTGATGGAAGCCTTTCCAAAGCGCGCCGCGCGGTATCGATGATCGTGGGACGCGACACGGAGAATCTGGACCAGAAAGGCGTCATCCGAGCGGCTGTGGAGACCGTGGCGGAGAACACTGCGGACGGCGTCATCGCACCGCTTTTCTTTCTTGCGCTCGGAGGCGCGGTCGGCGGTATGGCCTACAAAGCGATCAATACCATGGACTCCATGCTTGGTTACAAGAATGAGAGATATCAATATTTTGGCACGGCGGCGGCGCGCCTGGACGATGCGGCGGGATTTATACCCGCGCGGCTTAGCGGGTTACTGCTGGTGGCGGCGGCCGGTCTGACCGGCATGGATGCGGCCGGCGCATGGCGGATCTTCTGCCGCGACCGATACGCCCACAAGAGCCCCAATTCCGCGCAGTCGGAGAGCGCTGTGGCAGGCGCCCTTGGAGTTCAGTTGGCGGGCGACGCGGTCTACGGGGGGCAGGTTGTGCACAAACCCTTCATCGGAGACCCGCTAAGGGAGATCGAAGCGGAGGACATTCGCAGAGCGAACGAGCTTATGTACGCGGCGTCAGGGCTGGGACTCGGACTGGCGGCCGTTCTGTTTGCGGGGATATACCTTTTGTTTTGAGCCTTTACTGGCGGAAAATCCGCCAATAAAGGGAAAAGTGAAAGGGTACCAGCAGGGTCCGGGGGTGAATAGGTACCTGTTTACAAAACCCTTTATTCGCGGAAAATCCGCCAGTAAAGGGAAAAAATAACGACACCGGATGGGATGGAGAGAGAAATGGATCCAGAAAAAATGCAGGTTCATATTCTGTATTTCACACACACAGGCGCAGCTCTGGCCGCGAAGCTGGCTCGAGAACTGGCTCGGGAAGCGAACGTCACATACGCGTCCGGCAAGGGTTGCTGCAAAGAGTGGACGGCGGAACATTTTCGAAAAGGAAATGTCCTGGTCTATATCGGCGCCTGCGGGATCGCGGTCCGCGCGATTGCACCGCACATTGGCAGCAAGGAGACGGATCCGGCAGTGATCGTCATTGACGAAAAGGGAGAGAATGTGATCCCGATCCTGGCAGGGCATCTGGGCGGCGCCAATGAGTGGGCGCGGAAGATCTCAGAACTCACAAAAGGGAAAGCCGTGCTGACAACGGCGACTGATGTCAACGGGGTATTTGCTGTGGACCTTTTTGCAAAGGAAAACCAGCTTCTGATCGGCGACCTGAAGAAAGCAGGGCGCTTTACGGCATCCTTACTTGAAGAAAAAGAAGCGAGTGTGGTAATTCCGCGCAAATATGCGGATGTAATCCGATTTGAAGACGGAAATCCGGCTGAACTGAAGGCATATAATCTGCCGGATGAACAGTTGGCGAGCCTGCATGGTGAAAATGTGGCGCTGATCACACCAGACGCGGAACTTTCGACAAATCCAGACGCGCCGCTAAGACTCATCCCGCGCTGCGTTATTCTGGGCATGGGCTGCCGCAAGGGCAAGTCTTATGAGGAACTTAGGGGTTTTGCGGAAGAGACGCTGCGTGAACTTTGCCTTGAGCGGGAAGCGGTATGTGCGATCGCAAGCATTGATGTCAAAAAAGAGGAACCTGGCCTGGTATCCTTAGCCGCCGATCTCGGTGTTCCTCTGCTGACCTTCAGCGCTGAGGAGCTGGAAAAGGCCGAACTGGAAAACTGGATTTTTACTGAATCTGACAGAGTCAGAGAACATGTCGGCATAGGTAACGTGTGTGAGAGAGCGGCGGCAGCTGCGGGTGCCGGCAAGATTATCAGAGGAAAGACCGCGAAAGATGGGATGACTATCTGCGTTGGGATAAGACTGGTGAAATTATGCTGGAAACCTGAGAACAAATCTGACAGAAATGATCCAAAAGGACATTTGTTTGTCGTTGGGATCGGCCCCGGAAACCCCGAAGGGATGACCGGGCAGGCCGCGGCAGCGCTTGAGAGCAGTGATACGATCATCGGCTATTCAGTCTACAATGACTTAGTGAAACCGTATTATCCTGGCAAGCGATATCTCACAACGCCGATGACCGGAGAAGAAGCGAGATGCTGGATGGCGATCGAAGAGGCGAAGGCTGGACACACAGTCGCGCTGATCTGCAGCGGCGACCCGGGCGTTTACGGTATGGCAGGCCTGGTTTTGGAACTTGCAGGAGACAGGGATATTGACATCGAAATCATAAGCGGCGTGACGGCGGCGCTCAGCGGCGCGGCTATTCTGGGAGCCCCGCTGGTGCACGATTTTGCCGTGATCAGCCTCAGTGACAGGCTGACGCCATGGGAAAAGATTGAAAAGAGATTAAGAGCCGCAGCAGAGGCGGATCTGTGCATTGTTCTGTACAACCCGTCGAGCAAAGGCAGGAGAGAGCATCTGCACAGAGCGGCGCAGATCCTGATGGAACATGTACCCGGGATCCGGGTCTGCGGGATCGCGGACAGGATCGGCAGAGACGGCGAGAAAACCAGAGTGATGACGCTTGAAGAACTGGCGGATGCCGAGACAGATATGTTTTCGACGGTTTTTATCGGAAACAGCAGCACGCGGCGGCTTGGAAACAGAATGGTGACGCCGCGCGGTTACAGCTCGGAGAATATAAAAGAGCGGCCTTGAGCAGCGGAAATTCAGACAGCATAGAAAGAAAGCAAAAAGGAGCATACCATGAGTGAATTCGGCACGGAGATCCTCATCTTTGCAGGGACAACAGAAGGGCGCGAACTCGCGGAGCATCTTGCAGGCGCAGGAGTGCGCTGTACCGTGAGCGTGGCGACAGAATACGGCGCTCACATCCTCGGACCCGGAAAAGGGCGGACCGTCCTGCAGGGAAGGCTTACACAAGAGCAGATGGAATTTCTGATCCGTGAGGAGGACTTTACCTGCGTCGTTGATGCGACCCATCCTTTCGCGACCGAGGTCTCGGCGCAGATCAGAAAAGCCTGCGAGGAGACAAAAGTTCCTTATCTGCGCCTTGCAAGGGACACGGAAGGGGAACTGCCTGATGGCGGATTTGGACTATATGAGGCGGCTTCGATGCAGGAGGCAGCGAAGATCCTGCGCGGCATACCCGGCAACCTGTTTCTTACGACAGGGAGCAAAGACCTGCCTCTTTTGGCAGAAGAGATCGGAGAGCCCCAAAGATTGTATGTGCGTGTGCTGCCGTCGGTAGAGAGTCTGAGGATCTGTATGGAGTGCGGGATTCCCGCCGGGCACCTGATCGCCATGCAGGGTCCTTTCACACAGGAACTCAACGTGGACATACTATTGCAGACCGGGGCGAGAGCAGTACTCACCAAAGAGAGCGGCAAAGCCGGCGGATTTGATGAGAAGGTCGCGGCCGCAAAGGAAGTCGGGATCCCGGTAGTAGTTGTCCGCAATCCGGAAAAAGAGTCAAGAGACAGTGACCTTCTGTCCTTTGAAGAGGTTTTGGAGCGCCTTGCGAAGATCACAGGGATCCGTGCGTTGGCGCAGCCGGAGCGGGAATATGTCATGGTCGCGGCGGGACCCGGCGATGCGCGCCACCTATCGGAAGAAGCCAGAGAAGCCGTGGAAGGGGCGGATGTCGTATTCGGCGCTCCGTCAGTCATCGCGCGAGCGAAGGAGACCGGCCTCCTGAGAGCCGGCAAGCTCAGCCAGCCTTTCTATAAGGCCGGTCAAGTTCTTCCTTACATGAAAGAGAACCCTCAGCTGCGGCGCGCGGCGGTCCTTCTGTCCGGAGACACAGGCCTCTACAGCGGGGCGGCGCAGCTTCGCGCAGCACTCGAAGAAGAGGCGGAGCCTGTACGCTTCCGCTATCTGCCCGGTATTTCGTCGGTAGCTGTACTTGCAGCTGCCCTGCAAGTGACCTGGGAGGACGCGGTCATCCTGAGCACCCACGGAAGAGAGCGGGATGTCGTCGGCCATCTGCGCAGGGAGCGCAAAGTCTTCCTGCTTGTGTCGGGGCTTGGCGGCGTTCACAGCACTGCGGAGCTCCTGAAGAAGGCTGTGGCAAACGATGTATTGCCTCGGGAGATCCGGATCGGTTACGGATTCAACCTGTCCCAGGACTCAGCAGAGACAGGATTTGTCTCTTTGGAGCAGCTGGAGAGCCTGGACAAGCGCGGCCTGTACATCCTCTACCTGGAGAATCCGGCGGCGGACGCCTGCCCGGTCACACCCGGCATGGAGGATGAGGCGTTTGCGCGCGCGGAGGTCCCCATGACCAAAGAGGAGGTGCGCGTGATTGCCCTGAGCCGCCTGCGCCTGACCCGGAGAGCCGTGCTCTACGACATCGGAGCCGGTACTGGTTCTGTAAGCGTGGAAGCATCCCACCTGTGTCCCGACGCGAAAGTTTATGCGATCGAGAAGAAGCCGGAAGCGGCCGCGCTCCTGCGCGCGAATCTGTCAAAATACTGCCTTCCGAACGTATCCGTCGTCGAGGCGGAAGCGCCCGAAGGGCTGCAGGAACTTCCTGCTCCCACCCATGTTTTCATCGGAGGGAGCGGACACGCTATGCCCGGGATTCTGAGTGCTGTACTGGCCAAGAATCCGGCTGTTCGCGTAGTGGTGACTTGTGTGACATTAGAGACGCTTTCGCAGACATTGCAGGCTCTTGAGGAACTTCCCGTCACGGAGCCGCAGGTCCGCCAGATCGCGGTGACCCGGGCACATAAAATGGGCAGTTATCACATGATGAAAGCACTGAATCCGATCTATCTGATCGACTTCGAGGGAAAAGTTGAATGAAACAGATCTGTTCCTCTGAAATCCGAATACCGAGGATCCTGATTGCAGCGCCGGGAAGCGGCAGTGGCAAAACGCTTCTGACCTGTGCCCTTCTGCGGCTCCTTCATAGAAAAGGGATCCGGGCGGCGGCTTACAAGTGCGGGCCGGACTTCATCGACCCCATGTTCCACAAAAAGGTGCTCGGAACGCCCTCAAGGAACCTGGACCTGTACCTGGCCGGAGAGGAAGGCGTGCGCAGGTCGTTCGCTGCCGGATGCGAAGGGGCGCAGATCGCTGTGATAGAAGGGGTCATGGGATATTTTGACGGGACAGGAGCCTCCGGCATGGAGGGCTCATCCTATCATTTGGCCTCTGTGCTGCAGGCACCTGTATTGCTCGCAGCCGATGTGCGCGGCATGAGCCGGTCGGCGGCAGCCCTGATCAAAGGGTTTGCAGATTATGGAGAGCAGAAGATGATCCGCGGCGCTTTCTTAAACCGCGTCTCGCCTGTTGTGGCGGACCGGATCTGCGGCTGGCTGGAGAGTGAAGCGAAGATTCCTGTACTGGGGAGTCTTCCCGCGGACGAGACGCTCCACATTGAAAGCAGGCACCTGGGGCTTGTGGAGCCCGATGAGATACCGGATCTCTTGCAAAAGATCGACCATGCGGCAGACCTTCTTGAACAGACGCTGAACCTGGAACTTCTGCTTGAAATCGCGAAGGGTGCACCGGTTCTGAGAGTGGAGAAGGAGAGCGTGAAGGCGCCCGGAACTGTACCAGAGAGTGATTGGGGGGATGCTGTACCGGAGAGCGCCCGGAAGGATTCTACGGCGAAGAGTGCCCGAGAGGATGCTGCAGCGAAGGCCTCACCGGTCACTATTGCTGTGGCGGAAGACGAGGCCTTTTCCTTCTACTATGAGGACAATCTGGAACTCCTGGAGGAACTGGGAGCGGAAATCGTGAGTTTCTCTCCTCTGCATGACACAAGCCTTCCCGAAGCCGACGGACTTCTTATTGGGGGCGGCTATCCGGAATTGAGAGCGCAGGAATTGGCAGCAAACACTTTTATGGTTTCGTCCATTCGCCGGGCGGCAGAACAGGGAATGCCAATGCTCGCAGAGTGCGGAGGTTTTCAATATCTGCAGGAGGAACTTGTGGATGCAGAGGGAACAGCGTACAAAATGTGCGGCGTCTTGAAAGGGAGCAGTCGGATGACGAAAAAGCTGGTCCGCTTTGGTTACGTGGAAGTGAGTGGTGAAGGGCTCTATTTTGGCTCAGGAAGGGCAATCCGGGGACATGAATTTCACTACAGCGACAGCACAAATAACGGAAATGTGTGCAGAGCGGTGAAGCATGACGGAAGAGCCTGGGATTGTATGGTTGTCCAAGGGCGCATCACAGCGGGTTATCCGCACCTGTACTACAGGTCTGACCCTGCTTTTGCGGAAACGTTCGTAGCGGAGTGCAGGAAGTACAGAGAGGAAAGAGGCAGAAGCTAAATCTGGAAATAAAAAGAAAGCATACGACAAGGGAAGAGACTATGAAAATCTGGATCACAGGCGGAGCCGGCAGCGGAAAGTCCTCGCTGGCCCAGGAACTTGCAGCCACTCTGGCGGCGGGAGAGCCTCATTATTACGTGGCGACGATGGTCCCCCGCGACGACGAGGATCGGCGAAGGATCTCACGCCATATTGAAGACAGAGCCGGAATGGGATACAGGACGATCGAGTGCCCCTGCAGCCTCACGGAGCGCATCACGCCTGATTCCGAGGGAACGTATCTGCTCGACAGCGCTACAGCAATGCTCGCAAATGCTATGTTCGGCGAGTGGGATTTCGTCTATGAGCCGGATGCCGCACAAAAGGTTGCAGCAGACCTGCGGCTCTTTTCCGAACGAGTGAAGCACTTTGTCGTCGTCTCAGATGGCATTTGCAGTGACGCGGCGATCTACGATGAGATGACGGATGGCTATCGACGCGGGCTTGCTTACATCGAGCGGCAGATGGCAGCGCAGTGCGACACTGTGATCGAGTGCGCGGCAGGCGGCGCCATCGTTCACAAAGGCAAGCTTCCTGCAGGATTCAGATTTTCAAATACCGGAGATACCCAAATGGAACTTATTATCGGAGGCGCCTGCCAGGGCAAAAAAGAGTACGCCATCAGCCATTTTGGCCTGAAAGACGGGGAGATCTTCACCTGCACAGAAGACGGTGAACCGGACCTTACTGTGCGCTGCATCGATCACCTGGAGCGTTACCTCAGAAGATGCGCCGCGGAGGACAGGGAGCCGGCCGCGCCGGATGCCTTCAGAAAAGATGCGATCCTGATCTGTGAAGATATCACATGTGGAATTGTTCCGGTCAATGCTTTGGACCGAAAGTGGCGGGAGCTCACCGGACGCTACCTGCAGAGATTGGCCGGCGCCGGAGCTGAAGTTAGCAGGGTATTTTGCGGGTTTGCGCAGAAACTGGGCAGGATCAGCAAATGCGAAGAGCCGAGGCAAGAAGAAACGACAGAATCAGAAAAAGATGAATCGGCAAAGCCGGAAAAAGAAGAAACAAAAATGAAGGCAGTTGATTCTTCCCAATCACCCCGTACCCGCCAGATCCTTCTTCTGCGCCACGGAAGAACGAAAGCCAATGAGGAACACCTCTACTGCGGCAGCACAGACTGGCCGCTCAGCGAAGAGGGAAGAAAATGCCTGACGCAGAAGCGCGGCGTTTACGGTACGGAATGGGAGTCTTTCTACACGAGCGGCCTTATCAGGACTAAGGAGACTCAGGAGATTCTGTTCGGAGAACAGAAAGCAGCCAAGGAGGAACCGAACCTCAGGGAGATGGATTTTGGCGACTTTGAGGGCAAGTCCTATGAGATGCTCAAAGACGATCCGGACTATCAGGAATGGATTTCAGGAGATAACGAGCGCAAGATCTGCCCGGGCGGCGAGAGCGGTGATCAGATGAAAGAAAGAGCGCTGTCTGCATTGGACCGGATCCTGCAAAATGACCCGGCTAAGCGTATCGTGATCGTGACCCACGGCGGTCCGATCGCGGCGATCATGCAGCAGCTTTTCCCTGAGAAGAACCTGAATCGATATGAGTGGCAGCCGGAGTGCGGAGAGGGATACCTGCTGAAGATCACGGGCAGTTCCCTTGCTGAATGCGCCGCAGAGTATGAGAAGTACCCGGCGCGCGGAGAGAATCAGAAATGACTTTTTTACGATCTTTATGTATTGCAGTTTCCATGTATTCGCGGATCCCTGTCCCTTATGGAAACTGGCACAAAAAAGAGATGAGGTATTCGATAGGCCTCTTTCCTGTAGTGGGAGTGGTGATTGGCGTCATGACATGGCTGTGGCTGTGGGGGATGCATTGGATCGCCGCAGAAGGAATGACTGACCTGCCGGAAGTGGTCATCTTATTGGCGAGCACCCTGATTGTGGCAATCCTGCCCGTTTTGGTGACGGGAGGAATTCACGTGGACGGCTTTATGGACACCAGCGACGCTTTCCACTCCTGGGCAGAACAGGGCAAAAAATTGCAGATCCTGTCCGATCCGCATATCGGTGCTTTTTCAGTTATTTCACTGATGATTTTGGCTGCGTTTTGGGTAAGTGCAGTGGCGGTTGTTGCCGGGAGCGGAGACAGTCGATATTTTGGCGTGTTTGCAATGGAGTACGTGCTGGCGAGAGTTTTGAGCGGACTGGCGGCAGTGCTCTTTAAGAATGCGCGCGGCGAGGGAACCCTGTGGGCCTTTACCGACTTCGGAGAAGAAGCGAGGCGGACTAATCTGGTATTGCTGTGCGCTATCGGACTTGCAGCGGCGGTCGGAATGATCCTGCTCAAACCGGTCGGAGGAGGTGCAGCGGTAATCATTTCTGTACTTGCCTGGGTGAGCTATAAACGCAGGGCCTATAAGGAACTCGGCGGGATCACCGGAGATCTGGAGGGATGGTTCCTGTGCAGGTGTGAGGTCTTCGCGGCGTGCGCGCTGGCAGTGGTGTGTATTTGCGGAATCTGAGAGGAACAAGATTGGAACACGGCGGCGACATCTACGGAAATAAGAATATTGAACTGGATTTTTCTGTGAATCTGAGCCCGATCGGGCCGCCGCAGGAGGTGTGCAGGCTGCTGGCAGAGGAAGACTGGACAGAGATTCTAAGCAGCTATCCGGATCCGACTTACAGAGAACTGAGGCAGGCATTATCGCAAAAAATGGATTTCCCTGAAGACTGGATCCTGTGCGGAAACGGCGCCTCAGAGCTCCTGATGGCAGTAGTTCAGGCAGTGCGCCCGAAGAGAGCGATGATCCCGGTGCCTTCCTATCAGGGTTACGAGAGAGCTCTACAAGCTGTCGGAGCGGAGATCCTGTTCTACCAATTGGATAGGGAAAAAGGGTTTGCGCTCACGGAAGATATTCTGGAGAGTGCTGACGGTCTGAAAAGGCTTGCGGGAACGAAAGAGGAAACTATGCTTTTCCTCTGCAACCCGAATAATCCTGTCGGCAAGTGCATAGAACCGGAATTATTGGACAAGATCGCGGAATATTGCAAGACAAATCGCATTTTCCTTGTCGTGGATGAATGCTATCTTGATCTTCTGCCGGATGCCCGGAGAAGAACGATGAAGCGAGTACTGCCGGAAAACCCTTATCTGATCATTGTGAATGCTTTTACGAAAGCCTATGCTCTGCCCGGAATCAGGCTTGGATATTTGGCGACAGATAATGAGGAGCTGCGCGAAAGAATCCGGCTGCAGCAGCCGGAGTGGAGTGTGTCGATGCTCGCCCAGCGGACAGGGATCGCTGCTCTGGGTTCTAAGGAATACCTGAATGAGGCAGGACAGGCAGTCCGGACAGAGAGGGAATATGTCTGCGCGCAGCTTCAGGAACTGGGAATGAAAGTGTTTGATGGGGAAGCCCCTTTTGTGATGTTCCTGAGCGGGAAAGAATTGTATGAACTCCTGAAAGAGAAGAGAATCCTGATCCGGAGATGCGATGAAATAAGGGGAGTCAGAGATCGATCTGAAGAGAGAGGTCACTATTATAGGGTTGGTATCAGAAGCCATGCGGAAAACGTAAGGCTGATGAAAGCGATCAGGGAAGTGCCGGATTGATAGTTTGCATATCACGATTTTTAAACTATAATAGGAACGATATTACTTTGAACACAAAGGAGGTTTACGCATGATTAAATTATACGACGGCGGTGTTTACCTTGTCGGCGGGAACAAGATCGTCCCGGAGGCAGAGGCTGCGGGAGTACCGGAACTGCAGGGTGCCTGTCCCGAGGAGGCCAAAAAGGGCACGATCGCTTATTCAATTTTGAAAGCGCATAACCAGAATGACAATATGGACAAGCTTCGGATCAAATTCGATTCCATGGCTTCCCACGATATTACATTTGTCGGCATCGTGCAGACAGCGAGAGCTTCGGGAATGGATAAATTCCCGCTTCCCTATGTTTTGACCAACTGCCACAACTCTCTGTGCGCGGTAGGCGGAACCATCAACGAGGATGACCACATGTTTGGTCTGACATCTGCTAAGAAGTATGGCGGAATCTATGTTCCTCCGCACATCGCAGTTATCCACCAGTACATGCGTGAGATGATGGCAGGCTGCGGCAAGATGATCCTGGGATCCGACTCCCACACCCGATACGGCGCGCTGGGCACCATGGCCATTGGCGAAGGCGGCGGCGAGCTCGTCAAGCAGCTTCTCGAAGATACTTATGATATCGCTTATCCCGGCGTAGTCGCTGTATACCTCGACGGCAAGCCGGCTCCCTATGTGGGACCTCACGATATCGCTCTTGCGATCGTCAGCGCGGTCTTTAAGAAGGGCTATGTCAAGAATAAGGTCATGGAGTTCGTCGGACCCGGCGTCGCTTCCATGGGCACTGACTACCGCAACGGCGTCGACGTCATGACGACAGAGACCACCTGCCTGTCCTCCATCTGGAGAACCGATGAGGATACCAAGGCATACCTCACCATGCACGGCAGAGGAGAGGACTACAAGGAACTCAATCCCGCTGACGTCACATACTACGACGGCTGCGTATATATCGACCTGAGCACGATCAAGCCCATGATCGCGCTGCCTTTCCACCCCAGCAACGCTTTCACCATCGACGAAGTGAACGCAAATCTTCCGGACCTTCTTCGCGAGACAGAGAAGGCCGCAGAGAAGGTTGCCGGCGGCAGGGCAAAATATACCCTTATGGACAAGATGACTCCCGACGGAAAGCTTCAGGTCCAGCAGGGTATCATCGCAGGCTGCGCGGGCGGCTGCTACAGCAGCGTCATTGAGGCGGCGAACCTCCTTCGCGGCAAGAGCTGCGGCTTCGGCGAGTTCTCCCTCGACGTATATCCTTCCTCCCAGCCTGTATTCATCGACCTGGCCAGAAAGGGAGCGGTCGCGGATCTCATGGCAGCAGGCGCGATCGTCAAGACTGCTTTCTGCGGACCTTGCTTCGGCGCGGGCGATACGCCTATGCACAACGGACTTTCTGTCCGCCACACGACCAGAAACTTCCCCAACCGCGAAGGCTCCAAGCCCGGCAACGGCCAGATGGCGGCTGTGGCACTCATGGATGCGCGCTCTATTGCGGCGACAGCGGCGAACGGCGGTATTTTGACATCCGCAGAGCAGTATGACTGCTGGGGCAATGTTCCGGAGTACAATTTCGATGATACCGTTTACAAAGCAAGAGTGTACAACGGCTACGGCAAGGCTGACCAGGCTGAGGAACTGTTTGACGGTCCCAATATCAAGCCCTGGCCGAGCATGGAAGCTTTGGGCGAGAACATCCTGCTCAAGGTCTGCTCCAAGATCCTTGACGAAGTTACGACCACTGACGAGCTGATCCCTTCCGGCGAGACTTCTTCCTTCCGCTCCAACCCTCTGGGCCTTGCGGAGTTCACACTTTCCAGAAGAGATCCCGAGTACGTCGGCAGATCCAAAGCAGTCGACAAGACCGAGAGAGCCCGCGTCGCAGGCCAGAACGCAGCTGAGCTGGATCCCGCGCTGAACGCAGTCTATGCGGCGATCGCGCAGATCCCCGGCAGCGAGAACGTGGATCCCGCGTCCATCGAGATCGGTTCCATGATCTATGCCAACAAGCCCGGCGACGGGTCCGCCCGTGAGCAGGCAGCTTCCTGTCAGCGCGTCATCGGCGGTCTGGCTAACATCACGCAGGACTACGCGACCAAGAGATATCGCTCCAATGTCATGAACTGGGGCATGATCCCGTTCCACTTAAAGGGCGAGCCGGATATGATCGAAGTAGACGACTACATCTATGTTCCCGGAATCCGCAAGATCATGGACGGCGATCTCTCCGATATCAAGGCTTATGTCATCAAGGACGGCAAGCCGCAGGAGATCAGCCTCTACATCCAGGATATGACGCAGAACGAGCGCGAGATCGTGAAGGCGGGATGCCTGATCAACTTCAACAGAAATCGCAAAGCGAAATAACAGAGGTAGATAATGAGCAAAGTATTATTGCTGAACGGCAGTCCCCATGTACATGGATGCACGGCGACCGCGCTGGAAGAGATGATCAAAGTCTTTGAGGAAGAGGGCGTGGAGACCGAGCTGATCCAGGTCGGGATCAAAGAAATCCGCGGATGCGTCGCCTGCGGAAGCTGCAGCTTAACGGGCAAGTGTGTCTTTGACGATCTGGTAAATGAAGTCGCAGCCAAGTTTGAAAAGGCGGATGGACTTGTTGTTGGAAGCCCCGTTTATTACGGATCGCCCAACGGAACCATCCTTTCCTTCATGGACAGGCTGTTCTACAGCACTGAGTTTTCCAAACAGATGAAGGTCGGCGCAGCAGTGGTGAGCTGCAGAAGAGGCGGCAATACGGCATCTTTTGATGCCCTGAACAAATACTTCACGATCAGCGGCATGCCGGTGGCTTCCTCGACTTACTGGAACCAGGTCCACGGCTTTACCGCAGAGGACGTTAAGAAGGATCTCGAAGGCCTTCAGACCATGCGAAACCTCGCCAGAAGCATGAGCTTTATGATCAAAGCGTTTGCCGACGCGAAGGAAAAGTATGGATATCCGGTATTCGAGAGAGATTCCTTTACAAGTTTTCCTGACGGAAAGTGATCACTTAATCGGAGTCGGCTATGAGGCCCTCCGGGAAGTGAACCCGAAACTGATCTACTGTGCCATCACCGGCTACGGTCAGGACGGACCCTTTGCCATGAAAGCAGGGCACGATATCAATTATCTCTTCCGATCCGGGATTGCATGGGCAGCGGGCCGCCGCGAAAGCGGGCCTTCCCTCTACAATTTCCAGATCGCGGATGTAGCAGGCGGGTCAATGAACGCGGTTTCCGCGATCCTCGCGGCGATCATTTACCGCGAGCGGACCGGAGAAGGCCAGTTTATCGACGTCTCCATGCAGGACAGCGTCATTCCGTTCAACTCAATGGACGGCGCAGCCTATTTTGCCGGCGGACCGATGCCGGCGCGGGAGAACGGACTTCTGAACGGAGGCGGGATCTACGATTTCTATGAGACCGCTGACGGCAGATATATGAGCGTCGGCTCTCTGGAGCCCAAGTTCTTTACAGCGTTATGCGAGGCAATGGAACATCCCGAGTGGAAAGATGGCAAAATACTGCGCTCCGACGCAGCAATGGTCAAGCAGACATTCCGGGATATATTCAGGACAAAGACACAGAAAGAGTGGGTGGAAGTTTTCAGCACACTTGATGCCTGTGTGGAGCCTGTCATGGACCTTCAGGAAGTATCTGAGGACGAACACTTGCTTCATCGAGGCATGTGGCCTGAGGTACAGATCCCGCTCTCAGACGGCGTGACGATCAAACAGATGGGGTGCCCCGTGCACCTCTCCAAGTGCCCGCCCCGCTACACTCACGCGGGATATCCGGAAGGGTACCATACTGAAGAGATCCTGACTTCGCTTGGCTATGCGAAGGAGGAGATAGATACGATGGTGTGAATAATGGGGGCCGCATCTTGTTGATTCATCAACGGGGGCAGCGCCCTTTTTCTATTGGAGCGGGTTAGTTATTTGGGTGGGTTAGTTATTGGGACGGGTTAGCTGCCGCTACTCCATCCGCGTCCGGCTTGTTGCCAAATCGGATGGTGCGTGAAAGCTTGTCTGGCACAAATAATACATCCAACTACGGCTTGAGCTGAATCCGATGGTACGCGAAAAGCTTGCTTGGCAAAACCATACATCCAACTTCGGTTTGAGCCGAATCCGATGGTGCTCGAAAAGCTTGATTAGCACAAATCATACATCCAACTACGGCTTGAGCTGAATCCGATGGTATGTGATAGTTTGCTTTGGCACAAATCATACATCCAACTTCAGCTTGAGCTGAATCCGATGGTGCTCGAAAAGCTTGATTAGCACAAATCATACATCCATATTCGGTCTCGATCAATTCTGATGGTGTTCCTTACAAAAAGCGTTCAAAATCATACCATCGCTTTTCAGCTTCAGCCGAATCCGATGGTGCACCTGCCCAAAACGTTTGTGTAGTCAGGTGTGCTTTAGATAACTGGAGATGCCAACTGGTAAAAAAAAGGAAGCTGTGATACGGTGGAATCAGATTCCAATCTTAGAGAAAAGGAGAAACCATATGGGTACGATTTATCTAGCAGGCGGCTGCTTCTGGGGACTTCAAAAGTTCTTCGACCAGTTTAGCGGAGTTGTCAGAACGGAAGTAGGATACGCCAATGGGCCTGACAAGGCACCAAGCTATCAGGAAGTCTGCCGGAACAGCGGTCATGCAGAGACAGTTCTGGTGGAGTACGATGATAAAGAGATGGATTTGGAAGCGCTGCTCGACTACTACTTTATGGTGATCGATCCGCTGTCAGTAAACAGGCAGGGAAATGATATCGGAATTCAGTATCGGACCGGTATATATTACACTGACGAGGGACAGCTTCCAACCATCCGGAAGATCTTTGAAAGACAGCAGGAAGCGGTTGGAAAACCCCTCGCGGTTTCAGTTGAGCCGATACGAAATTTCTTCTCTGCAGAGGAGTACCACCAGAAATATCTGGATAAGAATCCAGGAGGTTATTGCCATATTCCTAGATCTTTCTTTTCCCTCGCAGACAAGGATTGATAACAAAGTCTTTCCGAAATCTCCCCACCGATCCGCTGCGTCATGAAAAACTGGTTTCACAAAAGATGTGAAACCAGTGAACAACGCTTACCTTTGTTTCCGCACCCTGCTAAAGTATGCGAAACACAGCAAAATCTGGAACACCGTAGAACACGGGATTCCAAGCCCGATGTAGAAGAGCCGACCGGTCGTCTTGCACATGATGTATGCCACGGGAATTCGGAT
>Ga0256407_10007861_pt1 | contig 15841 bp, 8 predicted proteins | sample RumenRJG_04DNA_FD_193489 | JGI IMG/M metagenome (GOLD analysis project Ga0256407, IMG submission 193489) | Bovine rumen microbial communities from Lethbridge, Alberta, Canada - RJG_04 | ecosystem: Host-associated > Mammals > Digestive system > Stomach > Rumen | place: Canada: Alberta | collected...
AATATGCGATTGCTAAAATTCCTAAGGCAAAAATCAATGCATCTATGCTTGTTGATGACGCATGATAAAGTGTAACAGGTATGCATGCTATCGCTATTAAAGGCATTTTTAGGCAAGGTGTCTTTTTAATGGCAAATGAGACAATACCTGCATAACAAATGAGATTTGCAAGTCTTGCCAGCCATAGCATCCAAACAACATTCAAATCAAGCAATTTTGCAATAAATATTCCTATCGCCTGAGGCAAATAACCATAAAATGGGTTTTGTTCAAAAGCAGAGCCTCTTATATATGTTGACTGATTGATTTTATCAGTATCATGGGTTGTTTCAAACACAGTTCCCTCACGGGCCTTTTCAAAGAATTTCATGCTTCCAATCGTATTGAAACCAACGCCATGATTAAATTCTTTGCTGCGCTCTCCTGTTGTGTGGTTATATAGTCTATCTATGCCATGTTCATCACCAATCCAATCGGGAGCAATTACTCCTTCGGAAGTGATTTCGGACCGTGTAAAATGTTCCATTTCATCAATGTGATTGACCATAGGAACAATCAGACAGCAAACTATTCCAAAAGTCAATATTATTACGAATGCGACTTTGTGCAGTTCATTATCGCTGTTATGTGATAAATGGTATAATATGCAGAGTATTCCTAAAACGGCAACGGCGATGAATGCAATCAATTCAAATTTGGGATGGTGCAGATTCTTTCCTGAAACTATGGAAAAACAGCAGACTGTTATAAAGAGTAGATATAATGCCCAGTATCTTTTGGAACCTAAAAAAACATTTTTATAGTTTGATAAGATATTTTTTAAATCAATATTTTCCATAATCATTTATCCCATTCTCGCATAAATTGCATTTTATAGTATAATATTTTCATTACATTTGATATATAATTATGCTGAGATAATTTTGAAATTGGATAGAGAATATGCTTTAAAAATCGTATTGGTCGCAAATTAAAATTAATTAATTTTTTAGGACTATAATATTGATTAAGATTAAATTATTTTTTGAAAAATTTAATAAATTATTTTGGTATGGTTAATTACTCTTAATTAGATATAGATATATATTAAAATTTACTAATATATTATTAATTTACATCAAATGAGTAAAATAAGGTAGGATAATATTTCATTGATTATTATTAAGTAATATTACCTTACTTTTAAATATTTAAATTATAGTTAAACAGGTATTTTCATGTTTTTTAACCAAAATAAAAAGGAAAAGAAAAATTTTAATAGTATTTCCAATTCGTCAATTTATTCAAATTATTACAAGAAAATTGATGAAAATCTGGTTTATTTGGAATCTAGGGAAGGTCATGATTTCACAGGCAATATTTTTAAAATTGTAGAAGAGTTATCAACAGGAAATTATGGCAATTTCAAGATATATGTTCATGCTAAACCTGAAATTGTTAAAAAAATTAAGGCATTAAAGAAAAATTATAATTTAAAAATTGATAAGATTATAACTAGTGAAGATAAAGCTACTGAAATAATGGAAAAGGCTAAATATATTTTTACTGATTCCGGAATTAGGTATAAATATGTGAAACGTGATGATCAGATATTTGTTAATACCTGGCACGGAACACCTTTAAAACTTATGGGATTTGATAATGTAGCCGAACAGCACAAAATCGGACATATTCAACATCCTTTTTTATCTGCTGATTATTTGTTGTATCCTAATGATTATATGATGGAAAAAATGCTTAAATCATATATGATTGACAAGTTATATGGTGGAAAAATACTGCTGGAAGGATATCCAAGAAACAGTGTTTTTTTTAAGGAAGCTTGGCTTAAATCAAAGTTAGGTTTGCAGGATAAGGAAATATTTGTTTATATGCCTACTTTTCGCGGAGTTTTAAATGATGCTTATGATGAGACTTATGGAAGGATGCTTGAAGATTATTTGCTTGAATTAGATTCTAAACTCAAAAATAATCAGATTTTATTTGCAAAACTTCATATATATGACGAATCTCAAATCGATTTTTCAAAATTCAAAAATATTTGTCAATTTCCTGAAGGTTATGAAATTTATGATGTTTTGAATATGGCAGATGTTTTAATCACAGATTATTCAAGCGTATTTTTTGATTTTGCAAATTCAAAACGTAAAATAATCTTATTTAATTATGATGAAAAGGATTATCTCTCTTACAGAGGTACGTATATTCCTATTTCAGATTTGCCTTTCCCCAAGGTCCAAACCATTGATGATTTAATAAACGAATTAAATTCGGGTAAAAACTACGATGATTCGGAGTTTATAAATAAATTCTGCCAATATGATAATCCTGATGCTGTGATGAATATATGTAATCATATTTTTAATGGAAAACCGGTTTGTAAGGAAAGAGTAATTGAAAATGATAAACCTAATATTTTAATATTTGCGGGAGCATTATTTAAAAATGGAGTAACCTCTTCCCTGACAAGTCTATTGTCAAATATTGACTTTTCTAATTATAACATTTATATTGCATATAGGCAGTGGGATAAGAATATTGTTAATAATCATGAAGAAGCATTGAGCGTGTTTTCCAAGGAAGTTAAGTTTTTACCAATCAGATCTCCAATTAACCTAACAAATAATGAGCAAAAAGCTTATGATGACTATATGGAAAATAATAGATTAGATATGGAAGTTGAATATCCTAAGATATTAGATAAAATGTTCAAACGGGAGATTAAACGATTGTATCCAGGAATTTCATTTGATAAAGTTATCAATTTTGATGGTTATGGTGAAAATGTAATCTTATTATACAAAAATATGGATTGTGACAGTTATATTTGGGTTCATAGTGACATGATTCAAGAATCAAAAACAAGAGATAATCAAAGATTATATGTTTTAAGGGAAGCATATAATAAATATAATAATGTTGTTGCGGTTTCAACCGATTTAATTAAATCTATACAGCAAATTGCTAATAATAAAATTGATGTAAGTGTTGTTCATAATATAGCGAATTATCATGGAATCATCGAGAAATCAAAAAAAGATATAACTTTAGATAGGACAACTATTATTGATACATATAATATCGGCGGATTGGATGATGTTTTAAACAGTTCAGGTAAAAAATTCATTAGCATTGGCCGTTTCACACCGGAAAAAGGTTTTAAACGTTTGATAATGGCTTTTAATAAATTTTATAAAGATTATCCTGATACTCAATTAATACTTATAGGAAGCAGAGGCTTTGAATATGAGGATTTTTTACAATTAAGAAAAGATTTGCCCTGTTGGAAGAATGTAACTATTATTAAATCTATTTCAAATCCTATGCCTATTTTAAAAAGATGTGATTTATATATTTCATCTTCACTTTATGAGGGCTGGTCAATGGTGATTATGGAAGCTGATATATTAAATGTGCCTGTAATTTCTACAGATGTCACAGGAGTTCAATGGATAAGAAAATTCGACGGATTTATGGTAGATGACTCTGAAGAAGGAATATTGCAAGGTTTTTATGAATTTATGGAAGGTAATGTTAAAACATTGGATGTTGATTATGAATTATATAATCAAAATGCTATTCAGGAATTCAAGGATATATTAAATTAATTTTTTATGGAGATACATATGAAATTTAAAAAAATAAAAAAGTATAAGAAAAATTATCTAAATTCTTATGTTTATTACCCTTATTATCATAAAAAAATAGATAAAAATCTGATTTTCATCGATTCAATGAATGGCGAGTACATATCAAGTAATATATTTAGAATAATGGAAGAATTATCAAAAGACCAATATAAAAATTTTAAAATTTATGTTTATGTTAAAAAAGGCAACATTGATTATCTTGAAAAACTTCAAGAAAACTATAATTTAAAAATTGATAAAATTATCACTAATGATATTAAAGCCACATATGTTTGTGAATATGCTAAATATATCATAACAGATAGAAATATTAGGTTTAGATATGCTAAACGTGATGGACAAGTAATTATTAATGTTTATCATGAGAATCCCTTAATTAAATGGGGAATTGATGATATCAAAAAGGCTTCAAAAATAGGGTCTTTGCAGCGTCTATTTTTATTGTCTGATTATATTTTGTTTTCGAATGACTATTCATATGATAAAATAATGAAATCATTATTAATTGAAGAGATTTACGATGGGAAAATTATAAAGGAAGGCAGTCCCAGAAACATTTCATTTTTTAAGGATAATTCTAATTTGAAATCCAAGTTAAACATTGAAGATAATCAGATTTTTGTATATATGCCTCATTATTTAAATCGTTCTGTGCATAAAAAATTTGTAAAAAATGTTAAAAGGAATTTAGAAGAGATTGATAAAAAATTAAATGATAATCAAGTTTTATTCTTTAAAGTGGATGGGTACAATAAAAAGGTTATAGATTTTTCTAAATTGAAACATATAAAACCATTTCCAGTAGGATATACTGATTATGACATAATCAGTTTAGCTGAAGCATTTATTACAGATTTTTCAAGCGTCTTACTTGATTTTATCAATTCTAAACGAAAAATTATTTTATTCAACAGTTTTGATAATAATTATTCCACTTATCTTGAGGATTTAGATTTACCGTTTGTAAATGTGGATAATACTGATGAGCTCATTTCTGAATTGAATTCTGATTTTGAGGATTATTCTGAATTGTTAAATGATTATGTTCCATATGATAGTGCAGATTCTGCAAAGAATATTTGTCAACATATATTTTTAGATAAAAATTGCTGTCATGAGGAAATCAAAAAGAACAATAAACCAAATGTCTTAATTTTCATAGGAAACTTATCTGATAATGAAATTACACTTTCATTAAGGCAATTATTGTCACAAGTTGATGTAAGCAGATACAATTTCATTTTGACTTTTCATCAATGGTCAAAAAAATTTAAAAAAGACCCTGAATCAATTTTAAACTCTCTTCCTGAGGGTATTCAGATAATGCCTATGGTGAATAAAAATGAACCTACATATATTGAAAAAATCAAGTATCATAAATTCCTGAATTCAGATGAGGAGTGCAATAATTCTATCCGCGAATTTTTTAAAAGGGAATTTAAACGCCAATTTTATAATCTTTCATTTGAATATGTTTTAAATTATGATGGCTATTTTAAAAATGAAATTTTGATGTTGTGCAATAATGATGCAAAATCTAGTTTATGGGTTCACAATGATCCTATTAAAGAAATAGAAAACAATAAATTTAACAATAATATTTTAAAAGAAGCCTATGGCAATTATGATAATGTTGTTGCGATTTCTTCAGAATTGATTAAGCCTATAAAGGAACTTAATGATTTAGACAATATTAAAATTGCACATAATCTAATTAATTTTGATAATATTGAATATGAATCTGGTAAAATGTTGAAACTGGATAAAGATTCAAGGGTTTACACTCATGATTCTTCTTATATTAGGGGAGTGTTAAACAGGCCTGGAAAGAAAATTATTTCAATAAATAAATCAATATACAATAAAGAATGGTCTGAAAATCTATTAAATGCATTTGATAAATTATGTGATGATTATGATGATGTTCAATTGATTATAGTTGGCGACTTCGGATGGTTTAATAAGATTCAAAATTTAACCTCAAAGTTGAAAAATTGGGAAAATGTAACTCTAATAAAACAATTATCAAATCCTCTGCCAATTTTAAAATGTTGCGATTTATTTGTTTTGCCTCCGGATTATAGATTTTATCGAAAATATATTTATGAATCAGAAATGTTAGGTATTCCGATAATGAGTATTGCTGAAGGGGATATGGATATAATCGACAGGTTTAATGGGTATAAAATTGGAAATTCTTATGAAAATATTTTAGAAGGATTGCAAGATTTTATGAATGATGGAGTAAATACATTAGATATTGATTACAAACAATTCAATAACGATTGTCTTAATGAATTTTATGAGATTATTAAATAATTTAAAGTTATATTAACATTGGGTGGTATTATGAACATTACTGTTATAGGAACTGGCTATGTTGGGCTTGTAACTGGAGCATGTTTTTCAAAAATGGGTAATAAGGTATATTGTGTAGATATCGATGAAGAAAAAATTGGAAATTTAAAAAAAGGGATTTTGCCCATTTTCGAACCACATTTAGGTACTATGGTAAAAAACGGTCAAGAAAAAGGAGATTTGTTTTTTACAACAAAAATTAAAGAAGCCTTAGACGATACGGATATTATTTTCATTGCCGTTGGAACTCCAATGGCTGAGGATGGCAGTGCAAATCTGGATTATATTTTCTCAGCAGCATCGGATATCGCCCAAAACATTTCTCATGATTCACTGGTTGTAATAAAATCCACAGTTCCTGTGGGAACATGTTTTAAAGTAAAAAATCATATTGAAAGTATTTTAAAAGATAACGGCTCTTCTGTTAAAATCGACATTGCATCAAATCCTGAATTTCTAAAAGAGGGAAGGGCAATTGAGGATTGCATGCATCCTGACCGCATTGTCATTGGTGCTGAAAGTGAAGATGTATTTGATACATTAAAGGATTTGTACTCATCATTTGTTCTTAATCATGACAGATTCGTTTTGATGGACATAAAATCCTCTGAAATGACAAAGTATGTTGCAAATGCCATGCTTGCAACCAAAATATCTTTCATGAATGAGATAGCCAATATCTGTGAAGTGACAGGTGCTGACGTTCAGCAGGTGCGTTTGGGAATAGGTTCGGACAAGCGTATCGGCTATGATTTCATATATGCCGGATGCGGTTATGGTGGAAGCTGTTTTCCAAAGGATGTTCAGGCACTGATAAATACTGCCAAGACTCATGGCTATGAACCTATGATATTATCCAATGTGGAAAAGGTCAATGCAAATCAAAAGAAGGTCTTAGTAAACAAGGTAGTCAGTAGGTTTGGCAGTAATTTAAATGGACGAACTTTTGGAATTTGGGGACTATCCTTTAAACCTGGTACTGATGATGTGCGTGAAGCTACATCACTCGTAGTAATCACATCACTTATTGACAAAGGTGCGAAAATTAAAGCATATGATCCGGAAGCTATTGAAGAGTTTAGAAAAACCATTGATGATAATTATTTGGATTCAATTGAATTTGTTGATGATAGATATTCAGCAACTGATGAATGTGATGGATTGATTTTGATAACCGAATGGAAAGAATTCCGAAATCCTGATTTTGACCTGCTTTCAGAAAAGTTAAATGAGAAAGTTATCTTTGACGGAAGGAATATTTACGATAAAAAAATTACTCAGAAGGGGTTTGAATTATTCCAAATTGGTTGCTAATTTTATTACAATCATTATCTTCTTTTTATTCTTTTCATGTTAAACTCTAGAAAAAACATATTTGTCTTTATTTAACCAAATCTCTGTTTACATATGGTGTATTTAATTAGTTTTATCTAAATCTATATATTTAATAAAATGCAATATATTCTTAATAAATATTACTTTGGAAGGAAACATGACAAAAATTTCAATTATAATGCCCGTATATAATGATGCTAATCGATTAAATAAATCAATAACAAGTATTATTAATCAATCATTAGATAATATTGAGCTAATTTGCGTTAACGATGGTTCACAGGATAATTCGCTGGAAATATTAAATGATTTTGCAGATAAATATGATTTTATCAAAGTGTTGTCTCAGGAAAATCAAGGCTCAGGTAAAGCAAGAAATTATGGTATGAGTGAAGCCACTGGTGATTATATTGGTTTTTTAGATGCAGATGATATTTTTGTGGACAATAATGCATTAGAGCAATTATATGATGTTGCAATTAAAAATAATGCTGATATGGTTTCAGGAAATATAAAATTAATTAACGATAAGGATGAATTTTCTCCATTTGTCCATTTAGATTACTATACTGAATTCAGCAAGATAAATCCTGAAGAATATGGCATTCCATGGTCATTTTATAAAAATATTTTTAAAAGAGAATTCTTAGTAAAAGAGAATATAACTTTTCCAGATTTGTTAAGAGGACAAGATCCGGTTTTTTTAGCTGAAATTTTATCTAAAATTAATGAAATTTACACAGTGCCTGTTGATGTTTATGCATATTATTATGTTAGTGGTGCAAATCAGTGCAATACTCGCAAAAAGCGATTTGACCATATGATGCATTATAAGATGGTTTTTGATTATTTATCTGATTCAAAATTTGATAAGATCAGACATCAATTCAGATATGAGATGTTGGGTTTTATTCGAATGATGGGCGTTGAAGGTGGAAAAGATATTTTAGATGCCACTAGGGAAATTTTTAAAGACCAACCAGATGTTTTAAGTAATTTTGAAGAAAATTTCTATTTTTATCATGAAAAAAATGAGGAAATGAGAAATCTTGTTAATTTCCATGAAAAAAGTAACCCTCGAATATCTGTTTTAATTCCGGTTTATAATGTATCTGAATTTCTTGAAAATTCAATTGGCAGTCTATTGAATCAAACTTTCAGAGATATTGAACTAATTTGCGTTAATGATGGATCAACTGATAACTCATTAGAAATTTTAAACGATTTTTCTAAAAAGGATTCACGTGTAAAAATAATTAATAAAGAAAATGGAGGATGCGGATCTGCTAGAAATCGTGCTTTGGATGAAGCAGCGGGAGATTATGTTTATTTCTTTGATCCTGATGATGAAATTGAGTTAAAGGCATTTGAAAAAGTTTACAAAAATGCTATTTACAATGATTCAGACATGGTTGTTTTCAAATCCAATGTTTTAAAAGACAATAAGGTAACTAATTTCCGTTCATATTTCAATTTAAATAGAATTTTAAAAAATAAAAACTTCAATAAATATTCTTTTGATTATCATGAGGTTAAAAGTTCCATTTTAAATAGTGGATTTGCGCCATGGTCTAAATTGTATAAAAAGGAATTTTTAGATAAGTATGATGATTTCCGTTTTGATTTGGGAATTGCATTTGATGATGTTCCATTTCATGTCAAATCAATGGTAAGGGCCAAGAAAATATCATTTGTGAATGAATTTTTATACCATTATAGGTTAGATAATCTAAATTCTGTAAATCACACTTCATCTAACGGTTTTGACATATTTAAAATTATAACTATTGTTGAAGATTTTCTTAAAAGTGAAGGAGTATTTAACGAGTTAGAATATGAGTTTAATAAATTTGTCATTGACCATGTACTGTATTATATAATCACTACAGATTCAGAAGAGTATTTTAAAATGGCTAAGGAAAAATTTTCAGGAATCGAGGATAAATTCGTTCCTGAAAATCGTGTGAAATATGATTTGGTAGTTAATACTGATGATTATTTGGAATTTAGATTCGAATTAATGAAAGTGCTCTATGATGAAACAAGCAACAAATTAAATAATGATTTATTTAGTTTATACACTAAAAATAATAAATTATCCAAGAATAATGCTAAACTTAAAAAGGATAATAAGAAATTAAAAAATAAAAATAAAAAATTGAAAAAAGAAATTAAAAAGACAAAAAAACTAAATGAGGAAATTTTAAATTCATCTAGTTGGAAAGTGACAAAGCCATTAAGAAAATTGCGAAGAGATATCTTTTAATTTCCGCAATTATTTAATGTATAATATGTATTTTCCAATCTTAGGAATTTTATATATTATATGTGCAGACAGATAGCTTAATAATAAGACAACCATCATTAAAATCATCACTTTAATTGATGAGTTTATATTAATATTTATTATTGCCTGTGAAATTGTTTTTACAAATATGATATGTATTAAGAATACTGCAAATGAAAATTTTGACAGGAAACTTATGATATTGTAGAATTTTATTGTTTTAAGTCTTGAAATCAATTCAAATAAGCAAACGGATATAATCAGCAAAAATGGAAATTCATACCATAAGTAATAAGCGTAATCATGATTGAATGAAAATATTTGGAAAATGACGGTAATTATTGCTGAGATAATTATGGTTAAGATAAGTTTATAATTATTAATGCTTTTAAAATAGTCTTTTTTTATCAAATAACCAATTACAATATATATTCCATAAATTCCTCCGCTGTAACCTAAAGAAATTTGCTCGGACAAACCATCAATTCCATAGATATTTAAAATAAGCAATATGAATGGAATTATTGAACAAATTATTAAAAAGAAAGTAACCGCTTTAAATATAATTTCATTGTCTAAATTCCTCAATGCTGTAGATGCGAATGGGATTAGGATATACATTCCAATAATCATTGGCATATACCAAAAATGACTGATATTTAATGGTTTTAGCAATAAGATTTCTGAAATTACTGAAACGAGATTAAAATCCTGATGCAATACAAAAATTAGAAATGCCTCATAAATCACACACCAAATTATTGTACAGATTAGTAGGTGTTTACAATTTCTAGACCAGAATCCTGTTATTTTTTCACTGTCATAGACTCTATCCAGCAATAAGTATCCTGTAATCATTAAAAAGAAAGGGACACCCAATCTGCCAATGGCATATCCATCAAAAACGAATATTTTAGAGGATATGGATAAAGTTGTAACTACATTAGGATCAATAATGTGGTAGATATTGTCCAGGCAGTGGCAAAACACTACTGTCAGGATTGCAAGTACTCTTGCAAAGTCAATCCATTGAATTCTAGTTTTATTCATATATTACTCTCCTTTAATAATAGAAACCCAACATTGAAATTATCATTGAAGATATAAATCCTATTGTTATGACAATTAGAGTACAATCTATTTTGGTTTTATTTCCTTTCATATTGTTAAATCCTATTGCAAAAGGAATTAATATAAACAATGGTAAGAAGTATCTTGGTAAAACTCCATGAATTGGATTTAATTGTCCAATTGGAGTCCAGGTTAATAATAAAACGAAATATGTTCCGCAATATATTATTAATGAAACAATAATACTTCAAATGTGTGGTTTTAAATCATATTTTTCATGAGGATACATTAAGCAGACTCCTCCTAAAAATAATAATCAATAAAAAATATTAACCAATATTTTCTAGATTTAATCAGTATCTGAAAAATTAATTAAATTATCTCGTGTAATCATATTCTCCCTTAAATCAATACATTAAACTTTAGATTAATAATTTAATTTTCCCCATATTCCTTAAAGATGAAACAAACATATATCAGATTAATACTGATAATTTGAATCCATATTCTTCATGACAATCAAATATGGTTCATAATATTTATTATTTCAATATATATACATTATATATATATTAATATCCTATATATATTAATTATATAATTAATTCAGGTATATTATGAATAATAACAAACGAATTGAATACATTAGTTTAGCAAGTGTCCTATCAGCTATTGCAGTTGTATACATGCACACAAACAGTTGTTTTTGGGATTTTTCAACTTCAAGATATTGGATTACCGCCAACATGATTGAATCAATTTTTTACTTTGCAGTCCCAATCTTTTTTATGATTTCAGGAGCAATGTTAATTGATTTTAACAAAAGATACTCCTTAAAAGAATTTTTCAAAAAAAGAATTAAAAAAACAGTCATCCCCTTCATCATCTGGAGTTTTATAGGATTGATCATTGAAATTTATTATATTAAATCCGTTAATTTAAGTTCAGTGAATATAACCTATATAATTAATGGGTTAATCAATGGAAATCTGGTTCAGGTTTACTGGTTTTTTATACCATTATTCTGCATTTATTTATCAATACCAGTTTTTTCATTTATACCTGAGGAGAATAAAAAAAGCATTCTGATTTATGTTGCCACATTTTCATTCATTTTAAACATGTTGATCCCATTCATAATTTCTGTCTTTAATTTACCTATTAATTTCCCAATTTCCATGATTGTTGGTGGAGGAAGTTTATTTTTCTCATTAGTCGGTTATTTGCTACATAAATATGAAATATCTAGAAAGTATAGATTAATTCTATATTTAATTTCCATTTTAGGATTACTTTTACACTTTTTTGGCACTTACTATTTATCCATACAAGCTGGAGAGATTATAAAAACATTTAAAGGATTTACAAGTGTTCCTTCAGCACTATATTCAATTGGAATATTTGTCTTCATCAAATATGATTTAATAAAAATTATGAAGATAAACCTCATAAATAAGATTGTTCACTTTCTTGATTTCTATACCCTTGGAATTTATCTAATCCACTGGTATCTACTGAAATTTTTAACAATGACATTTAATATCAACAATACATCTATAATTTACAGATTATTTGCCCCAATCATAGTATTAATAATGTCTGTGATAATAATTTACCTAATGCGTAAAATTCCAATCGTTAAAAAAATAATTCCTTAAGTAACACAGTGATAAAATGAATCTAAAAATTGAACCGGGAAAAATTAAAGAATATGCAACACAATTAAAAAATAATATAATAATTCAAAAAAATATTGGATGATTTTTTTTATTGATTATATTTATTGCATCCTTATCGATGATAGGTATGGAGAATATCAATCATCCAAAAATGGAGATTATTGTATTTATTCTGCTTTCATTTTTAGGAATCATTTGTATTTCTTATTATCAAGGACACAATGATGATAAAGAGTTCTATAAAACGGTTTTTATTGTGTTATTATTGTTTGGTATAATTTTTTCATTTTTAATTCCTGTAATGAGTGGTTCTGATGAAGTTGAACATTTTGTAAGGGCTGAAATCACTTCAAATGGAATTATTTTTCCAGAATTTAAGGATATTCCATTTAAATATGAGAAATTTAATCAACATGGTTATTTTTTAACAATTCAATCAACGTTGGATTTGATAGATGATAGTAAAAATACTCGGGACGGGGGTTTTGATTCAATAGATTTAAAAAACGCTTCGGTGTTTAATATTAATGCTGATGATAAACCTATTAATTATACATTGGTTAAGTATCCTGCGGCTTTTGCTCAAAATCCATTCTTTGGTTATATTTTTTCGGCATTTGGAATTTTATTGGCTAAACTATTGGATTTAAATGCAGTTTGGATGCTATGGTTAGGAAGAATATTTAATTCATTATTGTATGCTGGGCTTGTTTCACTGGCAATTAGAAAAACTCCTATTTTAAAACTTCCACTATTTATTTTTTCTGCTCTGCCATTATTTTTAATGCAATCATCAATAATTAGTATTGATCCATTGATTAATGGTTTGGGGATACTTGCTATTGCTTATTTCTGTTATATGTACAAGGCATCTGAAAATACTTTAAATCAAAAGCATGTTGTAAAATTTTCAATAATTATATTGTTACTGGGAATGTGTAAAGTTACATATTTCTTTTTCATATTTTTAATTTTATTTGTACCTGTTTCTAACTTCAAAAGGAAAAAATATTACTATTATGGGATTTTAAGTATTTTTGTTCTTATAATGTTTTTAGCTTTATGGTCAAAATTTTATGTTACTCCAGGTTTATTAAATTCATTTCGCCATGGCCTTGTGAGCAATAGGGCAATTCCAATCGAACAGTTAAAGTACATTTTATCGCATAAAAAAGATGCATTCGTTCATTTGTTGCAGTTGCCACTTACCATTTCTGGAAATTTAACATTTGCTTGGAATTATAATTCATTAATATTAATGTTTTTGGGTGCAGTATGCTTTTTATATCCTAAAGAAAAATTTGAGTTAAAATCACGTATTGGTGCACTATTAGTATTTTTCATGATATATTTTGGAACATATATGGTTTTCTTATTTTCTTGGACTCCTGCAGGTCAATTGGATATTATAGGGGTTCAACCAAGATATTTTTATCCCGCATTTGCATTACTACCATTTATTTTAGGCTTTAATGATATTCATGTTAACATTGATCAACTCAAGATGGATTCTTATCTGTTTATGATTTCAATAAGTTTTATTGTAATATTTTTAATGGATGTTGTTATTCAAGTATATTAATTATTTAAGAAGTAGATAACTTCTTAAATTTCTTATTTATTTCATTTTGTATTATTGAATAATGTTTTTTATTAGAGGAATATTTTGAGTTGAATAAATTACGATTACAGACATTATTAAGAGCATAATGCTGAAAATAGTCTGTGAATGTTGATGTTTCATTAATAATCGAAAGGATAGTAATCTAGGAAATTTACTTTTTTAAATGATTAACCTTTTTTAAGAGTAGGTAAAAATGGAAATTATTATATATTGTGAATGTGTGATGTTTTTTTCCTTTTTAAAGCATATATAATTCAATAATTTTCTTTAAGTTTATATGAATATTTGACTCTTTCAAAAACTTTGTTGATTTTCAAAATCCTTTTTGCGATTGTCATTCCAAATGAGATCTCTGCGATAGATTCGTTTTAAAACGCCTCGTTTGGTCTTGAATGTTCGTTTTCTTGATTTTGGCATTGTTTTTTGAAATGCATTTTCAATTTTGTTACTTGTTTTTTCAATTCGTTTATCTTTTAAGTGATAAATGAAGCTTTTATATCGTGGAGTGATTGATTTTCTGATTATTTTATAAATCACTGGATGAAAATCATCTTTACGATAAATTAAAGATCGTACTTCATTTTTGAATTCATTATAATCATTTAAATCGAATAAATCTTTGATTATTTTCAGTTGTTTGTGACATTCTTGATATTCTTCGTCAGAAATACGATTTTTATCTTTAAAAGTTTTTAATTGTTTATTTAAACTTTTTTTAGTATGAAAAATACACAATTGATGTTTAAAACCTAATTTTGGGATAATTGAGGCATATTTTTTATCTAAATCTGTTGTGATTGCAATTTTATTTTTATTTGCTGTAGATTCTCTTAAAAACTTTTCAACAGTTGTATCATCTTCAGTATCGTAAATTGCATCGGCTACGATGCAATTTGAAATAGAATCAAGTAATGTGTGACGATATTTCCATTTTCCGTTGATTTTTATCCATTCTACATCAAAGACATAATAACCCGAGCAACGCCCTAAATCAAATTCTAAAATGTTTTCATTAACAAAAAGCCAATTTTCAATTGTTTGATGTGAAACCGTGATTCCAAAGAATTTTTTAAATGATTTACAAACATTTTTTAAGCTTCCCAGATAATCTGAAATTAAATGTTCTGATTCACTTTTCAATTCATTCGTAAAATTGCTGTTTTTATCAACAAGACTTGTTAAATCTGTTTGAAAGGTTTTATCACAACGTTTGCAAATATAACGCTGAACCTTCACATTAGTTTTACCAATTTCTTTAAATACTGATGTTCTTTTTGTAAAACCATATTTAACAACATGACGAGTTCCACAATGTGGACATCTAGCTAAACTCATTTTAAAATAAGGAACATCCTTTTTAAAACTTAAATCAAAAAATTTCAGAGCTTTTTGACAGGATTTAAAAATTTTCACAAAACGAGGATCTGAAAGGACTAATCCGCCATTAGAATCGCAAAATGTATATTGTTTAACATCTAAAATACTATTTGGAGTATTTATTTTTTGATTAGGCATAATAAAAACTTTTACTCCACCTATTTATTAAATTTAACTATTTTTAGATAAAATTAAAAATTCACAACTAAATTTCATCAAAAAATTTCAAATCAACAAAGTTTTTGAAAGAGTCATTTTAATTTCTTAAATGATGGTGAATTATTCTCAAAAGAAGGATTTTGTACTTATTCGATTTATTTTTTTTTAAATTTTGAGTCTGTAAAATTTTATAGGCTTATTTTATTTTTAGATGTTTTTCGGTCCAATTTTCCATTTGGTAGTCTAAAAATGTTAGAATTCCATTTTTAGTCTTGTATAATTTCTTTATTATTTCTGGATT
>Ga0256407_10007862_pt1 | contig 15834 bp, 6 predicted proteins | sample RumenRJG_04DNA_FD_193489 | JGI IMG/M metagenome (GOLD analysis project Ga0256407, IMG submission 193489) | Bovine rumen microbial communities from Lethbridge, Alberta, Canada - RJG_04 | ecosystem: Host-associated > Mammals > Digestive system > Stomach > Rumen | place: Canada: Alberta | collected...
GATGGTGACCGGCCGCAGCGACTACCCGAACCAGATCAACAACGTGCTCGGCTTCCCCTACCTCTTCCGCGGCGCGCTCGACGTGCGCGCGCGCACGATCAACAAGGAGATGAAGGTCGCCGCCGCTCACGCGCTCGCCGCGCTCGCGCGCCAGCCAGTGCCCGACGAGGTGAAGGCCCTCTACCCGAACGAGACGCTCGAGTTCGGCACGGGCTACATCATCCCGAAGCCGTTCGACCGCCGCCTCTTCGTGGAGGTGAGCTACGCCGTGGCGGAGGCCGCTGTCAAGACGGGCGTCGCCCAGAAGCCGGTTGACCTCACCGCCTATCGCGCCGACCTCGAGCGCCGCAACGCGGAACGCGCCTAATCCATGAGCTGGCTTGGCGGTACGATAGGCTATGTGCTGGGTTCCCGGTTCGGGGCGCTTGGCGGAATCATCGGTGCCGTACTCGGCAGCGGAATCGCCGACTTGATCGGCTCGAAGGCGAAAGAGGCCGAGTCGCAGCGGCGGATGGCGCATGATGCGCGCGAGCGGATGCGGGCGCGCCACGAATCGTCCCTGGAGCGCGAGGTCGTGTTTCTCACGGCCGTGGGCGCGATGCTAGCGAAGCTTTCAAAGGCCGACGGCCATGTGGACGCGACGGAGATCGAGGCGGGCGAGCGCGCCTTCGTGCGGCTGGGCCTCACGCCAGAGAACCGCGAGCTGTGCATACGGGCCTTCCGCGCGGCGAAGACGGACGCCCATTCGATATTCGAATACGCCGAGTCGTTTGCCTCCGTCGCCCGGGCCGTCGCCATCCGGGAGATGATGTACGACATCCTCTGGGACGTCGCCTGCGCGGACGGCACGGTGTCCGTCGAGGAGCAGCGCATTCTCGAGTTGATCGTCACGCCTCTTCGCATACGCCCCTCGCTCTTCGTGGAGCAGCGGTCCCGCCGAATGCGCGCCAGCCGTCCCTCCTCACGCGCAGCCGATCCCTACTCCGTGCTCGGATGCAGCGTCTCCGCCTCGAACGAGGAAGTGCGCCGCGCCTACCGCGCGCAGGCCAAGAAACACCATCCGGACCTCCTTCGCGCACAGGGTCTCCCCGAGGAGATGGTCGCGCGGGCGAACGAAGAGATGTCGCGCATCAACGCGGCATGGGATGAAATCAAGCGCGCCCGCGGAATCGGGTGATCTGGATTTGACCTCGGCGGTCAGATTTTGATACAATTCCTTTTGCATTGGCAGAGGAAGAGCGATGGACAACCTAATCTTGACGGGCTATGGCTGGACCGAGTACGCGGTGGCGGCGGCAATCGCGCTGAAAGGACTCGACGGACTGGCCGAGGTCGCTGGTGTCAGCAAGCGGCGTCTCCCGGAGTTGCTGGAGGCGACGGCGAAGGGCGTGCGGAACGTCTGCATCCTCGGCGTGGCGCTGGGCGGCGACGAGGCGCGTCTCGCCGCCGCGCTCAAGGCGCTGCGCCGGCGCGGCGTGTCCGTGACGTGGATCAGCGCCGTGGCGGCGAGCGAGTCGCAGCAGCGGGACGTGCTGCCGTTCATGCAATCGGTCGTCGACGAGTCGGTCGCGCTGCCGGAGGTGGTGGGACGCACGTTCGGCGTGGACGCGGCGCCGTTCCTGCCCTACGCGGAGGATGGCGGACGCGTGTCCGCCGCCGTGCGCGACTACCGCGAGCTGTTCGAGGCGGCGCAGTTCTTCTACCGCTACTACCAGGACGAGACCGTGTACGCGGTGGCGATCCGCAGTCTTGCCGCCGGCGTGCAGCCGGCGGCGTGGGGAGAGGACGTGCGGCGGGTCGTGGAGCACTACCGCCGCTACCGGGGGCGCGAGCTCGTCGGCAAGTCGCCGCAGATCCGCACGCTCCAGGAACGCGTCAACCGCATCGCGCTCTTCCCCGACGCGCGCGTGCTCATCCTCGGCGAGAGCGGCACGGGCAAGGAGACGGTCGCCCAGCAGATCCACAACAAGTCGCCGCGCGGCAAGGAGCCGTTCTACGCGTTCAACTGCGCGAGCGTGAACCCGTCGCTCCTGGAGAGCAGCTTCTTCGGACACGAGAAGGGCGCCTTCACCGGCGCCGACCGCGCCGCGCCCGGGCTGTTCGAGCTTGCGAACGGCGGCACGCTCTTCCTCGACGAGATCGGCGAGCTGCCGCTCGACGCGCAGGGAATCCTCCTGCGCGTGCTCGAAGGCGGACGCTTCATGCGCGTGGGCGGCGGCGAGGAGCGCTTCGCCGACGTGCGTCTCATCACCGCGACGAACCGCAACCTGCCTGCACGCGTGCGCGAGGGGAAGTTCCGCGCCGACCTCTACCAGCGCCTCAACGTGGTGCAGCTGCGCATCCCCGCCCTGCGCGAGCACAAGGAGGACATCCGCGACATCGCGGACGGCTGGTGGCTGGGCCACCACCACCGCCATCTCACGGAGGAGCAGGTCGCCGCGCTCATGGACTACGACTATCCGGGGAACGTGCGCGAGCTCCTCAACCTCCTCGACCGCGCCACGGTGCTCGGGGAGGACGACTTCGCCGCGCTCCTCGTGGAGCACCGCGAGATGAACGCCGGCCTCGCGGAAAGGGAGACGGTCGCCGACTGCGCGCTCCCCGACGAGCTCGACGCGGCGGTCCGCCGACACGTGCGCCGCGTGTTCGACAAGTACGGGCAGAACCTCAGCCGCGCCGCCCAGGCCCTGAAAGTCGCTCGCAACACGGTGAAGAAGTACCTGTCGCTCGTGTTGCTGTGCGGTCTTTCGGCCTTCGCCGGGACGACGATCAGATCGAAATCCGACATGCGACTCTGGCAGTCCGTCCACGACCGCGCCGCGCCGCTCACATGGTCGTGGGAGGAAGGCGCGGACTCTGCGACGCTCACGTTCTCCAACCACGTGTCGCGCACGACTTCGACGGTCGAGGTTGCGCGCGGCACGGTAGGGGCCGACCACCGGGCGGCCCGTGGTTCCCTCGGCGCGCTCGGTGATCGCTCCCTACCGAGCGGCGAAACTCTCGTCGACGTGACGCTCGTTCAGAAAGCGGGTGCGAACGAAGTCGCGCGCGAGACGGCCACGATCGCGTATGTCGCTGGCGCGGGCGGTGGGCCGATCACGGTGCGCACGGCGATGCAGGCACCGGAGCGGGAGCTGGCGAAGGTGCAGGAGCCGCGCGTATATGCGTTCGATCCGGCGTGGCTGGGCGAGACGAGCGATTCGGGCTACGCCGTCGCCTGGCCCGATCACAGAGGACTTGTGTTGATCTTGAAGTAGGCAGGGCAGCAAAAGGAGCGTGAATGATGTCGAAAGTGCTGAAAGTTTTGCTTCCGTTCGTGGCGCTTGGCGCGTTTGCCGAATCTGCAGTCTCGCAGGTGCTCGTGAACCAGCGATGGCCGTGGAGCGAGAAGGTGGACGTGGATTTCGTGCTCTCCGGCGAAACGAGCGACGTGGAGGTGACGGCGACGTGGGATGCGCATCCCACGCCCTGCCGCCTCGGCACGCTCTTCGATTGTGCGCCCGGGCAACGCCGTTTGACGTGGAATCCCGCCAACTCGCCGTTCGCGGGCCAGACGCTGACGGGCTTCACTGTGGCAGTTTCGAATGCTGCCGCATCCGCGCACACGTACCTCGTGGTCGACCTCGTGAACGGCGGCTACGAGTTCTTGGCCGATGCGCCCGCCGGCGGCTGGGCGGCCGAGCACAAGTCGTCGAAGATGGTGTTCAGGCGAATCCCCGCGGGAACGTACACGCTGGGGGAGGAGAAGGGGACGTTCGAGTTGCTTGGTCTTTCAGATTCTTCCTCAAACACATATGCCGAACGCTGGAACCGTCGCACAGTCACTTTTACAAGCGACTTCTACGTTGGCGTATTCAAGTACACCGAGGCACAGCATGAATGCCTGAATTCCGGTACGCCGGGAAATAGCTTCAAGCCGAAGAAGATTTCGTATGATTCTCTTCGCGGCAATCTGGATGTTGCCGATTGGCCGAGCAAAGGCTACAAGGTCGGGTCCAATTCCATCGTCGCGAAGCTACGCGCGAAGGCGGGCGGGGCGCTCTTGGTCGATCTCTGCGAGGAGGAGCAGTGGGAGGTGGCCGCGCGCGCAGGCACCACAACGATTCTGCCAAACGGCATAACGACTGCCGACAATTACGACGTGTTCACAAACAAGCTCAATGAAATTTCCGCCTGGTATGGGACTGTCGGCACCGAAGAGGCTGCGGTCGGTCTTTTCGCCACGAACAATTGGGGATTTTGTGACGTCGTCGGTCTCGTGGGCGAGTGGACGCTCGATGCAGCGGCGAAGCAAGGTGGTAATAGTTCGCTTCCGAGGTTCGGCCTTGGCAACAGCACCGATCCGACGGGCTCGGATCAATCTGCGTATGGTTCCGCGTACAGGGTTTTCCGCACGGCTTCGGCCAACTGGAAAAACCCCAGCCTTCAAAACATACTGCCCTGTAGCCGCCAAATGGCGGATCCGACAAGCGAATATTCATGTTCCACGCGCTTCTGCATCCACCTCAAGCCGCTCGGCACGCTGTCGTTCGGGGGCGAGTGATGTTTTCGGCCACAGAGATCACAAAGGTCGCCAAGAGGTTTGGGTGTTGCCTGCCTCGCCTTGCTCTCTTTGCCTTCTTTGCGGCCTTTGCGGAAAATCCGGAAATTCCGGTGATTCCGGAAAGCCCGGAAAATCCGGCGATTATAATCGACCGCTTCTCCGAAATCGTTTTGCCGGCCGGTGCGCCCTCCGCCACGCGGCTCGCGGCCGAAGAGCTGAATTTCTTCCTCGCGCGCATCCTCGGCGCACCGCTGCCGATTGTTGTGCGGCGCACCGCCGGCAAAACGGCGATCGTGCTGGGCGCGGATGGCGGCTCGCCGGGACGGCTCGCCCCACCTTGCGGGCACGCGGGAAGCGATGCCTACGTCATCGAGGCGTGCTCGAATAGCGTGCACATCGCCGGCTACGACGACGATCCCCCCGACCCCGCCGCCACCGCCGCGCTGCCCGACGAGGCCCCGTGGCAGCCCTGCTTCCGGCGCGGCACGCTCTTCGGCGTGTACGCCTTCCTTGAGCGCTTCGCGGGCGTGCGCATGTACTTCCCCGGCGAACTCGGCACGTGCTTCGGGGGTGGAAGCGGCACGGATCCTTCGGGGAAGCGGTACTCTTGCCGCTTCATTACCGTGCCCGAAGGCCGCATCGAGGAAGCGCCTGCCTTCTCCGTGCGCCGCTACGGCTACGCCGACGGACCCGTCGCGCGTGACCTGCTCGCCGGCCTGGACGAAACCGCCTTCAAGCGGCTCAACTGGTATCGCCTCCGCATGGAAACCTATCACCTCAGGTGCTGCCACGGCGCGAAGACGCACTGTCTCTCGCCGGAGACCTGGGATGCGATCTACACCAACGCCTGCGCGGTCATTGCGGCGTTCGCTTTGAGGACAGAAGACAAAGGACGAAAGACAGCGGATTTAGGACGTTGGACGTTGGACGTTGAACGGTTGCCTCGGCGAGGTTACCAACTATCAACTACCAACTACCAACTCATCGACGCGATGCCGAAGGACGGATTCACGTGGGCGCGGCACTGCACATGCGACTGGTGCGCGAAGAACATTCCATTCTCCCGCACGGACACCGGTTTCGCCACCGACCTTGTCTGGCGGCGCACGGCCGAACTCGCGAACCGCCTCGCCGCGCGATTCCCCCACGCACGCGTCTCGCAGATGTCGTACATCCCCTACGTGCGCATCCCAACGAACGACATCCCCGGCAACGTGGACGTGTTCGTCGCGCGGCGCGGCCCCTGGGCCGAGGGCACGACGATCGGCGCGCGCGAGCGGGACGAAGTGCGCCGTTGGCACGCGAAGCTCGGTCGGAAGGTGTCGCTCTGGAACTACCCCGACAAGGTGGACTGCTGGAACCTCGAGATGAAGGACATCCCGCAGCTTGCGCCGCGCGCGTGGGCGCGCTACTACCGCGCCGTCGCGCCGCACGTCACAGGCGCGTTCGCGGAGAGCGAGAGCGACCGCTGGCTCTACAACTACCTCAACTACTACGTGTTCGCGCGCATCTGCTGGAACCCGGATGCCGACGTGGAGGCGATCCTCGCGGAACACCATCGCCTGATGTTCGGCGCGGCGGCGCAGGAGATGGCGGCGTTCTTCGATACGTTGGAGGCGTGTTGGATGAAGGTGGTCGCCCATCCCTACGACACGCCGCTCGGCCCGGGCGTGTGCAAGGCGCCGACGGAGGAGGAGCTGCGCACGAAGATCTATTCGCCGAAGGTGCTCTCGCGCCTTGCCGCGCTTCTCCGCGACGCGGAGGCGAAGGTCGCCGCCGGCTCGCTCGAGGCGCGCCGCATCGCGCTCTTCCGGCGCGAGTACCTAGAGCCGCTGGCCTTCGTCGTGAAGAAGACGAATGATTGTTCACAAATGGCAAATGCCACAATTGTTCACAAATCACAAATGGCAAATATTGATATTTATGACAATGGTGGCAATTGTGAACAGTTTAGATTTGTGAACATTGGCTTGATATCCGACGTCCACGTCGGCGACGACAACGACGCCGGCGACCTCAAGCGCGCGCTGCGGCTCTTCGACGCGAAAAAGGCCGACGCCGTGGTCGCCGCCGGCGACTTGACCGACCTGGGGCTTCTCTCCGAGCTGCGCGCGGTTGCCGCCGCATGGAACGAAGTGTTCCCCGCTTCCCGCCGTTCGGACGGCGAACCGGTTGTCCGCCTTTTCCACTACGGCGACCACGATACTGCGCTCAACTTCAAGGTGCGCCAGCGCGAGGTGGTCGAGAAGGGGCGTTGGGCGGACTACATCCCGCATGTCGGGCCAGACGTCGCCTGGGAGCGGGCGTTTGGCGAAAAGTTCGAGCCGGTCGTGCGCCGCAATGTGAAAGGCGTTGAATTTACGCTCGTGCATTTCTTGCCAGATGGCGGGCACGCGGGACGCATGCCCCTACCGCGCGAATCGGTAGGGTCGCGCGTCCCGCGCGGCCGCGCGCCGTGGTTGCATGTCTTTTCCCAGCACCGCGCGTATCGCGGGCTGTTTGCGCGGCCCGGCTGCGGAGACGAAGTCTCATGGGACGACGGTGAGTCGCTCGCTTTCCTCACGAATACGCCGAATACTGTCGCCGTGTGCGGACACGCCCACATTTCAGCCACCAATGCCACGTCGTTCGTGGTAGGGTCGCGCGTCCCGCGCGACCGCGGGCACGCGGGACGCGTGCCCCTACCGGATGGCTTCACCGCGATCGCGATACCGTCGCTGTACTACCAGATCGAGACATGGCTGCCGAAGCCGAAAGGCGACCACGGTTCGCATCAAGCGCTTTTCATGACCGCCACGCCTGACGGCATCGCCGTCGAGCGCCTTGACGTGCGCACGGGCGGCAAGATCGCCCCCGACATTGAATGGGGCGTCCATAAACAGGGGACCCAAAAAGACAATCCCCCCAAACAAACTTTGCGGCCTTTGTGATCTTTGTGGCTTAAAAATCTGGAGCAGTCAATATGAACACCGACTTCCTGAAGAACTTCCACTACACGCCCGACGGGGCGACTACGCTTGCGGATGCGCTCTGCGGATTCATCAAGGACGAGATCACCTACGGTCGCCTCAAGGCGGGCGATCCGATTCCTACGATCCAGCAGCTGGCGAAGGCAAGCGGACTCACGTTCCGCGTCGCTCGCGGCGTCGTCGAGCAGCTTGCTCGCGAAGGGTACGTGCGCTCGCGTCCGCGCGTCGGGACGGTCGTCCTTCCGCGCGACGCCACGGCGCTGCGCGGACACATCCTCTTCGTCCTTCCCGACGTAGATGCGTGCAGCTACCATGTGACGATGATAGCCGACGCGCTCCGCCGTCGGCTGGGCGCCGCGGGATACGCGTTCTCCACTGTCGTCTTCTCGCAGGACAGGCAGATAGGCCTTTCGTTCCTGAAGCACGAGCTTGTCCGCACGCCGGACGTCGCAATCGCGATCTACAGCACGAAGCCAGTCCGAAAGTGCCTGCGCGAGGCCGGAGTGAAGAGTGTGTTCATCTACGGCGACAAGCCTGCCAGGGAGGAGGGGCGGTGGATCCGCTTCTCGGCGGAGGAGGCCATCGGGAACTTCGTCCAGCACTGCGTCCGCACCGGCGTAAAGCGCGTGCTGCAGGTGCGCTTCGAAGGAAACGACACGCCGGACGCGAAGGGGGCGCTTGCGGAGAAGGGGATAAAGTCCGGGTGGCTGACGGTTCCGCGCATGGACGGACTCGGACGCTACGAGGGCATCGAACGCGCGGCCTACAATGCGTTCATGGATCTCTCGCGTTCCGCATTCCCGGACGTCGTCCTTTTCTGGGACGACTTCGTGGCGCAGGGCGCGCTTACTGCTTTCCTCGAGCGAGGGCTGAAGATACCGCACGACGTCAAGGTGGTGTCGCTTTCGAACCGCGGGCTCGGCCCCGTATATTCCGAGGCCCTCACGCGGTTCGAGTGCGATGCCACGGAGACTGGCGAGAAGGTCGCCGCATACGCGCTTTCGCTCCTTGCGAAGGGGCGGCTGCCGCAGCTCCCCGTGGTCGCGCCGCACTACGTATTCGGGCGGACTTTCCCGTACTAGTAAAGTTGAAAGGTTGAAAAGTTGAAAGGTAGGGCGCGCGCCGAAAGGTTGAGGGATGGGAGCGGTGGATAAACTCAACTGGGGGGTACGACTTGGGTTCGGCGCGGGAGACCTTGCGCAGAATCTTGTGTTCTCGGCAGTAGGCACGTATCTGCTTTTCTTCAGTACCGACGTTGTCGGCCTTGCGCCGTCGGCCATGGCCACGTTGTTTTTTGTCGTCCAGCTTGCGGACGCGCTGTGGAATCCGTTCGTGGGCGTGTTCATCGACAGGCGCAGTCCGCCGTGGGGCAAGTACCGTTCGTATCTCGTTATGGCTGGCATTCCGTTCGCAGCCTTCGCCGTCATGTGCTTCGCCAATCCCTTCGGCGGCGCATGGAAGATGATTTACGCATGCGCGGCATACGCGGGCTTCACGCTGCTCTTCACGCTCGTGAACGTCGCCTACGGCGCGCTCAGCGCCTCGCTCACACGTGACGCGGACGAAATCACGACGCTCACCGCCGTGCGGATCTTCCTGGCGAACGCCGGGTGTCTCGTGGCCATGGCGGGCGTGCCGATGCTTGTGGCCGCGCTGGCGGGGAAAGGAGTGGCGAGTTCGGGGCACATGTCGCTTTTCATGGCGTGCGGGATGCTGCCGTCGTTCGTGTTCATGCCGCTCTTGCCGTCATTGAGGCGGCGTCTTGGGAAGAAGGGGCTTTTCTATGTTTTTGCGTGCGTCGCAGTGTTCGGAATGGCCGCGTTGTACGTTTTGAGCCGCGCGGGAGGGACGCGCTCCGTCGCGTCCGAATGGATCTATGCAGCGCAGTTCGTGAAGGCGACGGGCATCATCGTGTCGACGGGATACATGTGGGCACTCGTGCCGGAGGTGATCGCGTACTCCGAGCGCCTGACGGGACGGCGCGTTTCCGGGGTGGTCACAGCGATCGTGGGCGTATTCTTCCGGGCGGGGATGGCGCTGGGAAACGTTGCGGCGGGCCTCGTGCTCGCCGGAACAGGCTATCGGGCCGTCGTCGACGCGGAAGGGGGGATGTCCCTGCCGACGGCCCCAAGCGCATGGCTCTGGACGATGGCAGCCCTCGCGGGGGTCGCCGTCGTACTGCTCGTCTTTTCCTTCACGCAGACGAAGGAACGCGTGGTGATGAAGGCGGCGGACGCCGCGCAGGTGAGGGTCGCCGACCTTTGGCGGGAGTTCAGGCGGAACGGTCCGCTCAGGTGGCTTGCGCTCTTCTTCGTGGCGGCGTTCGCGCTGATGTCGGCGGGCAACGCGGCGGGGGCTTATTTCATGAACGGGCTCGAATCGCAGACGCCGCTCGCGCAGGAGGGCATCCGGTGGCTCGTGTGCGTGGTGCCGGCGCTGCTTTTCGGCGTTTCCGCCTTAGCCATTTCTCGCTACCGGGTTTAGCGGCTAGTGGTTCGTGCAGAGCGTCCGCGCTTGTCGCGGCCCGGACCACTCATTTTGCCATTTTTGCCAAAACTCGCATCTTTACAGGTCGCGCGGGTTGTGCTAGAATGCGCCTCATGCAAAGGCAAAAAAGGATGATTCTGCCATGAAAAAGATACTCGCAACCATTGTCGTGGCCGTCTGCGCGGCCTTTGGTGCGTCCGCCGCCAAAGTCAACCTCGCGAACGTGACCGCCAACAAGACGCTCGCCAACGGCGATGTCGCCTACGGCGCGCTCGCGGCCAATGTCAAGGTGTCGATCGCCGCCGGCGCGACGGTGACGCTCTCCAACGCCATGATCAACGGCGTGAACAGCTCTGCCTACCCGTGGGCTGGCCTCACGTGCCTTGGCGACGCGGAGATCGTTCTGAAGGGGAACAGCTCCGTGATGGGCTTCTATGAAACCCAACCAGGGATTTTCGTGCCTGAGGGCAATACGCTCACGCTGCAGGGCGACGGCGCCCTCTCCGCCCGCTGCCACTTCGACGACAGCGGACTGGGGACCAGCTTCGGCGCTGCTGCGGGCATCGGTGGAGGGTATTTTATCGACTGCGGCAACATCGTCATCAACGGCGGTACGATCACGGCAAACGGTGGCAACAATGCAGCGGGCATCGGCGGCGCCCACGGCGGCACATGCGGCAACATCGTCATCAACGGCGGCACGATCTTTGCGTATGGCGGCGTCTCGGCGGCGGGCATCGGCAGCTACTGCGGCGATATCAGCATCTATGGCGGGACGACGGAGGCGACGGGCGGCGATGGCGGCGCGGGCATCGGCGGCGGCTACAACGACATTTGCGGCGATATCAGCATCTATGGCGGGACGACGGTGGCGACCGGCGGCCAATATGCGGCGGGCATCGGCAGCGGACGAAACTTCAGCCGCTGTGGCACCATAACCATCACCAACGGCGTGACTGCCACGACCCACGTAACGGCAACATGCGGAACCGGCTGTTCGAACCCGATAGGCGCGGGCGTCGACGACTCGTCGTGCGCCGGTGAGAGCATCGCCGACTCGCTGTGCGACGACCACGGCAGCCCGACACGTACCATCATGGTCTGGGACGGCAACCTCGCGACGCTCACGGCGGACGCGACGGTGCAGGACGGCATGGTCCTCCACGGCACGCTCGCGGCCAATGTCAAGGTCTCCATCGCCGCCGGCGCGACGGTGACGATCTCCAACGCCGTGATCAACGGCGTGGACAACAACAACTACCCGTGGGCTGGCCTCACGTGCCTCGGCGACGCGGAGATCGTTCTGAAGGGGAACAGCTCCGTGATGGGCTTCTACGAAAACTATCCCGGCATCCATGTGCCGGTAGGTTCGACGCTGACGATTCAAGGCGATGGCATGCTCTGGGTGTCCAGCAACGGCTATGGCGCGGGTATCGGCGGCGGCGACGATATCCCCTGCGGCAGCATCGTCATCACGGGCGGCACGATCAGTGCGCCCGGTGGCAACAAGGCGGCCGGCATCGGCGGCGGCAGGAATTCCGCCTGCGGCAACATCGCCATCAGCGGCGGCACGATTGACGCGACCGGCGGCAGTGATGCCGCCGGCATCGGCATCGGCTTCAATGGCAGCTGCGGCACCATCACCATCGGCATGAATGGTTCTGTCCCCCCCGCAATCCGCGTCACGGCCACGCAGGGGGCCGTCGCCTGGGGCTCCGGATATACCGTGGCGCCGATTGGCGCGGGCGCTTCCGGAACATGCGCCGGGGTGAGCGTCGCCAGTTTCCTGTACGACGACCACGAAAGTCCGACGCGTACCATCATGCTCTGGGACGGCGATCTCGCGACGCTCACGTCAGACGCGACGGCGGTGGACGGCACGGTCATTCACGGCACGCTTTCCGGCAACTACAAGGTCTCCATCGCCGCCGGCGCGACGGTGACGCTCTCGAACGCCGTCATCAACGGCGTGGACAGCTTGAGCTACATGTGGGCGGGCATCACCTGCGAAGGCGACGCGACGATTGTCCTCAAGGGGTCGAGCGAGATAAGGGGCTTCTACAAATACTATCCTGGAATCTACGTTCCGGAGGGACACACGCTGACGATAGACGGCGACACGGTCTTCGACGTCGACGGAGAGAGCAATCTCTATGCCTGCGGCGGCGGCGGCCCCTCGGACGCCTCCGGCGGCGGCTATGGGGCGGGCATCGGCGGCGGCAACGGCATAGCGTGCGGCAGCGTCTGGATCAAGGGCGGCGAGATCACGGCCGAAGGCGGCTGGTACGCGGCCGGCATCGGCGGTGGCTCGGACGCCAGTTTCGGCGACATCAGGATCGACAACGGCATCGTCCTCGGCATCGGCGGCGGCAACGGCGGTTCGGGCATCGGCGGCGGCAGCGACAGTTATGTCGCCCCCGAAGACAATCCCTACTACGGGAGCATCACCATCACGGGCGGCTCGGTCGAAGGCATCGGATGTGACTCTGGCGCGGGCATCGGCTGCGGCCGCGAAGGCTTGTGCGGCGACATCACCATCACCGGCGGCGAAGTGTATGCGTACGGCGGCGAATGGGCGCCTGGCATCGGCAGCGACGGGGAGCGGAACGACGCCCTCAACATGACGATCACGATCAATCGCGGCATAACCGTCGTCCAAGCCAGGCGCGGGAGCAGCTTCGACGAAGACCCGATCTTCAACGGCGTCGCCGCCTTCAGCGACGTGCCGCCGGGCATGATCGACCAGATCGATCAGCTGGGCAGCGGGGACACAATGCGCACCATCCGGCCCGATCCGAACTATTGGAACGGCATCCTTGACACCGTGACGGGCAATGTGACGGCCATCGACGGCACGGTCATACGCGGCACGCTCGGGGACAACTACAAGGTGTCGATCGCCGACGGCGCGACGGTGACGCTCTCCAACGCCGTCATCAACGCCGACGGCAGCCTGACCGGTGCCTGGGCGGGTCTCACGTGCGAAGGCAATGCCACGATCGTCCTTGCGGCTGGAAGCGAAAGCGTCGTCAAGGCGTTCAACAACGAATATCCCGGCATCTTCGTGCCCGTGGATTGCATGCTGACCATTCAGGGAACCGGATCGCTGACGGCGAGTGCCAAGAGCGCCGAGGCCATGGCCGCCGGCATCGGCGGCGGATGCACAACCGGCTTCTCGCAGATAAACTGCGGCAGCATCTCCATCGCGGGCGGCACCGTCATTGCGACGGGTGGTACTAGAAGCGCCGGTATCGGAAGTGCCTACCGAGGCACGTGCGGCGACATTACGATTGGCGCGGGAATCACGCGCGTCGTCGCGACGCGCGGCGAGGCCGATGGTTTCGAGGATCAGGTTGAAGTAATCGGCGCGGGCCTGGGCGGCAATCGCGGCACCGTCACCGTGGATTCCTCGCTATCCGACGACCACGGCAGCCCGACTCGCACCATCACGGGCGCGCCGCCGCCGCAGGTCTGGGACGGGGACCTCTCCACGCTTACGGCGGACGCGACGGCGCAGGACGGCACCGTCATCCACGGCGAACTCCATGCCTACGTGAAGGTTTCCATCGCCGCCGGCGCCCGGGTGACAATTTCCAACGTGACGATCGAAGGCCCCAGGAGTCGAGATTACCAATGGGCGGGTCTCACCTGCCTTGGCGACGCCGAAATCGTCCTCGTCGGAACGAACACCGTGATCGGCGCGTACGGCCATCATCCGGGTATATTCGTCCCCGCCGGATCGACATTGACGATCTCTGGCTCCGGCGTGCTGACGACGTCCAGCCACGGACAAGGTGCCGGAATTGGCGGCGGCTACGGCATCTCATGCGGCAACATCGTGATCAATGGCGGCACGATCACCGCCACCGGCGGTGATGGCGCGGCGGGCATCGGCGGCGGCCTGAGTGACGGGGTGCCCTACGCCGAATGCGGCGACATCACGATCAACGGCGGCACCGTGACCGCAACCGGCGGCCACCGCGCTGCAGGCATCGGCGGCGGTTACGCCGGCGGGTGCAGCAACATCGTTGTCGGCACGGGCATTTCCCAGGTCGTCGCCACTTGCGGCGACGACTGCAACAACCCCATCGGACTCGGCTACCTGCCGCTTGACGTGAACGCATGCACCGTCACGGTGGATGGGTCTCTGATCGACTACACGGTCGATTCCACGCGTACTCTCATGCATCCGCCCGTGATCGGCGGCTATGCGTGGAACTTCACGGTCGTCGACGGCGAGGCACGGATAATCCCCTTCGGAGATGGGCTTCCCGCGACCTCTCCCGCACCTTCTGGCAATCTGGAGATACCCTCCGTCCTCGGAGGCTGTCCCGTGACGGTAATCGGGAATGCGGCATTTGTCACCTGCGGCGATATCACGAGCGTGACAATTCCCGACGGGGTGACCACCATTGGAGGCGATGCCTTCTACGCGTGTTCTTCCTTGGCAACCGTGACCATTCCTGCGAGCGTCACGACCATATCCTCGCGCGCGTTTCGATTCACGGGTCTCGGGACCGCCTACGTTGGAGAGGGGAAAACGGCATCTGTCAAGGCGATGCTTCTGAGCTCCGACCATGACCAGAGCTTCGTGGACGGCATCACGTTCATCGAGACCACGTTTGTCGAGCCTTGGGACGGCAACCTCGCGGAAGTCTATCGCGACACGACTGTCACTGACGACACGACGCTCTACGGCACGCTCGCCGGCAACTACAAGATTTCCATCGCCGCCGGCGCGACGGTGGTGCTTTCGAACGCGGTCATAAACGGCGTGAACGACTCCGCCTGCCCGTGGGCGGGTCTCACCTGTCTCGGCGATGCGCAGATCATCCTCGCCCCGAACTCCGGGAATGTCGTGAAGGGCTTCTTCAACGAATATCCCGGCATTTACGTACCCGTCGGCTCCACGCTGACCGTCGGCGGTTCCGGCTCGCTCAACGCCTCCAGCAACGGCAACGGCGCGGGCATTGGCGCGGGCTTCGGCTACAGGTCTCCCTCTGGCGATCCGTATCCGTGCGGAAACATCCGCATTGAGGGCGGCACGATCACGGCAACCGGCAGCAATCGCTGCGCCGGCATCGGCGGCGGCAACGCAGGAAGCACATGCGGGGACATCGAAATACTCGGCGGTACTGTCACCGCCACCGGCGGCGACTACGCTGCGGGCATAGGCGGCGGCGACGTCGGCACCTGCGGCGACATCACGATTGGCGTGAGCGTCACGCGGGTCGTCTCGACCGTTGGAGCAGGGTACGGAACCCACCAGCCGATAGGCCAGGGCGACGGCGGAACCTGCGGCACGATTACCGTGGATTCGAGCCTGTCGGACACGACAAGCGCAGACGGCAAGACGCGCACCATCACTGCTGCGCCGGTCTGGAACGGCGACCTCGCGACGCTCACGCGCGACGTGACGGTCGAGAGCGACATGACGATCTACGGCACGCTCGCCGGCCAGTACAAAATCTCCATCGCAGACGGCGTGACTGTGACGCTGAACGGCGCGGTCATCACGAACGGGATGAACGATACCTACTATTCGTGGGCGGGGCTTACCTGCCTTGGCGACGCGGAGATCGTCCTTGCGCCGGGTAGCGCGAACTTCGTCAAGGGTTTCTACGCCGACTATCCCGGCATATACGTTCCAGAAAACAAGACGCTGACCATTTCGGGCTCCGGTTCGCTCGACGCGAGCAGCAACGGCGACGGCGCGGGCATCGGAGCTGGTTATGAAATTGACTGCGGTGACATCGTCATCGAAAGTGGCACGATAAACGCGACCGGAGGATTCGGCGGTGCCGCCATTGGCGGTGCATACTATGCGAATTGCGG
>Ga0256407_10007864_pt1 | contig 15832 bp, 4 predicted proteins | sample RumenRJG_04DNA_FD_193489 | JGI IMG/M metagenome (GOLD analysis project Ga0256407, IMG submission 193489) | Bovine rumen microbial communities from Lethbridge, Alberta, Canada - RJG_04 | ecosystem: Host-associated > Mammals > Digestive system > Stomach > Rumen | place: Canada: Alberta | collected...
TCTTTGTTGACAACATCTACTTCTGGAAAGATGGTGGCGACGAGCCCGACCCACAGCCCACAGAATTGATTGACAACGGTGCCGATGCCAACGGTATGCACAAGCTCACCGGTCCGTGGAGCGACGATGCTTTCGCCGCCATCGACGCTGTCGCCAAGGCCAACAGCTACGACCTGACAGACGTGAGCCACGAGGGAACCATCAATGTGATTGCCAAGACAGCCAATCCTTACTGCTTCTTCGTCACCTCTGCACCGGGAACCGTCAACCGCAACGAGCTTGTTGCCGAGGGCGAGGGCTACCACGGATATGCTCTCTACTTCCAGGAGAACTGGAACGACAGCAAGACCTACGACATAAACACCTCACTGTCGCCAATCACAGTTGACAATCCGTTCTTCCAGCGAATGTTCGACCGTGCCGGCTACTACGTGACGATTACCGTTCCGTTCGACTACAACCGTATACCTGATGCCGCCAACGGCACCAAGTTCTACGAGATAGCAGCCTCTACCGACAACAAGAGCATCACCTTCCGCGAGGTGACTGCCATCGAGAAGAACAAACCCTATCTGGCTTACGTGGCTACTGGTGGCATCACCATCCCCGATCCGGGTTCAGTGACCATCGACTTCGCTGCCGCTACCGAGCAGTCTGGCAGCATGTCGTTCATGGCAAACTACAAGCAGCAGACCCTGAGCACGGGCTACGTTCTGCCTTTGGGTGCATTGGCTGCCGACGGGCTGACCTTCTCCAAGGCCGATGGAGCAACGCTCAGACCTTTCCGCGCCTACATCGCCAGTGCTTCAGCCGAAGCACGCATCAGCGTTCTGTTCGACGAGGCCACCGGTCTGCGCTCTGCCACAGCCGAGGAGCTGGGCAAGCTGTTCAATGTCTACAGCATCGACGGACGCGTAGTGCGCCAGCAGACCAACTCCGCAGCCAACCTGCCTGCCGGTATCTATGTGATAAACGGCAAGAAGGCGGTCGTTAAGTAAATAATCTCTACTGACAGCAGTCAGAATACGCTGGCTGCTGTCCTTTCCTAAAACCCAAGCCAATACAATCTTCATAAAGGACATCTATGACAGCAATATAAAGCATACCTTAATCACACATCAACATACCTACTACAAAGAAAATGACTATCATATATTTCTAAACAAAAACAATTACTAACTATTTATTACATCTAACCGTATGAAAAAAAGATTTTTATCGCTGATTATTGGACTATGCTCAATGCTTCCAATATTAGCAGGCAGTACGTTGCCACTGAAGTTGGTAAACAACAGTGTTTATGCCGACAGCGAAATCTACGTTGCAATCATCGGCAACTACAACGGCAACACCATCTATTATGATTTGAAGAACAATTATCAGAACAGCGCCTCGCTGCCTGTTCTGAACGAGAGTGTCAACACTCTTACCAAAGCCGGCCAGCCTTGGGGCTTCGCCAACATATTCACTACTCTCGACCAGATAAAGGACAAGACCATCCATCTGGAGCACACCTCAGCTTGTCGTATATTCTTCAGCTTCAAGTCACCCATGTATCTCCATGCCTTTGCGCAGGGATATGCCGGTGCCGACTTCGGCAACCCTGGCGACCCCAACCACGGCATACGCTGGGAGCTGATCGAGTTCACCTACAACGACGACAGCAACATCTGGATCAACACCACCCGCGTCGATGCTTTCCAGTATCCTATGGGGCTGGAGTTGTTTGGCTCGGCCAGCAGCGGTGAGAAGTACATCAAGCGCGGTGAGCTGAAGACCTACAGCGAGATTATCAACCGTTGGAACAGTCAGCACGGCGGCGACCAGTATGCAGCCTGCTTGCAGAACGACATCACCAGCGACAACCTCGGTGGCATCATCCTGCAGCCCTCCAAGGTGGCATCGGTTAAGAACTCGGGCTTCATGGACAGCTATATCAACGGCGTGTGGAACTACTTCCGTTCCAACGACATGACCGTCAAGATGGGTGTGCTCGGCACATGGAGAGGACGCGTCAACGGCGACGTGTTCACCCTCACCTGTCAGGAAGGCAACTATTTCCAGCCCGGAACCGTGGCTACCATACCTTGGAAGCCCAGCACAACCGATGCCGTTGAGGGAGCCGGAGCCTTTGCCACTGCTGCCGGCACCACAGGCGACCTGCCCGTGCAGGCTATGTTCTGCGGTGCGTTCAACCGCGGCGTGGTGCAGTACACTACCGGTGTGCAGGACTGGAGTCCCTCGGGCAGCAACTACTTCAACATGGGTAATCCCTGCAACGAGTATGTGAAGTTCTTCCACCAGACCGACCTCACACACGACGGTTACACATACGCCTTCGCCTACGACGACACCTTCGACCAGTCGGCCACCTGCCACACCAACGCTCCGGCAAGTGCCACAGTCACCATCGGCGGCTTCGCAGGCATTGCTTCAGGCGACAATGGCAACAATAACAACAACAATAACAACAATCAGGGCACAGCAACCGGCAACGGCGTAGCCACTTTCTGTCAGGACATCAACTACGGCGGCTATCAGGTCTCGCTCTCCGAGGGCACCTACACCCAGGCCGAGATGGAAGCCAAGGGCATACGCAACAACGACATCTCCTCGCTCAAGGTGCTGCCGGGCTACAAGGTGACTGTCTTCGACGGCTCCAACTTCAACGATGCCAGCAAGTCGTGGACGGGCGACACCAACTGGATTGGCAACGACTGGAACGACCGCGCCAGCTCCATCAAGATTGAGCCCAACGGAAAGGCCGGAATGTCGGGCACCTACAAGCTGCAGAACCGCAACAGTGGCAAGTATGCCGACCTCGATGCCAACCGCACCGACGACAACACCGCCATCGTGCAGTGGGACGACGAGGGCACCGAGCTCTATCAGCAGTGGCGGCTCAACGAGGTTGAGGCCGGAGTCTACACCATCCAGGCCGCAGCCACCGACAACCGTGGCTTCGACGTGGCTTACGCCTCTGCCGACAACGGCGCACAGGTACTGCTCTACACCTACAACAACGGTCGCCATCAGCAGTTCATCCTCTTTGACAAGGGTGATGGCTACTACCAGCTCATTGCCCGCCACTGTGGCAAGCCCGTCGAGATGGCCGGAGCCACGACAGCATCGGGCGAATGGCTGCGCACCTACGACAACAATGGCACCAACTGCCAGCAGTGGAAGCTCGTCAAGAACAACCCCGCACCATCCGTAGCAGCTGCTGCCGCTCCCAACAAGGCTGCCGAGAACGTGCTGTCGGTCTTCAGCGACAGCTATCAGTCGCAGACTCCCAACCTTGCCGACGGACAGTGGGGCCAGCAGACACAGAGCGAGAGCGTAAGTCTCAACGGCAACAACACCAAGCTGTTCAAGAACTTCAACTACATGGGCCTCGAGTACGGCAAGAACCTCAATGTCAGCAGCATGGAAAACCTGCATATCGACATCTATCCCACCGAAGCCTTCACCATTAAGATTTCTCCCGTGTCGCCCGGACCTAACGAGAACCTCGTCAGCCGCGACCTCAAGGCAAACCAGTGGAACAGCATCGACATCGCACTCTCCGACTTCCCAAGCGTTAACAAGGCCGAGAACTTCCAGCTGAAGTTCGACGGCGGCAGCGGACAGACCTTGTATATCGACAACATCTACTACTGGAAAGCCCCCGCACAGGTGGTATCGGCAGGCGCAACAGGCAGCTACAACGTGGCCACCTTCTGCCAGGACATCAACTACGGCGGCTACAACATCAGTCTGCCCGAAGGCACCTACACACAGGCACAGCTCGAGAGCTACGGCATACGCAACAACGACATCTCCTCGCTCAAGGTTATGCAGGGCTTCAAGGTGACTGTATTCGACGGTTCGGGCTTCAACAATGCCAGCAAGACCTTCTATGGCGACACCAACTGGATTGGCAGCGACTGGAACGACCGTGCCAGCTCCATCAAGATTGAGCCCAACGGCGCATCAGGACTCTCTGGCGTTCACAAGCTGCAGAACCGCAACAGCGGCAAGTACATGGACCTCGACGGCAACCGCACCGGCAACAACACTGCCGTGGTGCAGTGGGATGACGAGGGCACTGAGCTCTATCAGCAGTGGCGGCTCAACGAGGTGGCACCAGGTGTCTACACCATTCAGCCGCAGGCTGTGGAGAACCGCGGTCTCGACGTTGCCAACCAGTCTACAGAGAACTCGGCACAGGTGCTGCTGTGGGACTACTGGGGAGGCTACAACCAGCAGTTCATAGCCTACGACAAGGGCAACGGCTACTATCAGTTCCTCGCACGCAACAGCGGCAAGGCTATCGAGATGCCCGGCGCATCAACCACCAGCGGCGAGTGGGTGCGCATCTGGGACAACAACGGCACTTACGCACAGCAGTGGCTCGTCAAGGACGTGCAGGAAGCCTCTGCCAATACTTCCGACACCGACTTCCTTGCTACTGACGGCTACCAGCTCGTATGGAGCGACGAGTTCGACACCAACACTCTGGGCACCAACTGGAACGTAGAGGTGGTGGGCAACCCGAGCAATAACGAGATGCAGTACTACACCAACCGTGCAAGCAACGTCACTATCGAGAACGGCAACCTCGTGCTCACCGCTCGCAAGGAGAGCTATGGCGGCAAGCCCTTCACCTCAGGACGTGTAAACTCGCAGGGCAAGGTGCGCTTCACCCACGGAAAGATTATTGCACGCATCAAGATGCCTAAGACCGCACGCGGACTGTGGCCTGCTTTCTGGATGATGGGCGACGACATCACAAGTGTGGGATGGCCCAAGTGTGGCGAGATCGACATCATGGAGGCTGGCAATGCCGGCGGATACAATGGCAACAACGAAGAGAAATACTTCTCGGGAGCCATCCACTGGGGCGAAGACTGGAGCCAGCATCAGTGGTGGTCGCCAAATGCCGTGACCAACGACTACAGCGTGCAGGACGACTATCACCTCTTCATCTGCGAATGGGACGAGGAGTTCATCAAGTGCTATCTCGACCAGCAGACCACTCCGTACTATGAGGCTTCGATAGGCTCGCAATACGGTTCGTCGGCATACATGCACAAGCCCTTCCATCTGCTCTTCAACCTCGCCGTGGGCGGCGACTTCCCCGCCATCTACGATGCCAACGGCATCAGCGCACTGCCCTACGACGGTGCCGAGAAGAAGATGTATGTAGACTATGTACGCGTTTACCAGAAGAGCGGCAACGTCTATGCAAGGCAGATGTCTGTCACGGGCATCGACAACGTTGATGCAACAGCCAATGTCAGCGCCGATGCCGACGACAGCTACTACACCCTGCAGGGCATGAAGCTCACCAAGGACCAGCTGCGTCCGGGCATCTACATCCACAAGGGTAAGAAGATACTCGTGAAGTAACTTCCATGACAATAAAGTATTCGAGGAGTACTGCTACTCCTTGAATACTTTATTGTATCTTTGAGACCAGACACTAATGTTTAACTAAAATAATATGAAAAGATTACTATCAACATTCCTACTGCTTACAGCAACAATGATTGGCATGGCGCAGAACTATCCTACGCCGGGACCGGCTCTGCCCGTCCAACTGACAAACAATTCGCAGTTTGACGACAGCGAAATCTACGTTGCCATTATCGGCAACTATGACCCTACTCACAGTAGCAGCAAGTGGATCTACTACGACCTGCCTAACAACTCGGCCAGCAACACGGCACTCAAAGACCTCACCACAGCGGTCAACACCCTGCACAAGACATCGGGCGACTGGGGATATGCCAATATTTTCACCACTCTCGACAAGATTCCTAACAAGACAATCTACGTCGACCACACCCACGGATGCCGTATCTTCTTTGGATTCCGCTCGCCGATGTATCTGCACGCGTTCGACAATGCCGGATATGCCGGTGCCGACATGCAGAACGCCAGCGACCCCAACCACGGAGTGCGCTGGGAGAACATGGAGTTCACCTACGACTGGTACAATGTGATGTTCATCAACACCACGCGCGTGGATGCTTTCCAGTATCCCATGGGCGTAGACCTCTATGGCGACGAGGCAGCAGGTGCCAACAATCCGCATATGCGCCGTGGCGAGTTGCTTAACTATGCCACCATCATCAACCGATGGAACACCGAGAACGCAGGCACAGACTTCCAGTACTGCTATCAGGATGTAATCACTGCCGACAATCTCGGCGGCATCATCACACAGCCGTCAAAGGTGGCTGCCGTGAAGAACAACGGATGGTTCGACGACTACATCGACCGCATCTGGGCCTACTTCGCTACCAATGAACTATATGCCGACATGGGCCAGCGCGGAATATGGCGCGGCAAGGTCAATGGCGGCACATCGTTCGTACTCACCAATGTTGACGATGCTTCGCAGGTGGCTACCGTAAACAAGCCCACCACCACCGACGTGATAGAGGGTGCCGGCACATTCGCCACCGGTTCGGAGATCGACAAGGCCGTGCAGGCACAGTTCTGCGGAGCAATGAACCGCGGAGTGATTGACCTCAGCGTGCCCAGCGGACAGCTCCAGAACTGGGGAGCCACCGACAAGTTCTTCAAGACCGACCGCTACAACCCCTACGTGAAGTTCTTCCACCAGAGCGACATCAGCCACGAGGGATACACATACGCCTTCGCCTACGACGACACCTTCGACCAGAGCTCTACCTGTGCCACCAGTCACCCCACCCACGTGGTAATAACCATCGGCGGCTTTGCCAGCGACCCCGGCGAGGCTGTTGAGCCAGGCGGCGACGACCCCGATACTCCTTCTGGCGATGCTACAGGCAGCGGCACAACAGCCAACGGCAATCTGAATTACACATACTCCTTTACTGAAAGCAACGGCAATGTAACCGTTACCTTTACAGCCACCAATGCCTCTGAGGTTCCTGGTATTGTTAGCCCATACATCTGGGACTACACCAACGGCTTCGCCGAGACCGCTGGCAACACCAAGACTTGGACTGGCGTTGCATCTGGAACGGTGCTGAAGGTTAAGTGTATGTGGCCGTGCGCCGCCGGACAAGCCATCACCGACGAGATCAGCTACACCGTTGGCAACGGAGGCTCACAGCCCGAGGCCGACACCGAGGCTCCCGTGATGACCAAGGCCGAGGCTTCCGACATAGCCCAGACCACAGCCACTCTGACCGTCGCTGCTACCGACAACAACAGCGGTAACCTGACCTACAGCATCAAGAACGGCACTCAGGAGATTGCTACTGCCACAGCCGCAGCCGGTGCCGATGCCACGGTTGAACTGTCAGGACTTACCGCAGGCACTGCCTACACCCTCAGCATCACCGCTAAAGATGCCGCAGGCAACGTATCTGCCGCACGCGAGCTTAGCTTCACCACCGAGGCAGAGCAGACCGACCCGGTTGATCCTGTTGAAGGACAAGTGCTCACCAACGGTGAGCACAGCGTGACACTGATAGGTTATCACTACACCAATACTGAGAACTACGAGCTGATTATCACCTCAGAAGAAACGATGAACGGTCTGGGAGGTTCCTTCTGGAATATCAATGGCGTAGGTGGTACACAACTGTCGCAGACCCTTACCCTTAGTGCCGACGGCAAGACCATGACTATCACTGCCACATCAAATCAGGCTCCTCAGCTCTATACTCCTCTTTATGTGATGATGCCGGGCGAGGTTAACTTCGGTCAGCCCACTATCAACTGGATAGAGAAGAGTTCCTCTGACCCCGTTGATCCCGTAGACCCGCAGCCCACTGAGCTGACCGACAACGGTGCCGATGCCAACGGTATGCATAAGCTCACCGGTCCGTGGAGCGACGAGGCTTTCGCCGCTATCGACGCTGTCGCCAAGGCCAACAGCTACGACCTGACAGACGTGAGCCACAACGGAACCATCAATGTGATTGACAAGACAGCCAATCCGTTCTGTATGTTTGTGACCTCTACACCGGGAACCGTCAACCGCAACGAGCTTGTTGCCGAGGGCGAGGGCTACCACGGCTATGCAATCTTCCTGCAGGAGAACTGGAACGACGGCAAGACCTACGACATCAACACCTCACTGTCGCCAATCACAGTTGACAATCCGTTCTTCCAGCGAATGTTCGACCGTGCCGGCTACTACGTGACGATTACCGTTCCGTTCGACTACAACCGTATACCTGATGCCGCCAACGGCACCAAGTTCTACGAGATAGCAGCCTCTACCGACAACAAGAGCATCACCTTCCGCGAGGTGACTGCCATTGAGAAGAACAAGCCCTATCTGGCTTACGTGGCTACGGGTGGCATCACCATCCCCGATCCGGGCACAGTGACCATCGACTTCGCTGCCGCTACCGAGCAGTCTGGCAGCATGTCGTTCATGGCAAACTACAAGCAGCAGACCCTGAGCACGGGATACGTTCTGCCTTTGGGTGCATTGGCTGCCGACGGGCTGACCTTCTCCAAGGCCGATGGAGCAACGCTCAGACCCTTCCGCGCCTACATCGCCAATGCTTCAGCCGGAGCGCGCATCAGCGTTCTGTTCGACGAGGCCACCGGTCTGCGCTCTGCTACAGCCGAGGAGCTGGGCAAGCTGTTCAATGTCTACAGCATCGACGGACGCGTAGTGCGCCAGCAGACCAACTCTGCTGCCAACCTGCCTGCCGGTATCTACGTAATCAACGGCAAGAAGGTTGTTGTGAAGTAAGCGAAGGCCGTTCGGCTAAAGACCATAACCAAAGCCTCTCCACCCGGAAGTGGAGGGGCTTTTCTGTTTACACCCACCCCCATCCCCATTCTTCGACAAGCGAAGCGACTCCGTTGATTACCTCAAGGGAGGGGGCTCCGTTCAGGCGGATATGTTATCCGCCTGAACAAAAGGAGCCCACCCCAGCCCTCCCAAAGGGAGGGAGCCTGACACCCACCCCCAACCCCCATCCCGAGCATAGCTCGCCTCCCCGTAGCCTTCCCCCAAGGGAGGGGGGCAAGGGACAAGCACCTACACGTTCAGGCGGATATGTTATCCGCCTGCAGGGAGTATAAGGATATAATATCCGATAAACAAAGAGGAGCCCACCCCAGCCCTCCCAAAGGGAGGGTGCTGCCACTCACCCCCAACCCCCATCCCGAGCATAGCTCGCCTCCCCGTAGCCTTCCCCCAAGGGAGGGGAGCAAGGGACAAGCACCTACACGTTCAGGCGGATATGTTATCCGCCTGCAGGGAGTATAAGGATATATTATCCGATAACCTCGCCTCTCACCGTCCTTGTTAATTAATCCCCCCTCCCCTCGGGAGGGGCTGGGGGTGGGCTTTTCCCTCGGGAGGGCCGGGGTAAGCTCACCAATTCAGGTTAAGCGCCCCGAAGGGGCAGTGATATGTCAGCCCAGGGCAACGCCCTGCGGACAAAGGTGCAACAGTAAAAACGCCCTGAAGGGGCAAAAGAATAACTGCACACAAACCAAGTGAGGGGAGGCTAAATGATTTTGCCCCTGCGGGGCGTAACCTTGATTCATCCGTTCCCCCAAGGCGATGCCTTGGGCTGACTGATTGTTGGCCCTTCTTTCTCCACTTTGTTTTGAAAGCGAGCAAGCTCGAGCGCGGGCCGTATTTATCTCGCGTGTACTGGCCCCTCTATGGACGCATTTGTTCAGACAGATAACATATCCGCCTGCATGGAGTAACAGACAGTGTCAATGGAGGAGGTTGAACGCTTTATGAACAATAAAGTATTATTGCTGTCCGCTAAAACTAAAATGAGCAGGAAATCTTGTTCTCAATGCCGATAAACAGGTATTGATGTATTCTTTTTTGAATAGTAAGCCCCCTTAGTCGAAAAGTCTCGGTTCGTCAGGTGGCGGATATGCCGCCTCAAGGATACTGAGCCAGTCTTTCTCCGGCTGTTCGAAGAATGTGTAGCAATTGACATAGTACATGAGCATGATGCGGAACATGGTGGCGAGATTGGAAAAGCTTCCTGGCCTCAGGGAACATCGAGTCCGTAATCTCGCGCAGGGAGTCGAAGCGTTTGATGACGGCATACAGCATAATCACCAAATGTTGCCATGCGTCGAAGTGTTTTACATAGCGTTCCCCACCGTTTTCACGGCTGAGACGAAGAATTTTAGCCCTATCAAGCAAGTTTAACAGCTGTCCATACATCGGCTGTCCGATAAAATGTGTACCTTTGTTCATGTTACTGAGGTTTTGTGGTAAAAACAAAGGTAACAAAAAGGCTGAAACCCAAACGAGGGCTTCAGCCTAATTTTATATCAAGAAAAAAGTTTTAGCGGACAGCAATATTTTGTAATATTCAAATTTGCTTGGGAATGAATATTATTGGATTAAGATTTTCTTACCATTGATAATATAGATGCCTTTTGGCAATGATTTAATCTGATTTGCCTTGATAGGCAGTCGTTCACCCATGAGTGTATAAACAACCATATCGGCATCGGTTGAAACTATTGTATCAATGCCCGATGTTGTATTAGCCAACTCTGTTTTTAAGTCTTTCAACCTTTGCAATAATTTTAGAAGTTCAGCTTCATACCCTTTGCACACATCAATGAATTGTAGCATTGAATTGTAATCTATTTCCCACGAACTTTGACAAATGGCTTCTATATTGGAATTATCTATGCCTATCTGTTCTGTGATAGCCTTAAGTTCTGAATTAGTTGTTGCGGATTCAATGCTTCTTTTATATTCCTCTAATCGTTTTATGTAATTATCAAACGTATTCTGTACATTATCTAATTCTGAAATTAAATAATCATAGCCATGTCCATAAGTCCATTTGACATAGGCGTAACTTTTCTTATCTATGCTATCCAAGACATTCAAGAAATATGCTTTATGTTCTGCGTCAAAATCAAAAGCTTCAATATCTCCTTTCAATTCTGATATTTCTCGTTCTATTTCATCACCAAGTTTCAAATTATATTTTTGTTGGTTTATTAATTGGTCGTATGCTGAACGTACCTTAGAATTCAACTCAACAAAACTGTTATAGAGCGATAAACCTTCATTGTATTTGGCTATTGCTTCAGCCTTTTTCTCTGTTATATCTTCTTGCATATCATCTATTTTGAAGTATTCTGCCCATACAGATTCTTTATAAAGGTAAATACTTTCTTGTGGAACATGAAGGGTAACTGATTTGGTATGCAGTTTATCAAAAATGTTTTTATCCCCATAAGAGCCTTCAAAATTGGGTGGGACAACACTTTTGCACTCGGCATAGTTCATAAAAGAACTTCCAACATTATAAAATGCTAAAAAACCTATGGACTTGAGGCTTTTACCGAATATAAGATATTTAATGTTTCTGCAATCCTTAAAGCAACTTGGGGAAATCTCTTTTACGCTATCGCCTATAATTAGACTAAAAATTGTAAGTTTGCTTGAAAAACAACCTTCTTCAACCTTTCTTCCCAAATATACATAATTAACTTTGTTAAAAGAAGGATGCCCTGTTATTTCAACATCTCCATCTTCAATATACAAAGAATCTATACTGCTAACTTGAAATAAATAGTTTTGAAATGTATTAAAACTTTTTGTAATCACGACTTTATTAAACGAGTGGTTAAAAGGAGTAACGCCTGCACTAATATCACGACCCAAAATCAATGTGTCAATTTTGCATAACAATAATGGGAGTTGTTTCCATGTATTCACGTATTTTCCACTGCCTGTACGAACATAGCGTGTTGCCATACCCAAAATTTCGTTTCCATCTGCTATGACAAATTTCTTGAATTTACAATTAAGGAAGGAGCAGGCATTAGATTCAAGACTTGGTGGCAGACTTATTTCCGTTAAACTAACACAACCATCAAAAGCAGATTTTTCAATGCGTTTTAATCCATTATTATATTCGTAATTAAACGATACGGTTGATAGGCTGTCACAATTATAAAATGCTCCAACACCAATTTGCAGTATATTCTTTGGGATTTCAATCTGCTTTATCTTTGTATAGGCAAAAATAGAATCAGGTATTATAGAAACATTCTCACCAAATTCAAGATGTTTCAGTGTGGAAAAGCCTTGGAATAATCCCTTATCGTAATCTTTAATGTTATATTTAATATCACGACCAAGAAAAATGGACTCAATTGGACAATTGAAAAAGATATCTTTTAAATATCTTTCTACACCTATCCTTATAGTTGTTCCTGTACGACCATATTCAATATAAGACGCTGAAACGAGATCCATACTGATAGTTTCTTCTGAGCTTTGAAAATAAACAGATTTGAGCGAAATGCAGTTATAAAAAGCCATAGTTTCTATGGATAATACATTTGATGGAATATGCACAGATTTCAAGGACTCACAACCTCTGAAAGCCAAATATCCAATCCTTGTAACGGAGTTTGGAATATTTACGCTTGTCATTTCTGTGCAATTATAGAACGCATTGTCTGGAATAGTAGTGAGATTATTGGGTAAAATAACCTTTTTAATGGCATGATGGTTATTTAGTCTAAAAACGGCATCGTCTGAAATGACTGTTTCTGTCATATCAAGCACACAAAGATTCCCTAACTCTTTTAATACTTTAATATCTGTATTATCAATGCATCCCGCAATTTTTAAATATCTTATGTCATCATGCTCATTTAATAAAGATGATAAATTACCCGGAACTTCATTGTTTACAGTTATTGGCCCAAATATAGAAATTAGGTTGTCAGAATGTGTTGAAGATGAATAAAACGAATAGACTTTACCTTCTAATAGAGAATCTGTAATCTCAATGTTATGATGGAATGCAATGGGGTCTAATGAATTATCATTTAAAGATAATGATATTTTAGTACCCTCTCTAACTTCAAGTTCTTTATTATTACCATTTAGGCTATAAATGGGATTATTTATATGGGAAGTTATAACGGGAATTGGGTATAATTTAATGCCATCCTCGTAAACATAAATGCATTTGAATTGCCGCCAAGTAATATCCTTGGCATATGCACAAGATAGACCTTTAGGAACCTCAACAGATTCCACATAACTAAAAGCATTATTTAATTTAGGTGGTGTTGTGCAATGTGAAATTATATGAGTAGTTAATTCTTGATAAACAAACATTTTTTTAGGTAAACTTGATATATATTTCCCAATAATAAGTGTATTAGCGCCAAACATGAGATAACCTTTTTCCCATTGTAAGTTTCTACCTAAATATAACGAATCAACATGCAAACCATGAAAAACGTTTAGTCCATTGTATTGAGAACCTAATATTAGTGAATTTTCCCCATCCTCAAATATGAGTTTTTTTAATCCATCGCCAAAAGCACTATGACCAATCGTAGTAACGCTTTTGGGGATAGTGATTGAAGAAAGTGCTTGGCAGTCCTCAAAAGCACCCATTCCAATTGTTGTGACGCTTTCAGGGATTGTGATTGAAGTAAGGCTTGAGCAGCCATAGAAAGCAAAATCTCCAATAGATATCACAGTATATACTACACCTTCATGTTCTACTTTACTTGGAATATTTACGACCCCACTATACTTATTATAACCTGTTACGGTTGCGGTTTGTGCAGATTGATTGCAGTCATAGTAAACTCCATCGACACAATACGCATATAAAGGCAAAGAATAGCCGACAATCAAAAGTATCAGTAGAAATCCCTTTGACAAATACTTAATATTGTTCATACGCTCAAACTTTATTCAAATTTTTTTACGAATAGGAAATATTATTTCGCCACTAAAGACAATCTTAGGTTCTGTTGATGATTTGCAATCGGAGAACTTTAATGTAATGTATTTGTTAGCTTCAATACTAACGATTTCTACAGTTCCTGTAAACCATTTTTGTACTGATTTTGTCTCAATATATCCTTCTCTATCATATTTATAATAACTAAAGCTTAGTCTCCCGTTATCAGAAATCTTACCAACTTCAAGGCTCTCTCCTGCAGGTGGGTCAAGTGCAATCATCGTCAGTTTCTTGGATGTGTTCAGCCCATCTTCGGGTGACATGAAAGCTTTAAAGGAGATTGTGGCATCAGACATATTGTAGTCCGTTGTCCATATTCTATAACCCGCATCCTTTACTATTGAAACATACAATTGATTTCCATCTAAATCCGAAACAACTACTCTGCCACTTGCTTGAAGGGTATAGTCTATTTCCGAATTACTTCCATATTGCGTTTTTTCTTCATCATCGTCTCCGCATGAGGCAAGGGTTAGGCTGAACACTGCCATTAGCGCAAAAGCCATAAAACTCAAATACTTTTTCATTGTTTAAAAAATTTAATGTGTTGAGACCCGACAACACAGTTTATAATATTTGAAATTTTAGACATATACAAAGAAAGTGAGGTCTGTCAATCCACATATTCTTTGGTGAGGGTGTCGACCAAGATGCCCTTGCAACGAGAATAAGGGATTGGAACGAAGCCTCACTTGTGCGTATATATACGGTAGTGTACTATACACATCAAAGAGGGAGCGTTCTATCCTCATTCTGACGTTGCGTTTTGTTTGGTCGACAATTTCACCAATCAGAATAAAGCGAATTCGCTTCCTTATGCAATATGTCTGCCTACATTCATAGGCAACAGCAAAGGTACAAATTTTCTTTGGAAGAACGCTCCTTTAGGCCAATTATCTGTTGTTCAATAGCGATATTTAACTAAAACGTGAGCATATCGTATGTTTGTAGCAACTCTTCTTGACGTATTCCAAGATAGATTTTCGTTATCTTTGGGCTTGAATGGTTGAACAACTCCGACAACTTCATCAATGCCATTGCAGCATCCGTCCCTGCGCTCTCATACACTTTGCGCCCGAATGTTTTTCTCATAGAGTGTGTACTGAAATGTTCCACTTTCAAATGATATTTCTGCTTTATCTCCTTGAAAAGCACGTTTATTCGCTGTGTGCTGTAAACGACTTTCTTGTGTGAGAGAAAACAGTTCTCATTATCATTTATAATACCCAAAGCATCGTGGCAGTCTTTAATGTGCTTTTGGAAGTCTTTATTGATTTTTATTGCTGTCCGCTAAAAATCAAATGAACATTAAAAATCTTCCGCAATGCCAATAAACAGGCATTGCGGATACTTTTTTCAAAAAGTAAGCCCCTTTAGTCGAAAAGTCTCGGTTCGTCAGGTGGCGGATATGCTGCCTCAAGGATTCTGAGCCAGTCTTTCTCCGGCTGTTCGAAGAATGTGTAGCAATTGACATAGTACATGAGCATGATGCGGAACATGGTGGCGAGATTGGAAAAGCTTCCTGGCCTCAGGGAACATCGAGTCCGTAATCTCGCGCAGGGAGTCGAAGCGTTTGATGACGGCATACAGCATAATCACCAAATGTTGCCATGCGTCGAAGTGTTTTACATAGCGTTCCCCACCGTTTTCACGGCTGAGACGAAGAATTTTAGCCCTATCAAGCAAGTTTAGCAGCTGTCCATACATCGGCTGTCCGATAAAATGTGTACCTTTGTTCATGTTACTGAGGTTTTGTGGTAAAAACAAAGGTAACAAAAAGGCTGAAACCCAAACGAGGGCTTCAGCCTAATTTTTATATCAAGAAAAAAGTTTTAGCGGACAGCAATATAATTTGATGCCATTTTTTCTTGCTTTTATATTTCAAAGTTACAGCAAGAAAGCATAATATAAAAGTACAAAAAAGCCCACCGTAGAACATGGCGGGCATATTTGATTATATGTAAGGGCTACAATTCTATAGGAATCAATCCGAATTCTTTAAATTCAGGCATCTCCTCAAACCTTTTCTTTGCATCTAAAGCCTTGGGGTCTCCTTCTCTCGCTGCTTCAACAGTCTTTCCGTAATGGTATTCTATGTTCCATTTCCT
>Ga0256407_10007865_pt1 | contig 15832 bp, 14 predicted proteins | sample RumenRJG_04DNA_FD_193489 | JGI IMG/M metagenome (GOLD analysis project Ga0256407, IMG submission 193489) | Bovine rumen microbial communities from Lethbridge, Alberta, Canada - RJG_04 | ecosystem: Host-associated > Mammals > Digestive system > Stomach > Rumen | place: Canada: Alberta...
TGCTCCCACTGCAAGCCCCACGCCCGCGTGCTGATTTGCCTTATTTGTTCCACCGTACAGAAATCCGCTGTTATTAACATTAATGACAAATTTAGAATTGTCATCACCGAAATCGCTGATATAGGCAATGCCTGCTGCCGCCGCATAACTCTTGCCGTCAAAAGCGGTGCTGCCGTCGTATGCAGTTTTGCCGTCCTTAGTCCCTATACCTCCGGAATTGCCCGCATTGATGAATATAAGTGAAGCAGATCCCCCATTTAGGAAACCGACCGTTCCCGATACGTATTTCGAAGTCGCATCACCGTCATTCAGGATACAGCCCGCATTGACAGTCTTTATGCTCAGTATCTTACCTGCTGTATGATTCTCTATCTTCCCGACAGCACCGCCGGTTCCGTCAGACGGCTTTCCTGCCTGTCTTATGTATGAGCCTGAGGAAAGATTTACATATACGGCGTATCTGTCTGTATCGGCTTCCGTAAAGCTTACTACACCTGCATCGTCACAGCTGTAAACAGGCTGTGATACATTCTGGGCAAAGTAACCGTCCTTCATGTAACCGACAGCACCTCCGACGATATTGCGGCCTATGATAAATGAATCAACACTGCTGAAATCCACCGCAGCCGTATCCGTACTCTTCGTATCATCATTGACCAGATATGCATCTATTCCCGCATATGCGGCACCTATGATACCGCCCACCCTGTTACAGCCGGCCACAGCGTAATACCCTTCGGTCGAGATCAGACCATTTGCCGAAGCGGAAGAAGCATGCTCTCCCACAACTCCGCCTACAGCGGTAAAATCAGGAAACAGATAATAATCTGTGCCTTTCCAATGTCCGGTTAAGACACTGACATTGCTCATCCTAACTGTGTTTGACGCCTCATCCGAAGCACCGCTTCCGTCACCTATGACACCTTTATTCAGGCCTACGAGGCCACCCACAGGCACCTTGCCGTAAATCTTACCGTCTAATGCGGTCATCTTTGAATCTCTGTTATAGGTTCCTTTATTAATCAGACTCAAAACCTTATTATCCGCATTATCAACATCGCTCGTCGCGCCATCCACGGTCTCATCCAGCGTAAGCATGAAATTTTCACATCTGAGGTTTAGTATCTTACCGTCATTTTCGCATACAAAACCAAGTCCTTTATCCGTTGACAGGAAGGACTTCCTTCTCATCTGGACATTGCGGATCACGGCCGTCTTATCTTCAGAATCTCCGATCAACGTATTCTCTGCAGCAATGATCTTCTGATTTTTCGGGAGCTTAACGAGAGCAGGCCACGACACAAGCTTTGCCTCTGAAGAGGTTTTCGCATTTCTGCCCACAGGAGAATTGTAGTCCAGATAAGTCTTATCGCTCACAACATCGTATACTCTTACGTCACTGGTGTATTTTCCGTCCGCATATTTATACCAGTTCAGATCACGCTTTATAGAATATTCAACCTCGCCCGAAAAACCTTCCATGAAACGGATATTGTAAAGATGACGGAAGGATGTGATCGCTGCAGCACCTGAAGTTTCATTGCTTCCCATGCTGCCTGCAGAGAGATCTCCGAAATATGTATTTACCACTGCAAAACCATCGGAGGCATCCCTGTGAGCCGCATGTTCTCCCACCTTATACGATCCGTCAGCCTGAAGATAAACAGGATCATCGAGAGCTCTGATCGCTTTAGTCTCATCGGATTCCGGAAGATCACTTGTGACATTGCATTCCGCTAGCTGCGGATCCGTGAAAGCATCAGCGGCAACAGACATTGAGACATAGATATTCCTGGGTGCAAGTGTCTTGTCAAATCCGGGTTTATTTGAAAACAGTCTTGAGATACTGTAGTTAAGTTCCTTAGTCCTTGTACCGGCAGTATCAGCCTCTGCCTGACGCAGCGCATCCCTTGACATCATGGAATCCAGAGCAATGGAATATGCCACATATGAAGTCTCGTTTCCGGATTTGTCCTTATTGATCACATAGGATATCTTAAGGGGGAATCTGTAGAAATCCGTGGGCGCACTGAGATCTCCGTACGGCAATGAATCATAGTTAAAATCATCGGCTCCGCGATGCAGATAAACAAGCGCAAACGACTCGACTGTCGCAGCATATCTGGTTATCTGATCACCTTTCTTATCCTTCAGATTTTCAACCGTATAGAGTACCTGTCGGTCAACACCGCCTACCTTAAGTACAGCGGTATCTCCGTCATTCTTTGATCCGGCTGTAAACTTAAGAGCCGAGCTGTAGTCCGTCGGTTTATTTTTGGTAGGTGTTCCTTTAGTAAGGGCAGCCTCGCTTATTACAAGATCAGCAAGCTTTTGATCTGTGGCACGGTCAAATACCGAAGCCGTATAATGCACATTATACAGGCCCGAGCCTGTAACCAGCATGTTGTCGTTGATAGCACCGAATGACAGTTCCAGAGCCTCACCGTTCTTTAGAGACAGCTCTGCAAACTCCATCTTTTCATCCATATTCGGAACAAATATGGAATCAACCGCTCCGGGCATTCCTCCGTTATAGTAGCCCACCAGGCTGGTCTTCCTTCTGTAGCTGCTGTCACGGACAGGAACCTTGCAGGACAGATTATTCATTGCCTTGGTATCCCATGCAGTCCTTCCCTCATCATAGAAAACCGCATAGACATTCGTGTTGTAATGAAGCAGTCTGTCTGAACCGATAGTCTTCTCAACGTCAAATTCCACAGTGAACGCAGCCTGCATCACCGTGGAATCATAGAAATAACTTCCCAAAAGAGTCTCCAGTGCCTTGCTCTGGGCATCTGTCCCACCCTTTTCGTAGTTAAGGATATAACGCATATGCACGGATTCTCCGGGATTATTGCCCGCAGGATCAAAATCCGCAAACGAATTCACATTATAAATATCATCCAGTGCCGAGCCTTCCTCATTCCTGTCAGAGTTCGTAGGATAATAAGGATCCTCTGCCCCTTCTTTCATGAGCACGTCCTTTATCCAGTCTTCCAACTCTCCGGTCGATTTTTTGTGGTTGACAGATGCCTGCGCCGCCTGAAATACACTCTGAGCATTCTGCTCATTTTTATCAAAACGTGCTTTATCTATATATCCTATTATCGACAATACAGCTGCCGATGAAATGATGGCGATAACAGCCAGCACGACAATAAGCTCCACCAGTGTGAAGCCTCTGTCAGAACGGATATTATCTGATTTTCTGCAGTCTGTCCGATTCATGATCCTTCACTATTCCTTCGCATTATCCTGCGCAAAACACAAAACCGCCTGTCTGCTGTAGATCAAGGTATTTATCGACTGATCTCCGTAACTGCCGTCATAAACCTTTATATTTGCCACCACGTAGGCGGGACGTTTATCCGCTAACGATTCCGATCCCGCCACGATACTTTCATATGTGAAATCCGAATATGTGACATCCACCGTAAAATTGCTATATACACTCGAAGCAAAGGGATTGGTATAATCATAAGCTTTTAGAGGATGTGCCACATTTACGATCTTCCCGTCTATATCCAATTTGGATGACGTGGTTTCATAACACGCGCTGTGCAGGTAGCCCTGTCTTGTATCTATTGGCATCTTGTCTTCGGTAAGTGTTCCCGCACCGTTCGGGAAAAGCCTGTAAACAGCTTTGCTTGTTATATTGCCGTCCTTTCGTTCCTTATCGGACTTAAAAACATCATCATAATCATCCTGTGATATCCATGCATTACAATATATGACCTCTGAATAGCCTTCATTTTTTCTGATAAAGAGCACATTGCCGTCGGCTGCACTCGCACCGGTCAGCCCGCTAAGCTCGCTGAATATGGTATCATCGCCCTTTGAATAGCTGTTTTCAGCTGCTACGTTTACAACCCTTGCATCGCCATATCCCTGAATATATGATGATGCGCACTCTGCCCTGAGAGTATCAGCGACAGTATCGGCAACCATCTGGGCTCTGGAATGCTTTTGCACTTTAAGGAAGATGCTTACGGCAGGATGCATAACTGTTACAACGGCAGTGGCAAGGATCGCCGTAAGAGCCATGGAAACCACCAGTTCCACCAGGGTAGAACCTTTATCTCTATGCTTTTTACTCCTGAAAATATAAAGCATATGTTTCCTTCACTCTCCGTTTGAAAATACCCAATATACACAGCCATCCGATGTGACATAGCGGGTGGCAACAAGTTCCTTAGACTGTACGGTGGTACTTATCTTTTTCCCGGTCGTAACATCCTCCGTCCCGCCTCCATGAAGCTTTTTTTGCATTTGCTTCATCGCGCCGTCGGCTTCCGTGCGTCTTTCATTTGCATATCTTTCGGCATTGCCTGTGGCAGTGATGGAAGTTCCGAAAAGGGCGAGCACTATCAAAAGCACGATGAATGCCACCATGACTTCCACTATAGTCTCGCCCCTGTTATTTAGTTTTTTCTCAAAAATATCCTTCATACGCTTTTACCGTCACTCCAGACATTTCTTGTAGCCCTTGGCTAAACTGCCTTTGTATATACCTGTCCAGATATATTTAGCTTTGCCCACATTGGATGTGACAGTGAGCACATATCTGTCGGCGCCGTCTTTGCTCACCACCGCTTTAACCTTAGCCTCCGGCATTCCATCGAACCCTGTCATATCCACAAGCTCGGCACCGTCCGTGAGCTCAAGTCCGGCCGCCGCGCCGGTATTTGTATCCGGATTTATGATCCTGCTCTCCAGAGAGTTTCCAAGACTCACTGCAAGTTCGTAAGCCTGATCCTGATTAAGCTGATCATTGGCAGAAGACATTATCATCCCCGCCGCTATCCTTAATGAGACTGTAAGTGCAATGATGATTACGGTAAGAACGGATACCAGTACAAGACTTGAACCTCTGTTTGATTTTAATATTCTCGATAAAGGCATGTTCTCCCCCGGTTACAGGCCATCATGATCAAACAAAACTAATAAACAACAGCATATTACAGACATACTGCCCCCAAGATATATTATAACAGATTTTCATAATCTTTATCCTTATATCGGCAGTTTTCAGATAAAAAACAACCCAATGTCAATTAAGATATGACATTGGGTTCTTCATCGTTTATACATGGAATCTGTAAACTCTTGCTTCATAGGGCTTAAGAATGCAGCTTCCGATCTTAACCGTCTCCACCTGCCCTGACCTGATATCGGGATAATTATCCAGCACCAGTTCCATCTTCATCCCGTTATACTTTTTGGGTACCAGCATGAATACCTTATGCTTTACGAAGGAACAGATTATCAGATATCTTATATTCCCCATTGCTCGCTCGTATATATATACTTCCGGATCCTTCGGAAAATACTCCCTGTAAGAGCCGTATATGAGAGTCCTGCTGTCCTTCCTTAAGTTTAAGCACTTCCTGTAGAAATTAAGGATGCTGTCCGGGTCCTTTTCCTCTGCCGCGACATTTACCGCAGTATAGTTCGGGTTTACAAAGAACCAGGGCTTCTTTTTTGAAAATCCCGCATAAGCGGAGGAATCCCATTGCACGGGAGTTCTGGCCGAATCCCTGCTGGAGATGTGAATCCGCTTAAGACGTCGCTCCAGTGAATCCTTTAAGTGATATTTGTGAAAATTCTCCTTGGATGAAACATCTTCGTAATCATCTATGGAACGAAGCCTTATATTGGACATGCCTATTTCCTGTCCCTGATAGATAAAAGGTGTTCCCTGCAGGAAGAGGAAGCTTACCGCAAGCATGGTGCCGCTTTCTCTCCTGTATCTTTCGGAACCGTATCTGCTGATGATCCGGGGATGATCATGATTCTCGATATAGAGAGCATTCCATGCTTTCCCCTGCAGCGCATACTGCCATTTGGAAAGAGCACGTTTGTATTTGTAGAGCTTAAAGGGTCTGTGGACATACTCCGTATAAAGACAGTCAGCCATCATATGGTCAAAAGAAAACATCATATCAAGGGATTTAGTAGGGCCCGTAAGATATTTCATCGCTGATCTCACAGTGGTCATAGGGCCTTCGCCAACCTGAAAGCAGTCGTATTCTTCGCAGACCTTTCTGAACTCCGCCATATATTCATGAATATGGGGTCCATCCTTGTAAAATGGCATTCCGTTGACCGCGGGTACAAAAGGGATACCGTTTGGAAGCCCCTCTTTCTTGGATATGAAATTGATAACATCTTCTCTGAAGCCGTCCACTCCCATATCCAGCCAAAAGCGCATTATGGATTTTACTTCTTCACGTACCTTTGGATTGTCCATATTAAGATCAGGCTGCTTCTTTGCAAAGAGATGGAGATAGTACTGGCCTCTCTCCTCATCATATTCCCAGGCTTTTCCTTCGAATAATGAGTCCCAGTTATTCGGTTTATCTCGCCAGATATAATAGTCGCTGTAGGGATTGTCCTTTCCCTTCCTGCTCTCCTTAAACCACTTATGCTCATCGGAAGTATGATTGACCACCAGGTCCATGATAACCTTAAGTCCCAGGGCATGAGCCTTATCGAGCACCTTCTTAAACTGCTCCAGCGTTCCGTAATCCGGATGGATGTCTTTATAATCCGAGATATCATATCCGAAGTCTGCGTTGGGCGACGGATAGATAGGCGAAAACCATATACCGTCAACGCCTAAAGACCTGATATATTCAAGCTTATCATATACGCCGTACAGATCTCCGATCCCGTCTCCGTTACCGTCCTTAAAGGATCTGATCCAGATCTGATAGAACGACATCCTTTTATACCATTCGTTATCCATAATCACTCAGCCCTTATTATCTTTTAATGCTTCGCGTATCTTATCCTTTGTTTCTTTCCAGTCGCTTGCAGCTTTTTCTTCCGCCGCTTCTATATTGTTTTTCGTATGTTCTCCGATCTTCTTCACTTCATCTGCCACAGTACGGCCGGCTTTACCGATATCATGGAAAGCCTCATAGAAGTTCTCTTCCATACCTTCATAGAACTCTTTCCTGCGATCAAAGAAACGATTGGTACTCTCAAGGAAATCATCCGCAAGCTCGAAGAAATTGTCAGACAGCTGCCTATGCTTTCTGCGGTGTTCCATGAACCGATCAAGATCCTTTTCATACTTCATATCTATGATCTCTTCATAGCGTGAATGAGCATCACGGACCGCACTCTCCCATGAGATATAGATCTCATCCATTGCATGCTGTCCCACATCATGCAATGCAGACAGATCTCCGGAAACCCTGCCTAAAAGAGCAGCCATGGATTCCGCATTTTCTTCGATCATATATCCGTTCCTTCCGTCCGTTATCCCTTCGGAAGCACATGAATCCTTTACCAGGACCGATGCCAGTCCGCATGCTGCTGCCTCTCTGACCACCAGACCGTTTGTATCATATGTGGACGGAAAGAGGAACAGGTCTGCTCTGGTATTCCATGCTCTGAGCACGTTACGGTCGTGGATGGGGCCGACAAATAATACACGTCCCTTCCTGTCCGCTCTTCCTTCAATTGTCTTATATGTCCTTGATCCTTCATCAGCCTCATCATCCGGGATATCAAGTGTAATACCCGCCTGCTTTATCTTCTCCTGTATTCCAGCAGCGTCAGGCCCTTTACCGATAAAGATCATACGGTAATCCACTCCGGCCTCAGTCAGTCTGATCATTGCATCCGCGATCATGGGAAGTCCCTTATAATTGTGTAATCTTCCTACAAACAGGAATACCGGGATATCTTCGGGAAGATCGAAACCTGCAGTCACCTTAGCTACCGTTTTCTCATCGATACGTCCCTTTTCAAAATCCACACCGTTGGAAACCACCCTGTATTCGCCTTCATATCCAAGGCTTTTGAGATTTTCTCCGGCACCTTTGCTGACAGCCCATACCTCATCACATGCAGATATATTCCTTACTATGGCATTGATAGTCTCCTTTTGGATAAGCTCCGATTTTATCGTATTGGCGATATCCACATCGAACTTGGTATGATATGTAAAAACTATGGGGACATGAGTCGCTTCCCTGACCAGTCTGGCCAGAACCGTCGATGCAAAAGGACAGTGAGAATGGATTATATCAGGCTCAAACTCGACAAATTTATTAAGCTTGGATAAGCAAAATGGATTCCCCGCCCTGTAGCCGTTAGCCATATTCTTAACCTTGAAGCTCTGATAAGGTATCACCGGATAAGGATAGTTCTTATAATCTCCGTCATGATATTTCGGTGTACCGACTATCACATTAGCCAGTTCCTTCTCGGTCATGATATCCGCATAGTTTTTTACGACATTGGCAACGCCGTCTATGACCGGCGGAAACGAATCATTTAAAAGACATACGTTCATGCTGATCCTCCCATATAAAATATGTGCAGATCACGGAAGGAGCCGTTATCTGCACATTGATGTTAAAGCAAGCCGTTTATAACAGTTTCTTCGGAAATCACTTAAGATAAGCGATAACTTCCACTTCACAAAGGACTCCCTTGGGAAGATCCTTAACAGCCACACAGCTTCTTGCGGGCTTTCCTGTGAAATAACCTGCATAAACTTCATTAAAAGCTGCGAAATCGGCGATATCAGCAAGGAAGCAGGTAGTCTTAACCACATGCTCAAAATCTGTATCTGCAGCCTTAAGTATTGCTCCTACATTCTCTATTGCCTGCTTAGCCTGATCCTTGATACCCACTGCCTCAACATTGCCTGTTGCGGGATTGATGGGGATCTGACCCGATGCATATAAGGTATCACCGGCAATGATAGCCTGTGAGTAAGGTCCGATTGCTGCAGGTGCCTTGTCTGTACTGATGATCTTCATTTTCTTACCTCCGTAAATGTGTTTAATCCGGTTCGTCTTCGTCGAACTCAACCTTTACATAGAAACCTCTGGGCGTCTCTTCGATACTCTTTACAATACCCTCTCGAGATTTTATCCTTTCTCCCAGTTTAAAATTCGCCGACATTGCAAGCGAAGGATCCACCGTATAATAAAAGCTGCTGGGAAGCGTTCCTTCCGTAATGGTGACCCTGTCACCTTCCTTAAGCAGCCCCTGTCTTTCCATCTTAAAATCAATAAGTCTCATTTATACCTCAGATCTGATATACGCATACAGGCTGTTCAGATCCAAACCAGTCTGTTTCCTTCTCCTCGAGCAGCATAAAGCCCGCTTTATCAAGAGTTGACCTGGCCGCAGCATTGGTTGACCTGGGACATGCATATACCGCATCTATACCAAAATGATGCTTCGCATATTCTGCGGCAGCTTTAACCAGTTCGGTCCCGTATCCCATAGACTGATACTCCTCCGCAATGGAAATATTGATCTGAATATTATAATCGGGTCTTCTCTTAAAGGAGAGCACACCGATCAGTATATTGCCTTCTTTTTTAACGACCCCGAAATAAACAGGCAAATGTTCGATCCTGTAATTGGATATGGCAAGATCGAGTCTCGATTCCGCATCTTCTATACTGTCAAAGATATCATTGGGAAGTTCCTTATGGCTCTCTTCCCTTGAATATTTATATAACAGTTCCGCATCATCCTGAATCAATCTGCGTACTGCCAGCCTGTCCGTTACGAACAGCAAGATATTTTCCTTCATGATCGCTTAAAGCACCTTCCACCCAAAGCTAATAGGGCCTTTTTTCCCAACACTGTTATATCACATAAGCGCCGTCTTTTCAATTAATTCGAGCCATCTGTAACCCCATAATGATCCATCAGTCTGTGAAGATCTGTCTCCTCATCCAGATAAGAATGTCCCGTATCTTCAACATCTTTTAAGAGCCTCTGTATCAGCATCACCATGCGTTTTAACTCTCCGTTGATGTCTGATGCATCCATGAGTATATCCGGTCGTTTCCCGTAAAGATCCATGAAATATTGCGCCGCACCCTGCAGATCCTTCTGCCTGAGAAAAGCCTCGATCTTTTTCAACGCTTCCCCGGTCTCTTTCTTCTCTCCTATGACAGCTACGCTGCACTCCTTAACTTTAATCCCCTTATATCTTATCCAGACCATAAGCAGCAGCTCCGATACGAAGCCGTAGAGTCTTTTTTGATAATCGTTATAGCCTGTCATATCGACTCTTTTCTCCATGGAGAAAAGAATGTCAAAAAGCCACTCGCAGTATGCATCAAATACATTCCTGCGGGCTATCATCATATTTGCAAAATAAGTATGGGTACCGGAAGAGACTTCTTCAAAGATATCAAGATATTCCGGATATCTAAAAGAGATCACATCTCTGAGGATCTTAAAATCCTTAGGCGCATGCTTTCCGCCGAAAGCTTCCTCATAGGGATGATCCAGTATTATCTGCTTCGTGGTGATAATGTCATACTCATTTAAGACCTGCTCTATATGAAATTTATCAAAAAGCATTCCCCTGTCATCCAGCAGAAATCGTCTGTAATGAGCAAGTCCCAATATATCGGAATCCTTATCATTCTTCCATGCCCAGTACAGGCCCGTAAGCTCGCTGTAATACGGATTCTTTAAAGAAATATTTTCACCCGAGTCATCCCTTAGGTACTCTTCCGTCCCGGGTAGTGCACTTCTCTTCCTTCCATCTTCGGATACGCATCCCGCGCCGCATAAAAGAGGCACATAAAGCTTATCCGGCGGAAGCAGGAAAGCCTTATGTGCCATGGTATATATTTTAACAGATGCTCTTTCCATAATATTTTTAAGTTATACCTGGATTTTTTGAGGCTGAGCCTTTGATCTTTATTTCCCGGTTTTCATGAGCTTCCTGAAGAACTTACCTATAACAGGGAATGATGCCATCTCTTCCGGTGTCATGATATGCAGCACCGGTATCAGGACCGAATAAACCACAACCGCAGCAATGATCGGCACTGCCAGCTGCATTATCCTTCCGACTCCCATATATTCAAGAAGCAGAAGAACCGCCAATGCAAAGGCACCCATGATGGCCGCCGCCCCGGTAGGACGCAGGACCACATTTTTCATATCAAAGCTGTAACCGTTAAGCTTCTTTAAGCTTCGGATATTCATGACGGAAGTCACCAGAGGGAATGTCACATTGCCGATGATAAGAGCAAGAACATCCATATCCGTAAATATAAGCAGCACACTGAGAAGCACGGCATGTATGGCAAGTGATATGGCCGCATGTCTCACCGGTGTCCACATATGATCGCACCCCTGTAAAACCGCTGCGGAAAGGGTTGAAAGAGTATAGAATACAACCGCTAACGAACCGGTCTGCAGTAAAAGGACCGCAACAGGAAGATAATCCCCCAGAGCCGGGAACAGGACTTTCATGATAGGTTCAGCCAATACCGCAAGTCCCACAGTGGACGGTATTGCGATCAAAAGATTATATCTGAATACCTGATCTGTCTTTCTTAAGACTTCCGATGTATCCTTTCTGGCAAATGCTCCCGCAATGGTAGGTATCGCTGCCGAAGCAAGAGCCGTGGCAAGAGCCGCCGGCAGATTGATCATCTGATTGTACTGCGTATTGAATATTCCCTGCAGTATGGTAGTCTCTCTTTCGCTAAAATCTTTGATCCTGACCATTATATTTCCGAAGATAAGATCATCTAAGGTATACCCAAGCTGATAAACAGACTGGCTGAGTATTACGGGGAAAATGGTAAGGAGAAGTGCCTTCCATAGTATCTTCTCATCTTCGTCCGCGATATCAGGGCCCGAAACTTCCGCCTTCCCGGCTTTCTTTCCGACAATGAATAAGATCGAAATAAATATCAGCGCCGTAAGCGCCCCTGCAAGAGTACCAAGAGTACCTCCCGCGGCTCCGCCTGCTGCCGGAGTAAAATTCTCGGGAAGATTCTCAACCTGTCTCACACTTCCGACAAAGCCCTTTATGGTCCCTCCCGAAAGCAGCACGAAATAAGCGGCAGCGACAATACTGACAACCGCATTGACGATCTGTTCTATGACCTGAGATACCGCAGTGGGGACCATGTTACGATGTCCCTGAAAATAACCTCTGCCGGTTCCCAGTACAGCTACAATAAAAGTGGTGGGGGCAAGAACTCTTAACGGATGCTCCAGGCCCGGCTTCCGATAAAGATCCGCCAGATATTCCGCACCGAAGAGCAGAACCATCCAGGCTATAAATCCGGTGCTTACCGCAAAGAGCTGCGCTATCCTGAATACCTTATGTGCATTCTTGGGCTTCCCCTGAGCGAATCTCGCACTCATAAGCTTGGATACGGCAAGAGGACAGCTGTATGAAGACAGTGTGAGCGCAATACCGTATATACCAAAGGATACGGAATAAAGACCGTTTCCTTCGTTTCCCACTATATTGGCCATCGGTATCCTGTAGAGAAAGCCGATCATTTTTGATATCAATCCTGCGATAGCAAGGATAGAGCCCTGCACCGCAAGAGATTTTTTAAGCTTTGGTGACATATTTTTAAACACAAAAGGGAATCCGGACAGTTCCGGATCCCCTATCCTTTATCTTGATCACAATTACCACAAGGTTCGGGCAGTATAATCAGCCGAGAGCTTTGCGCTTATATTCCTCGCACTCTTCCGGCGTACCTATCTCACGATACCTTTCAAGTTCCTGCAGAAGGCTTACCAGAAAGTCGATATCAGTCTGACGCATTACCTGATTTGCCGAAGAAAAAGTGCTCTCATCCCCCGAAGAAAGGGTATCCATCAGATTCTTTATAGCATCTGTATTGTTTTCTCTTCCCATAACTGCTCCCCTCTGATTATTTACGGTCATATCGGGTCACATGACCCGTTCCTTAATTTTAACATAAAAAACGTGACTTTGTCTATTGTGCCCTGATCCCCTGCAGATCACGCTTCAGTTTCACTTCGATATTCTGGAATTCGGCTGCGCTCTTATGAGCATTTTTCATATTGCGCTCATCTTCCGCTTTTTCCTTAGCCAGGTTGCTTTCTATATCTTCCGGTGACTGAGCCTTCTCTACCAATACCATAACACCGTCATCATCGACCCTCATTATCCCGTTTGATACAATGGCACGCCTCATGGAATCCTCCGGATCATCCTTCATCCTGTATTTCATCAGGCCTTCCTTAACAGCGACCACGGCGTGCTCATGTCCTGCTAACACTCCGTATTCACCGTCATAAGCCGGCACAGCAATGAAGCTTGCTTCTCCGTCTTCCACAACAGCATCCGCCGTATAGATTTTCAGATCAAAATAATTCATATCAGAGTGTCTCGGCCTTCTTTACGGCATCTTCGATAGTACCTACATTGTAGAATGCAGCTTCCGGAAGATCGTCATGCTTTCCGGATAAGATCTCCTTAAATCCGCGGACCGTATCTTCTCTCCTTACATAGACTCCGGCCATTCCGGTGAACTTCTCCGCAACGAACATGGGCTGCGCAAGGAATCTTATCATCTTACGGGCTCTGGATACGATCTTCTTATCCTCATCGGACAGCTCATCCATTCCGAGGATGGCTATGATATCCTGAAGCTCATTATATTTCTGCAGATATCTCTGTACTTCTCTTGCAGTCTCATAATGCTCTTTACCCACGATATCCGCTTCCAGTATACGGGATGTGGACTCAAGAGGATCAACGGCAGGATAGATACCCTGCTCTGCGATCTTTCTGGAAAGAACCGTGGTAGCATCCAGATGTGAGAAAGTAGTGGCAGGTGCCGGATCCGTCAGGTCGTCCGCAGGCACGTATACCGCCTGTACAGATGTTACGGAACCGTTGGCCGTGGAAGCGATCCTCTCCTGAAGAGTTCCCATCTCCTGGGCAAGTGTCGGCTGATATCCCACCGCCGAAGGCATACGTCCGAGCAAAGTGGATACCTCGGAACCCGCCTGTACAAATCTGAATATGTTATCGATGAACAAGAGCACGTCCCTGTTCTGGACATCACGGAAATACTCTGCCATGGTAAGTCCCGTCAGTGCCACACGCATACGTACTCCGGGAGACTCATTCATCTGACCGAATACCATGGCGGTCTTATCTATGGTCCCGCTCTCCTTCATCTCATTCCAGAGATCGTTTCCTTCTCTGGAACGCTCACCGACTCCGGTAAAAATAGAATATCCGCCATGCTCCATGGCGACGTTATGGATAAGCTCCTGGATGAGAACGGTCTTACCTACACCCGCACCTCCGAAGAGGCCTATCTTTCCGCCCTTTGCATAGGGCTCAAGTAAGTCTATAACCTTGATACCTGTTTCAAGGATATCAACGGCAACATTCTGATCCTTGAAGTCGGGAGCCTTGCGATGAATGCACCAACGCTCGGAATCTTCCGGGATCTCCGCGCCGCCGTCTATGGGCTTTCCGAGAACGTTGAACATTCTCCCTATGGTCGCATCACCCACGGGAACACTTATACCGTTACCTGTTGCTGTGACCTCCATGCCTCTTGCCAGTCCCTCCGACTGCGACAGGATTATACAACGAACGATATTATCCTCAAGCAGGGCAGATGCCTCCATAACACGTGTACCGTCTTCGGTTTCCACGGTAAGCGCCTCCCTTAGTCTGGGCATCTCTCCTTTTTTGAACTGTACATCAACTACAGGACCCGATACCTGAATTATCTTTCCCTTATGAAGTTCTTTCATTTCACCGCCCTTTTCTTTTTCTTCTTTCTCTTCTGGGCACGTGCACCCGCCGCAACCTCTGTGATCTCCTGCGTTATCGCACCCTGACGTATACGGTTAAATTCTATTTTCAATTCCGACAAAAGTGCTTCGGCATTATCATTCGCCGCACTCATTGCAGTCATCCTGGCATTCTGTTCCGCACAGAAACTGTCCACCAAAGCACCGTAAACATTACCCGAAACATACTGCGGCATAAATCCGTCAAGCACTGCAACAGGAGACGGATCAAAATCATAATTCCTGTCCGCGCCCCTGCTTTCGCCGGAAAGAAATTCCTCTCTTTCAAAAGGCAGGAGTCTGTTCTCCGTTACGGCACATGACAGCTCGCTCTGTACATCACTGTAGAGCATGAATATCTCGTCGACACGACCTGCCAGATAATCCTCAAGAAGCCTTGATGAGATCTGCCCCGCCCACCTGTATGAAGGGGTCTGGGCAATGGAATGAAATTCACACTCAATGGGAATCTTGTGATTCTTAAAATATCTGATACCGACTTCACCTATCACATAAAATCTTATGTCTTTGTGTTTTGCACGTGCCGCTTCCGCCGCACGGATGACATTGAGATTATATGCTCCGGCAAGTCCCTTATCCGCAGTAATAACCAGATACGCATATGTATCTGCCTGCTGTCTGCCCGCAATGGGTGTGAAAAATCTCGAATCAAAGGAAGGCGAATGTTCGAAGATCCTTTTGATCTCTGTTCTCTGAGCTTCAAAAAAAGGCTTTGTCCGATCAAGCGCTTCCTTGGCCTTGCGCATCTTGGCAGATGAGATGAGATACATCGCACCGGTTATCTTCTGCGTGCTCTTCACGCTGGATATTCTGTTTCTGATCTCATTTAAATTCGCCATGGATATTACTTTTTATTCATATAACCGGCAAGGAATTTCTTCGCTTCCGCTATGATAAGTTCCTTATCTTCAGGCTCCATTATCCCTGTCTCATCTATACGGTCGCACAGTCCACTCTGCTGCTCATTAAAATGGGCAACGAGTGCATCTCTGAATGTAATGACCTCTGATACTTCAAGGCCTTCCATTACACGTGCTATTGCCGAAACAAGGATGATGACCTGCTCATGCAATGCAAGAGGATGTCCCTGCTGCTGGATCAGAAGCTTCATAAGTCCCTGACCGTAATGCAGCTGCTTCTTGGTGGTCTCATCCAGATCGCTGGAAAACTGAGTAAATACTTCCATTTCACGATACTGGGCTAGATCGAGTCTGAG
>Ga0256407_10007868_pt1 | contig 15830 bp, 19 predicted proteins | sample RumenRJG_04DNA_FD_193489 | JGI IMG/M metagenome (GOLD analysis project Ga0256407, IMG submission 193489) | Bovine rumen microbial communities from Lethbridge, Alberta, Canada - RJG_04 | ecosystem: Host-associated > Mammals > Digestive system > Stomach > Rumen | place: Canada: Alberta...
TAGACTGAATATACATTTCTTTCTCTTAGCTAGCCATTACAGCCTTCGCAAGCTGATCCGCACATGAAGTGTTCTTTGCACCGCACAAGTTTCCAAGCAGTTTGCCTGCTATTTCCTTGGCAGTCATGCCCTCGCAAAGCTTTGCAATAGCCTTAAGATTCCCGTTGCAGCCGCCGTCAAAGCGGATGTTGGTGATTTTGTCGCCATCCTTCGCAAAATGAATGGCCTTAGAACAAGTGCCTGTAGTTTTGTAAGTGATTTCTTCCATTTTTATCCCCACGTCTTTTCAATTATACATTAAGTCATGGGATTTGTCCACAAATTTAAGCCAAGTCTGAATTTTGCAGAGGTTTTGCTCTGATTTTTGCGGCACTTGCCTGGTTAAAGCAAATACTAAAAAAAGAACATCTTGCCATTTTTTACTTGTCCAACAAGCAGCGCCATGGAGGGCGCGTCAAATGTTTGCGCAGAAGTTCGCGGGTTTTTGCAAGAAAACCCGGGCTCAAAAATGGCAAGGAGGCCATTTTTCAAGGGCTTTCCGGGGTTCCGCGGGTCCCTTCCCGCTCCATTACTCCACTTCGTTCCGCAACGGCTACGCCGCCCCTCCAATCCCGGCCGTGCTTGCATCTGCAACCTTTCCCCAGCTGGCCACGACATTTGTTGGCATAAAAAAAAACAATCATGCCTATATTATCTTTTTCAGTTGGGTTGCAAGCACAGGCAAATCTTCTGTAATAGTTTCCAAAACAACTTTTAGATTTATTCCATCGTAATCGTGAATGATTTTGTTACGCATCCCATAAATTGCTTTCCAAGGAATCAGAGGATTACTTTTCTGAAATCCATCTTCCAACCTATGCGAAAGCTCACCAATTTGGCTAAAATTAAAAGCACAGGCTTCTACTATCATTTCATTCTTAGAAAAACTTTCATAATCCAAATCTTTTATGTATTCTTGGATTTTTTCAATGTGCAAAATCATCTTTGAAACTGTTGCCAAATTATCCATAAATTCTTACTCCTGTAGAAGCAATTTCTTGCTGCACTTTTGAACCAGAATCTATATGGGTCACATCAAAGACATCTACTTCCTTTTGGTCAAGAGCTTCTCTTATATCTTCTATAAAGGCAAAAAAACGCAGCCCCCGCAAATTGCTGTCCACCATCAAATCAATATCACTTTTTTCGGTTGCGTTACCTTTTGCATAAGAGCCGAACAATATTGCAGAGGCAACATTATAACTTGAGAAAACAGGCTTCAACTTGTTTTTTATCGTTTCAACTTCAAACATTTTCCTACCCCCACAGCTTTATTATGGCACTTTTCCAGAAATATTTTGTCTATCCTCTGAATCAAATACTCCTAAAAAAAATTATAACATGGGTTCTAGCAAAAGTCATAAAAAACTTTGATACAGCAAAACCGCGTCCCCGCTAAGCCTTCCCCTTCACCAGCTCCGGCACCACCTCGGCAAGAATTATTGCGAAAAAAATAAGGCCGCAGCCAAGCAGCATGCGTGGAGTAAAGCTTTCGCCCAAAAACAGGCTGCTAAAGAGAACACCAAAAAGCGACTCCAGAGAAAGGAAAAGCGATGCCAGTGCCGGGGCAACATACTTTAGCCCCACGTTCTGAAGGACAAAGCAGACGAGCGTGCTCAAAAGCCCCAGGTAAAAAACAGAAAGCAGCACGCGGGCATTCGTAAAGATTTCAAGCGGAAATGCACCGTCCATGAATGGGGCACAAATCCAGCCAAGAAAAGCCGCCACCGCAAACTGCAAGACGGTAAGCAAAAGAGGATCGTCATAGGCATTAAAATGCGACGTGAACAAAATGTGCAGGGCGTAAAAAATACCACAGGAAAGAGTAAGCACATCACCCTTGTTCATGCTAAGAATATTGCCCTCGTTCTTAAGAGCCAAAAGACCAATGCCGCTAACAGACATAAGGGCAGCCACAAAGACATACCAGTTGGGCCGCTTCCTAAAAAGTGGCCACGCAAAAAGCGGAACCAAAACAACGTAGACCGTAGTAAGAAAGGCATTCTTCCCTGCCGTAGTGAACTTGCAGCCGATAGTCTGCAAAAGATAAGCCATGAACAAAAAGAAGCCCAAAAGCATACCGCGCAGAAAAGTCTTTTTTGTAAGCCCCTCAAATTTCTTATGCAGCAACCCCCCAAGGCAGACGGCAGCAATCGAAAACCTAAAGGCAATCATCCAGACAGGCCCAATGTAGTCAAGACTGTCCTTTACAATAACAAAGGCAAATCCCCATATAGCCGCGCAAAGCACCAGCCCCACGCTGCAAAAAGCACCCAAACTCTTTTTTGTCATGCAATACTTTTACCAAAAAATCCGCCTTTATACAATCGATTTTTTTTTAGGACGAACCCTCCACCGCTCTACCATTTTACCCCTTGGCTAATCCGACCGCCCATGCCTCTCGTCACCGCCGTTCCGCCCTTCGCCTATTCGGCTCATACCGCTCGCGCGGTACTAAAGGGGCTCCATGGCGGCGTAGGTCGCATAAAAAAATCCGTCACCCATAACAAAGCCCGTCCCCCTGAACGGTTGGTGAGTCCTTCGACACGCTCAGGAACCACCTGTCGAACCACAGGGTCTGTACAAACATAACACCTTACCGTCCACAGATTCCGGGTCAAGCCCGGAATGACTGTTTTTTTTTACACGATTGTTTGTCCATTGCAGGGGTAGTCGTGATAATCCGCCAAAAGATTCCCGCATCAAGTGCGGGAATGACAGTTTTTTTTTACACCATAAAGCCTAGCCCCGATTGGAAGGGCGGCGTAGCCGGCCACCGCAACGAAGTGAGGAGGCTGGAGCGATAGCGGAACCCTGGAAAGCGGGTAAAAATTGCTTCCTTGCAATTTTTACCGGTCAGTTTTCTTCGAAAACTGACCGGCTCTGTTTGTAAACAGGCAACGCCCCATCCGTGGGGCTACTTGTTTGCGAGGGGGAAAAATTGCAAGCAGTTTAACCAACAAATGGGCTCCAAAAGAGAATTCAGAAAAAAATTTAGCCTTCTACCAGTTTTGCAACCAATTCGGAGAGCAGGGGCACCAGCTGTTTTTTGCGGGAAACTACGTCCTTTAGGTAATAGGTGTGCTCTTCGGTTTTGGGGAAGCCCAGGATGCTTTCAAAAGACGGTTCGGAGGCTATTAGCATTATGCTGCTTAGCTGGGTTATGTCCGTTACCAAAAGGGCATGGAAGAGTTTTCCGCCTGCACGTCTGCTTGCTTCCAGGTCTGCAAAGAATTCGTCCTTGCGCTTTAGCACTTCGCCGGGGTCGTCCACTTCTATTTGGCTTACGCTGTACTTTATTTTGCCGTCCTCGTATTCCTTTAGGTCCTGGCCAATTACGTCACTTGCGCTGCGTCCGCCTATTTTGCTTCCGTGGCGGATTATGTCGCTGCCAAGTTCCTTTATGTCCAGCTCCGTTATGCTAGAAAGGTACTGGGCAGTTGCAACGTCGTATTCAGTTGTGGTTGCTGACTGGAGTATTAGGGTGTCGCTTAGGATTCCGCACAAGAGCAGGCTTGCTATGTCCTTGGGAATAGAGACGTGGTTTTCACGGTAGAGGTTTGCTATTATTGTGCTTGTTGACCCCACAGGCTTGTTTATGAGCGTTATTGGGTAGCGGGTGGAGAAGGTGTTGATTCTGTGGTGGTCTATTATTTCCTGTATTACGTAGTGCTCTACCCCTTCTATTGCCTGGCGAGCTTCGTTGTGGTCCACCAAAATTACCTGTATGTTTGCTTCTGCCAAGAGGTCGCTTTCGCTAAGGGTTCCGATTACCTTGTTGTTTGCGTCTATTACCGGCAGGCAGCGGGCTGTGCTTTCTGCAAGGAGTGGCCTTATCTTTTGCACCGTTTCGTCTTGGCGTACGGGTTTTGCCTTGGAGTCTGCCATTGCGCTTACCGGGGAAGAGAATTCTATTAGCATGGCTGTGGTTGCGGTTGAATCATGCCCCGAAATTATTGAGACCCGGTTCTTTTTGGCAAGTTCACGCAGTTCTTTGTTTATTATGTAGTCCCTTGTTACGATTAGGGCTTTTACTTTTGCCTCTATGCAAAGCCTTTGTATGTCTTCGCGGTCGCCTGTGATTACGATTATGTTTTCGCTTTTGCGCGCTTCCAGGAGCTTTTTGAATGTTGGCACGTCATCGTCTGCAATCATTATGAAGCAGTTAAAGTATGTGTCAGGGTCAAATTCCACGATTGGGGTGGCGTTTAGCGTTTTTTCTATTAGGCGCAGGCTTGCAAGGAAGATGTCACCGCGGTTGGGGTTCAGCAGCTTGTAGGAATTTAGGGCAAAGGCGTTGTAGTTTAGGACACCCTTGTAGAGACCCTTTTCGTCCACGATGGGTAATATGGAAGAATTTGTGCCCATCATTTTGTCTACTGCCTTGCAAAGGGAAACGTCCTCTTTTACGGATTCGTAGTTGGTGTTCATGTAGAATTCCACTTTGGGAATCAAGTCTGCCATGTAAAGCGGGGGTTTTATCTTGAACCTTTTAAGGATGTATTCAGTCTGCGGGGAAAGGTGGCCGGCACGGGCTGCAATGTATTCGGGATGCCCCAAAAGTTGCTTGAGCCTTGCGTAGGAAATGGCTGCAACGATGGAGTCTGTGTCGGGATTTCTATGTCCAATGATGTAAACTTTCTTTGTCATGATGTTTTATTATACCACAAGTGTGCATTTCGTGCTATAATGGGGAGAAGAACACGGCAGTCTGTTTTGTACTCCACTACCGGAAAAATTTGTCTTAAAAGCCACAGTTGCGCGTATTAGGTGTCCGACTCGCTACGCTCGCTCGCGCAAAGCGTCTTTTCAGCCAAATTTTTCCTCTCGTTGCGCACAAAACAGACTAACGTAACTTCAAAATAAATGTGGACCCGCCGCAAAAGATTTTTCTGGACGCGTAGCACAAAATAGATTCACACATATAAGGAACAAAATATGACAACTAACGACGAAAGCGCTGGTACTTACGAAGTACGTGATTATGTAAAATGGGACAACAAATACGCCATCGGCATTCCCGGAATAGATGCCCAGCACAAGAGGCTTATAGAACTCTGCAACGAAACATACAAAAAACTCATGCAGGGAGGCTCATCTTCCGAATCTGGAGCATGGAAGCCCCCGGTCAAGGAAGCGCTTACAGAATGTGTGGACTACGCAATAATACACTTTGGCACGGAAGAAAAGCTCATGGCAGAGGCAAACTACCCCGACCTGCCAAGGCACAAGAAGGAGCACGACAAGTTTACCCGCAAGGTACAGAAGGACTTTGAAGGCTTTGACGAAATGACCTTTACCAATGCGCTGCAGTTTGTAAAATTCCTCTACGACTGGATTCTTTCCCACGTAGCCCACGAAGACAAGCTGATTGCAAACTTCATTCAAAAATAGCCGCATCTTGTGGATGCCCATCCTGTGGATTGTCATTCAAAGAATGCCCATCTTGTGACTCACCCCTCAGAGAACGATCACCCAGCGAACGGTCAGTCTGCGGACGGTCATCCAGTGGGGTGCCATTCCAAGAACGGTCATTCCGCGAACGGCCATCTAAAGGAAACCCTTCCAAAGCCCCCCTTTCTTGGCCGACTGATTTTTTTAGCATACCGTGCTCCAGAAAGCTAAGTAGGAATCCTGGGTTATTATTATGTGGTCAAGAACCGTTATGCCCAGAACCTCCCCCGCAAGAAGCAGCCTCGAAGTTACATTCATGTCCTCCCGGCTTGGCAGGCACTTTCCAAAGGGATGATTGTGGCAGCATATTATGCCCGAAGCATTCACCCTTACCGCGTGGTTAAAAACTTCCCTTGGGTGAACCATTGTCCGCTTGGAAGTCCCAACGGAAACAACGTGCTCTTCTATTATTTCCCGGCTGCCGTTTAGGGCAATGCTAACAAAATGCTCCCTCTGCTCCAGGGAAAAATGCTTTACATAGGGAAGAATGTCCAGCGGGCTTGTAATAACACTCTTTAGGTAGCAGTTTCGCCTTCTGCCAATCTCCACCGCCGCCGCCAAAGCAAGAGCCTTAGCGTAGCCAATACCGTCTATTAGGGTAAGGCGTTCCACCAAATCTTCGGGGTTACTGGTGTTTATAACCTTCATCGCCTTATGGGCAAGCTGCTCAACCGGGCACTCCCTGGTTCCCTTGTTAAGAATCAGCATAAGAAGCTCTTCGTCGCTTGGGTAGCCCAGCCCCCGCTCTATCGTAAGCTCTCGGATATCCGGCTTTGTCTTTTGCGCTGCATAAAATTCATTTTCCATCACTTATATATGTGCCCTGAATTTTCAAAAACTAACAAGTTTGCGCAATTTTTTTTTATTTTTCTTTTGGACGGTAGCCCTACTTGCTCTACCATTCTATATCTTGGCTAACTCGACCGTCCATGCCCTTCGTCACCGCCCTTCCACCCTTCGCTAACGCTCATTGCCGCTGCGCGTCAACTTCGGGGTTCCACGGCGGCGTACGTTTATCCGAGTTTGCCAATCCCGCCCGAACCACGGTTGGTGAGCACTGTCGAACCACGGTTGGTGAGCTATGTCGAACAACGGTTGGAGAGTCCTTCGGCAGACTCAGGAACCGCCAGTCGAACCATGGTTGGTGAGCTATGTCGAACCACCAAGTACAGAAAGGACATCCTTTGCAAGCTCAAAGCGCTCCAGAGTAAAGTCGCATGAATATATTTTGTGTTCCTTTCCGTCTTTTTTGCCAAAAACAAGCAGAAGGTCGTTCTGGTCAGTAAGAATGGCCGTTCCCTTTGCAATGCCCACAACTGCCTTTGCTGCGGCAAGAGCCTTTCCCTCCGCGGCAGAACTTCCACCGCCAGATTCACCGTCCAAAGAAATGTTTGCAAACGGTTCGCCATGGCTCACAGGAAGCGGAGCCTCCAGCGGTATCTGCACATAATCAGAAAGACTTTCACTACTGCCAAAGCGTCCAAAGCGGGCGCGCCGTCTCCTGTAGCGCCTAATCTCTGAACCGTCAAGCTTAAGCGCCAAAAGCTTCTCCTTAGCATCGGCATCCGTAAAGTCAACGAACCACTTCATGTCGCGTACATTGAGTATTATAGAAAAAACTATGAGAGCAAGAAAAAGCGCAAGAACTGCAAGGGCCATGTATTCCACCATTCCACTCTAGCACGCATGCTTTTGTCTTGCAAGAGTACTGTTATATCTGAAAAAAATTCCCTAAAGTATACTTTAGGGAATGGGATTGACTAATCCCATTAAAAACGAAAACTTCGCTTCGCTCGTTTTCGTTTTTATGCCTGGAGGATTTTATGAAAAAACTTTTACTTGTAGTCTGTTCTTTATTCATCGCAGCAATGTTTACTGGCTGTCCAGAAAAAGGCAAGTCAGCATCACAGAATAAATCACAAACTATTATAAAAAGCGTTGACGGAAGCCAGAAGGTAGACTTGACCGGTACCTGGATGGCTAAGCATGACAAGTATACATTTAAGATGATATTTGGAAGTGACGGAAGCTTTACTTACGGCTGCGGAGGCGGATCCCGCGGTGGTCCAGAGCAGCTATCCGTAGACAGTGACGGTGGCCTTAGGGTTGACAAGGAGTTTAACCGCTGGTGGTACAAGGGGACATATAAGACTTCCGGTAATGTTTTGATAGCAACCTGCGATGAACTAAAAAACTATGATGGAGGCTTGTCAGTGAAAAAAGGCGAAACTTGTAATTTCGTTATAAACATTGTAGACGACAATGAGCTTGTAATTCAGACCTCTGGAACAGGAAGCACCAGAACGTATAAGAGACAGTAGCCGTGCAACGTCTTCCAATAGATACTGATAGTTTGTCAGTTGACAGAAAAGGGTTGGGTATTGTTCATAACGTGTTTGCTATAACAGGAAATTGGGAGTTCAGACAAATTACAGGCCGAGATGTGGGAACAGACTGTGAGCTTGAGTTAGTAGAAAATGAAAGATTCACAGGGTTCCCATTTAATGCACAAGTAAAAAGTACCCAAACAATAGAACGTTTGAGCAATAAAAAATCAGATGACTTTAGTATATCAATTGAAATATCAAGTATAAATTACTGGTTAAACAAGCCATCTGTTTTTCTGCTTATATTGGTTAATGTTTTGAATTCTGATGTGTATTTCCTTCCTGTTCAAGAGTATTTGAAAAGTAATCCTAAGATAGCTAATAAAATAAATTCTGGACAGAAAACAATGGTGTTAAGGGGTCTAAAAAAAACTTGGTACAAACAAATCAGGCAATACTGAAAAACTTAGTAAAGAAAAGCTATCAAGTCGATTCTCCCCACCAAGTATAAGCTGAATTGACAGGGTAAGCCTGCACTACTGTGGCAGCCTGCACCTTTCTATATTGTGTATTCCGTAAAGGGGAACGTTCGTTAGCCAGCCGTCACGCCTAAAATCAGACAAGGATGTACGGACGGAAAATTCGTTCTGCCACTTTTGATGAAAGGCCTTAAGACTTTTTGCCTGCAAGTTTTCGCTAGCCTTTACTTCTATGGGAACGACAAGGTCTTCAATCTGCGTAACAAAATCAATTTCACCTGACGAGTTGGGAGAAGAATAATAAAAGAGCTTTAAGTCAGTTGACGACAAAAGCTGCTGCAAAACAAACTGCTCCGTCAAAGCCCCCTTGAATTCCACAAAAAACACATTTTCGTCAAGAATTGTTTTTATGTCAGTTTCCCCCAAAGCACAAAGCAGGCCTATGTCATTCATGTAAATTTTAAATGCATCAAGTTCTTCGTAAGCTTTTAAAGGATAGCCTGGTTTTGAAAGTCCATGGACAAGATGAACAAGTCCGCAGTCAGAAAGCCATTGAATAGCAAGGGCGAAATCTTTTGCCCGGCTGCCTTTTTTTATCTGCCCATATATGAATTTTTTGTTTTCCTTAGAAAGTTGGCTAGGTATGGAATTCCAGACTAGATTCAATTTTGCGCAAAGTTCTGCACTTGCATATTTTGAAAAATCCTGCTGGTAAACGTCAAGAAGTGTTTTCTGAATTTTTCTAACCTGATTCCAGTCCTGCTCATCAATAAAATTCTGTACGACTTGAGGCATTCCTCCAACATAAAAATATTCTTTCATTCTACGAATAAAGCGGGCTTTTAATGAGCAAATCAAATTCCAGTCACAGGATTGCAGGACAGAAATAAGCTGCTCATTTTCTGTGGCCATTAAAAATTCAGTGAATGAAAGCGGATAAAGATTCAACAAATCAACCTTACCGACCGGAAAGTTGGTTCCCCGGTGAAGAGCCACTCCCATCTGGCTTCCTGCGGCAATTACAGCGTATTCAGGGGCTTCTTCGCAAAAATATTTCAGGCTCGAAAGCGCACGCGGGACCTCCTGAACCTCATCAAAAACAAGCAGGGTTTCGTCTGCCTTTACGGAAATTCCTGTTTCCGCACTAACGGCAAGAAGAATGCGGGAAATGTCAAAGTCCCCCTCAAAAACGGCTTTCATTGCAGAATTATTGTCAAAATTAACATAGGCGACATTCTTAAAGTAACGCTTACCAAATTCCTTCATTACCCATGTTTTGCCAACATGCCTTGCCCCCCTTAGGACAAGCGGCTTTCTTGCGGGAGAATTCTTCCACTACTCCAGTTTTGAAAAAACAAGCCTTTCCATGCCTTAATCTTACATTTTTCATGCGCACTTTTCAAGAGAACACCACACTTTTCAGGCGCACTTTGACAACTCATATAACAATTACCAAAAGTAGGTAGTTTTTGCTGAACAAGTTTCACAATTTTGCGACACTTTTTTATGCACCCGCCCCTGCCGTTGAAGGAAGGTCTGTGCCATTTTGAAAGGGCTTTCCGGGGTTCCGCGGGACCCTACCCGCTCCATTGCTAGCGCAACGGTCTGCAAGCAGCCCGCCCCTCCAATCCCTGCCGTGCTGGGGGCTGCTAAATCCCTGAAAAAATATAAATGATAAGACCCAAGATAAAAACATGGCCAATTGTTGCCTTTATAAAAGCAAAGCTTCTTCTTTTTTCTTCTGCATCAAAATCGTTGTTGCCAGAGCAAATTGTGAATACATCGCGGAATATGGAAAAGACGCGGTAGTAGCGGGTGGAAATCAGCAGTAGCAGGCTAAGGACCATTGCTAGGCAAAAGGCACCGGCAAAAGCAAGCACGGCATTTGTTCTAAATGTTTTTTCCAGGCCAAATTTGCAGATTACATAAATTGCAAAGCCAATGCTTACCACAAGCGAATATAGAGCAGAAATCAGCAGCAGCTTTAGAAAGCTCAGACGGAAAAACTCTTCTACATGGTACTCAAAACTTCCTTTTTCATATTGATTGGCCTTGTTTTTTCGGGCAGGCATTTTGTCCACAACGGCAGTTCCCGAAAGCTTCTTTTTCATTCCATTTATTTCTGTAAGGACTTCATCATAAATGTTTTCATCAACAAGAAGCTCAAAGTTTTCAAAAGTTTCATGGATTTGGCTTTCAAAACATTTATCTTCCAAATGCTTTTTTAAGGCTTCAACTTCTGTTCCATACTTAGACTCAAAGACTTTTTTCATATTGCGGCTCCAGTTTACATTTTTAACGCCGGCTTTTCAAGATGGCTATGAAATCAACGCTTCCCAACGCTATGCGCAATTTTTTCCTAAAGTATACTTTAGGAAATGGGATTGACTAATCCCATTAAAAACGAAAACTTCGCTTTGCTCGTTTTCGTTTTTAATAAATTTGTAACGGAGGTAAAATAAGTGGAATTGGGCGAACTAGCTAAGCATATTGCAAAGTTACGCGATGCTGATGTGACAAACAAATTTGCCGACGAAATTGCGAGCCTTGAATCCTGCCTAAAAAATACAGATGAAAAAGGCTATGAGGTAATTAATGAAGAACTAAACCGGCTTGCAAAGAGAATAAAAGAAGAGAGCATAATAGAATCGGAGGAAAGAAATGAAACTGAATGTTAAGAGAATTTGCATATTTTTGGCTTTGATGCTGATTGCGGGAAGCGTGTTCGGACAGGATATTCTACGTCAACAAAGAATCGGACAATATGAAATTTCTGTTGTGCAACTGTCATCCGGTAGCTATGCGATTAGCATTATTGATAAAAACACTCGTAATATCTACGGAATCAAGGGGGAGGGTAAAAGCAATGCAATGCAATTCTACAATGTTATATGTAATTCTACTTCTGATGAGATTCGAAATTTCATCAGAAGTACTAGATGGGAATATGATGACGTTCACGGTTTTTATCTGTATGGGGGAAATGGATATTGACATTTCCACAATTCCGCTGAGAGATTTTTTACACTTACTTGCTAACCAGTAAAGAGCCATAGAGGGCGACTTAGCATCTCGGAGATTTTTATAAAATCTCCGATCCCGAAAAAAATCCAAGGAGGGATTTTTTTCGGGCCACTCCTACGCCACCGTGTAAGTTTTCAAAGCCTACTGACCGCACTTTCCGCAAAGCATTGTACCCGCAGGATTTGTTTCACCGCACTTAGGGCAGACCCATACATCAGAAGAATTATTACCAGAGCTACCCTTGTTGCCTGCAACTGCGGATGTTACATTTTGCGCAAAATCTTTTTGATAATAATTAAGCGAATCCAGTTTCCGTATCATTGTATCACAGCTTTCGGATATATGGATTATGGTTGCAAAGAAACCGAATGCAAGAATTCCTACGACTATACCAATCATAAGACCAGCTATCAAACCAAGAAAACAACCGATAACACCGTAATCATGGTAATAACCGCCCATGCCCTTGCCAGTAATGTAGCCTACTATGCCTCCAAAGATAGTTGCAAACGCAACATACAATACAAAAAAGATATTGATTGCCGTTGAAAATTTATCCCTTAACCATTCAATCATAAGAATACTCCCATAACTATATTTTTCAGCATTCTAGCATATACTGTTTTTTTTTGCAAAGCATAAGTCAAACGCCGCCGTGTAGGAGTGCGAAGCTTTGCTGACGGTGCATGTCCATGAGCACGGTCGAAAGGCCGAGACCCTGGTTCTTGCAACAAAGTTCCAAGCGGGGGCGGTGCGCACAGGCACGGACGGTCGAATTAGCAAAAGAGTAAAATGGTAGAGCAAGCAGGACTTTTACAGCCCCAAGCGCGGCAGGGATTGGAGGGGCGGCGTAGCCGTTGCCGCTGGGTGAGCGCAGTCGAACCCCGGCAATGGAGCGGGAGCGGAACCCCGGAAAGCGCTTCAAAAATGGCCTCCTTGCCATTTTTTTGCCGGTTTTACACGGCCCTTCGACAGGGCTCAGGGACCGAACTTCAAGTAAAGTCCATGGCGCTGCTTGTTGGACAAGTAAAAAATGGCAAGATGTTCTTTATTGCAACAAATTCGACTGCATACAAAAGCGCCGCAAAAACACCGCAGAAAATCAATTCCCCACACATTGCCCAGAGTTAAAAAATTCAATATAATGCTTCTATTGACTATCTAGTGTAAGGAGTTATCCAATGGCAGAAAAAGTTGCGGACACTATGCATCCGCTTGCAAAAAATCCAAACTGGAAGGGACGCAGGGGCCCTGTAGTTCTTGTTATTATGGACGGCGTAGGCTACGGCAAGTACGAAGAAGGAGACGCCGTAAAAGCTTCCAAAATGAAATACCTTGACTGGTTCACGGCAAACTGCCCCCACACAAAACTCAAAGCTCACGGAACAGCAGTTGGCCTTCCTTCAGACGACGACATGGGAAACAGCGAAGTTGGCCACAACGCAATGGGCTGCGGACGCGTATTTGCACAGGGCGCAAAACTCGTTGGAGAATCAATCACAAGCGGCACTTTGTATGAAGGCGCAACCTGGAAAAAACTCGTAAAGAACGTAAAGGACAAGAATTCCACTTTCCACTTTATTGGCCTTGTTTCTGACGGAAACGTTCACAGCCACATAGACCACCTCAAGGGCATGGTTCAGCAGGCAAACAAAGAAGGAATCAAGAAAATCCGCGTACACGCACTTTTGGACGGACGCGACGTTCCACCAACAAGCGCACTCGAATACATTACACCACTCGAAGAATTCCTTGCATCTTTTAAGGACTCAGACTACCGCATCGCATCGGGCGGCGGACGCATGTACATGACAATGGACCGCTACAACGCAGACTGGAGCATGGTTCAGCGCGGTTGGTATGCCCACGTTTTGGGAGAAGGACGCCAGTTTGCAAGCGCAACAGAGGCAATCAACACATACCGCAGCGAAACACCGGACGTTCTTGACCAGGACATGCACGAATTTGTAATCGCAGAAGGCGGAAAGCCAGTTGGAACAATAGGCGACGGCGACAGCGTAATCTACTTTAACTTCCGCGGCGACCGCGCACTTGAAATTTCCGCTGCATTCGAGGGAGACTCTTCCTTTGACAAGTTCGACAGAAAGCGCGTTCCAGCAGTAGAATACGCAGGCATGATGGAATACGACGGCGACAACCACAAGCCAGCCCAGTACCTTGTTAACCCGCCAAGCATTGACCGCACAATGGGTGAATACCTTACAAAGAGCGGCGTACACCTTATGGCAATTTCCGAAACTCAGAAGTACGGCCACGTAACCTACTTCTTTAACGGAAACCGCCCCGGCGAATTTGACAAAAACCTTGAAACCTACGAGGAAGTCCCAAGCGACGTAGTTCCTTTTGAGCAGCGCCCATGGATGAAGTGTGCAGAAATCACCGACAAGGTAATCGCTGCAATCAAGAGCGGCAAGTACGACCACATCCGCCTTAACTACCCCAACGGAGACATGGTTGGCCACACAGGCGTATTCAATGCCGTTGTATGCTCAATGGAAGGAATGGACCTGCAGCTTGGAAGGCTCAAGGCTGCAATCGAAGAAGCCGGCGGAATCATGTGCATCACCGCTGACCACGGCAACAGTGACGACATGTACGAGCACAAAAAGGACGGCTCGGTTGCAAAAGACGCAAGCGGCGAACCAAAGGCAAAGACAAGCCACAGCCTTAACCCGGTACCAGGCATCATCTACGACCCTGAATACAAGGGCGAATACGACACCGAGCACCTTAACGAAGGACTTGGCATTTCTTCTTGGCCTGCAACCCTCATGACACTCATGGGCTTTGTTCCGCCAACAGACTACGACAAGTCAATCATCAACTTAAAGTAGTGCCTATTAAAGCAGTACTCAGCTAAAAACAAAAAGGCCTGTCAGGAAACAGAAGCTATCTTCATTCCCGACAGGCTTTTTTTATTTTTTTGGACGGTGCTTTTTTTAGTTCGTCCATGCATTCATTGGCTATAATCGGCTACCATGCCTATGCGCCACCGCCGTCGCTTGAAACTTCGCATGTTCATGCTCGTTGCGAAATCCGCCCTTCCCTAACGGTCATCCCGCCCTTACGGCCGGGACTAACGGGGCTCCATGGCGGCGTAGGTTCTTTTAAATAGCCGCCAAAAGCAGACAAGCCGTCATTCCGAACAGAAAAGCCTGACATCCCAAACTAACAAAACTGTCACCCCGAACAGAGAGCCCGTCATCCCGAACTTTATTCGGGATCTGTCAAAACCAGCATTTTAGCGTGCACAGATGCCAAATCCCCATTCGTAGCAAGCACTGGCACCATCGCCCTCTAGCCCCTGCACCTCCAGCACAATACGATCAGATGTGCCAAATTTACCGCAAAGGCAATAAGGGACACTACAAGCCAGAGTTTGCACGGCACACCATTTTTTAGGCCAAAGGCACAACGCACCGCCCCAACAACACCGCAGATGATTCCAGGAAGCCAGCCGAAAGCAAAGGTTAGTACGTAAAAAATCATAAGAGGTGATCCTGTTGCGCAACCGTTAGCCAATCCAGGTTTGACAATAGCTGTCAAAACATGCAGAAAAATCAGCAGTGCCGGAAACGACAGGGAGCGTAGCGCATAACCCCTGTAGCTATTCATCTTCACCTCCGTGCAAATCAAGGCCTAAGACTCTGCATGCATTTTTCATTGCTTCATATATGTCTTCACCGAAAGTATTTGCAGTTGTTACAGTATAACACAAAGCGGTAACATTTTACAGGCATAAATGTTGGCAGACAAGCCGTCATCCAGAACAGCCAAGCCGCCATCCCGAACAGACAGCCCGTCATCCCAAACAGAAAGCCCGTCATCCCGAACAGAAAGCCCGTCATCCCGAACAGAGAGCCTGTCATCCCGAACTTGATTCGGGATCTGTAAAACCGCCCCCCCACTTACACCGCCGCCAAACCGCGGTCAATATCTTCTATAATATCCTCAATATTTTCCAGACCGCAGCTAAAGCGCACCATGCCGCCGTCAATTCCAGCCGCAACAAGCTGCTCGTCCGTAAGCTGGCGGTGGGTTGCACTAGCCGGATGAAGAACACAAGTGCGTATGTCCGCAACATGAACCTCGTCCGAAGCAAGCTTTAGCGCATCCATAAAACGCATAGCCGCATCACGGCCGCCCCTTATGCTAATGGTAACAACGCCGCTAGCCCCAAGCGGAAGATACTTCTTTGCAAGCTCGTAATACTTGTCTCCCTCAAGACCAGGGTATTCAACAGAAGCTATCTTTGGAGAAGCCTTAAAATGCTTTGCAACCGCAAGCGCATTTGCGCAGTAAAGCGGCATTCTGGCAGAAAGAGTTTCAAGCCCCAGGTTCAAAAGGAATGCACTGTGTGCCGCAGGATAACATCCAAAGTCCCTCATCAGCTGGGTGCGTGCCTTTACAATATAAGCCGCCTTTCCAAAAGACTCAATGTAGTTAAGACCGTGGTAGCTTGGATCAGGCTCAACAATGTCGGCAA
>Ga0256407_10007872_pt1 | contig 15827 bp, 12 predicted proteins | sample RumenRJG_04DNA_FD_193489 | JGI IMG/M metagenome (GOLD analysis project Ga0256407, IMG submission 193489) | Bovine rumen microbial communities from Lethbridge, Alberta, Canada - RJG_04 | ecosystem: Host-associated > Mammals > Digestive system > Stomach > Rumen | place: Canada: Alberta...
CGAGCAGCGAGTCGGTATAGTCGAGGCTACGGAAGTCGCCCCAGTTGACCATGCAGTTGATCAGCTCCTCGGTGTAGTTGATGCGCCGCAGGTTGGAGGTCATGCCGAGATAGGTCATGGCACGGTCGTACTGCTTCAGTTCCACATACACAAACCCGAGCAGGTAGCACACCTCGAAGAAGGCGTCGCGCTCGCCACTCTTCATCTCGTCGAACCGGGCATTGAGACGCTGGAAGGCCACCTCCAGTTTGGGCAGGGCCTCGTAATAGCGCCCGCTCACGAAGAATTTCTTTCCGATATACAAGAGTTGGGCCACGTCGGCCTCGGTGCACTCGCAGATGAGTTTCTGCTCGTCGGTGAGGCTGTCGGCCTCGCCCTGCCTGAGTTTCTCTCTTGCCTCCTTCCACATGTAGTTGCTCTCGTCGATCAACTGCTGGGTGGGTACCTTGTCGATGCCAATGAGCACCGAGGTGGCCCTCACCCCCATATTGTCGCGGAAGGGGGTGTCGGGGGCGACGGGCAGCGGCACCAGGCACAGCGTGAGCCTGAAGTAGGAAGTCTGGCGGTCGTTGCCCTGCGAATTGACGGTGATAGAGAGGAGCCGCTCGCGGCCGGGGGTGCGCGGGTCGTCGAAGGAGAGCGTCATCGATACGGGATCGAAATGGTCGGCATCATCGAGATGGAGCACCTCGGCCAGATTGAGCATGGTGATGGCATCGTGCCCCCCGAACTCCTGCCGGGTGGCGCCATTCACCACCAGGTGGCGGGCCACGAACTCAGTGATGCCCATCGTCTTGTCGAGCAGGGTCACAAGACTGAGCGGGTCGGCGGGAGTCATGCGGAGCGACGGGTCGTCCTGCAGGCGCAACTCCTGCTGGCGCAGGAGGAACATTTCGCGATTGTAGTTGTAGCGGCTCATCTCGACGTCGGGACTCTTGCCCTCCTGTTCGTTCTCCACCTCCCTGAACCGCCTGACGAAGGCATTCTGCCAACTGAACGAGCCTGCCATGGCATCGGCCAGCACATCCTTCGCATCGTCGCGATGGAGCTGCACGCCCGAGAGGATATGCACGTCGACCTCGTTTTTCTGGTCGTTCACCGAGTATACCACCTTCTCGTTGCTGGTGTTCAAGTTGCACTGGTTGCAGATGGTGCGCACCAGGTGGAGTTTCTCTACCGATGTGGTGAAGCAGAAATAGAAACACAGGTCGACATAGAGCGAGCCGGGCGTCACGCGGAGCCTGAAATGGCCGTTCTGGTAGTCGTAGGTGGCCACCTTGTCGTTGCCATCCTCGGCCCAGCTGACATCGCAGTGGAGCTTCGCCAGTGCGTCGTCGGCCAACTTGGTCATCCGCTCCATGTGTACGGTGTCGCGTACCGACACTCCTTTCTTCTTCCGCCAGAACTTGTATCCGCTCCCCCACACGCTGATGACCAGCATCAGCGCCGAGAGGACGAGTATCACCAGCAGGGCTATCACCAATATGATGAGAAGAATGTCTGTCTGTGTCATTTCAGATTATAATGCTGTTTCCTAATCGTTTTGCTATTTCGGTGCGGATGGCATTCAGCGAGTTGATGTCGTTGAGGATCTGCAGCTGCTCCTTGTCGTCGGTTGTCGCCGCCATCTGCTTCTTGCATTCGTCGAGTTGCGCACGCACGATCACCATACGGTATTCGAGGAGCAGGCGCACGGCCTGGTTTTTCAGGAACTCCTCGTCGACCTTCATCTTCAGGCTATCAGAGAGGTGGTATTCCTCGGTGCCCAGGGTGGTGGCCAGGTTGCTCACCTGCAGGTCGGGATAGCGGATGAAGAACTCCGCCAGACTGCTGTTTCCGGCCTCTATCTGGGCTACGGCCTCCTGGAGGATGGTGTGGCACACCGGGTCGTTGAACTGCAGGCCGTCATCGCTCAGGTCGTAGTAGATGAACTCGGCCAGGGTGACGTCGCTGGTGGTGCCGTCGTCGTTCTCCAGGTCGTGGAGGATCACCTCGTCGCCATGGCGCACCACGAGTTGCGCCATCATCCGCTCGAGTTCGGCCAACTGCTGCCCGTAGCGTGGCATGCCGATGACGTTGCCGGCCGGCTGGCCGGCTGCGGGAGGGGCGGTGGCCGTAGTGGCGGTTGTGGCCGTCTGGCGGTTGGCCTCGCGCTCGTCTTGCTTGGCTTTCTGCTCGCGCTCGTTGCGAATCATCTTGTTGGTCTCGCTGATGAGGGTCTGCTCGGCGATACCGATACGGAGGGCGCACTCCTTCACATAGGTGGCCCTCACAATCTGGTCGGGGATAACCGAGATGCTCTTCACGATGCTCGAGATGGCTTTCGACCGCTCGATGGGGTCGTTGACGCCTCGCAGCAGTACGGTGGTCTTGAACTCCATGAAGTCGGTCTGGTGGGAGTCGACATACTCTCTGAACTCGGTGGCGGTATGCTTGCGGGCGAAGCTGTCGGGATCGTCGTTGTCGGGCAGGAGCAGTACCTTGATGTTCATTCCCTCGCCCAGCAGCATGTCGGTGCCCCTGAGAGCGGCATGGATGCCCGCCTCGTCGCCATCGTAGAGCAGCACCACATTGGAGGTGAACCGGTGGAGGAGCCTGATCTGGTAGATGCTGAGGGCGGTGCCCGAGTTGGCCACCACATTCTCGATGCCACACTGGTGCATGGCAATCACGTCGGTATACCCCTCGACCATATACACCTTGTCTTCCTTCGAGATGGCCTTCTTGGCCTGGTAAATGCCATAGAGCTCATGGTCTTTGTGGTAGATGGGCGAGTCGGGCGAGTTGACATATTTCTGGCTCACGCCCTTGGTGCGCGAGTCGAGCAGACGTCCACCGAAGGCGAACACCTTTCCGCTCACGCTCATCCACGGGAACATCACCCTGCCGGCAAACCGCTCGTAGAGCGTGCCGTTCTCGCGCTGTCCGCAGAGTCCGCTCTTCACGAGAAACGTGTCTTTGTATCCTTTCTTCCTAGCGGTGGAGATCATGGCGTCGCGCTTGCTGAGGGCGAAGCCCAGGCGGAACTTCCGTATGATATCGTCGCGGAAACCACGCTGGCGGAAATAGGCCAGTCCGATGGCCTGCCCGTCGGGGTCGTTGAAGAGCACGTCGTGATAGTAGCCGGCGGCCCACTCGTTGACGATGAAGATGCTCTCGCGCTCGTTTTCCTGTTCGCGCTCCTCGTCGGAGAGCTCGCGCTCCTTCACCTCGATGCCATATTTCCTGGCGAGCCACTTCAGCGCCTCGGGATAGGTCATCTGCTCGTGCTCCATGATGAAGTTCACGGCATTGCCTGCCTTTCCACACGAGAAGCATTTGTAGACGCCCCTCGAGGGAGACACCGAGAACGATGGTGTGCGGTCGTCGTGGAAGGGGCACAGACCCTTGTAACTTGTCCCGCTCTTGCGAAGCGAGACAAATTCGGACACCACGTCGACGATGTTGGTGGCGTCCATTATACGGTCTATGGTAGGACGGTCGATCATACTATTCTACAAAAGTAAGCATTGTTTTTGAAATTCCCAAACAAATCTCACGCGAATATTCTGCCACTTTCTCAATATACTATAGTCGGCAACCATTGGTGTTTCTATCACCAATGGGCAAAAAAATCATTTGTAGGAGAGCTTCTAAAGGAGTTCAGAACCGATATCCTAGGGAGGTGTTGATGTACCAGTCAACCACCCGCAGACTGTTGCTCTCGTGCTTGTAGCCATAGGTGCTGATTTGCCCGTTGGCCGAAACGAACAACCGCTTGTGGTTGTAGACCAAGCCAGCACGTGCCACCCCGCTGGGCACCACACGGCTCCTGCTGGTCGTCATCCCGTCGGGAACGAGTGTGGGAGAAGTTGTTTCGTCACTGGGGTCGGGGAGCGTCTCAGGATACTTCACTTTGAATTTCCACGTCCTGATGCTGCTGAAGAGCGTGAGCATGGGCATGGTCTGGATGCTCAAGAGCCAATTGCGCTGTGGCACCCAGTTGTAGGCATAGCCCACACCCGTAGCAAACTGCCATTGTTTGGTGATGCCCACATTGTTCATCAGGTCGATGAAGAGGGTCGTCTTCTGGCCGTAGTTCTTCACCGTGGACCTGAAAAAGGTGAACCCAGCCATGAGCGACCCGGCCGACTTGATTTGCTGCACGCTCTGGTCGAAGACAGCGGTGTTGGAGTAATGCTTCCCATTGAAGAGGTAGTAGCCCTCGAGATACATCGACCTCACCCAGATGGGGTCTTCCAGATTGAAGTCAGCCGTTTCCTCAATGGAGTGTAAATCGGGGTCCTTATCGTCGGGAAAACCAAACTTGGCTTTGATGGAGACCTTCGACACGTCGTGCATGCGCAGCCTCATACTCAGACCGTATTTGCTGCCACAAGCGCTCAACGTCAGGTTGAAGTCGTCGTCGTGAGTGATCGATTTCTGGTATCCCACTCCGTATCCCCTATAGCCTACCCAGAAGCCTGACGTCAGTCCCACTGGTGTGGACATCTCTGGCTCGCATTCGAGAAAGAATCTATCGCCTTTTATATGTTCTTCCATGGATGCCTCCATAAAATAAGTAGACTGGCTGAGATTGCTCCGCCAAATCAGCTGCCATGGTTCTTTGGGTACGATGATATAGGTGCTGTCGATGCCGCTGGCCGTGGATTTATCTATCCAGTTGCCCACCTTCTTCAATAGCGGAGGGACACCATCTCCGGCCACCGCCAACAAGCAGAAGCATTGCAAAAGGAAGAGTGAGGTGAGCCGTTTTACCATCTATTTCACTTTTTAAGAGCAAATATAGATAAAAAACTGGAATTATGAGGCTTGGTGAAATGGTTTTTTATTTGGAGAGGATAATATAAAAACGCTGCACTTGGGAAAACAGAAGAAAAATCGCTTACGCTATCATATAAAAAACATTTGATGTACCACACCTACTTTGAATTTTGACCTCCCCCATCCCCTCCTGAGAGGAGGGGGGACTGATTAGCCAAGCATACTATCCCCCCTCCTGTACCACACCTACTTTGAATTTTGACCTTCCCCATCCCCTCCTCTCAGGAGGGAAGACTGATTAGCCAAGCATACTATCCCCCCTCCTGTACCACACCTACTTTGAATTTTGACCTCCCCCATCCCCTCCTGAGAGGAGGGGGGACTGATTAACCAAGCATACTATCCCCCCTCCTGTACCACACCTACTTTGAATTTTGACCTCCCCCATCCCCTCCTGAGAGGAGGGGGGACTGATTAGCCAAGCATACTATCCCCCCTCCTCTCAGGAGGGGATGGGGGAGGTCACCTTTTCATTCGGGACTTCATTTTGTGCGTTGCCCAATTCATTACTCGGGAAAAAGACCACAAGGGCCTGACAAAAAAGAAGAAAAAAACTTGAGATTCTCTTGCTCAAGTTGAGAGGAATTCAGTAGTTACAGGAGTTCAAGCATTACCACAGCAAATAGCCTTTGAGCCCGTCGAGGTGAATTCGGGCCATTGTCTGAATTCCTGCAACTCCTGAACTACTAGAAGTTGAGCGAAGGCGAAACTTCAATTCTCTCTTATTCTTGAAATACCGCTGGGTTATCACATGCAAAAGTGGAGCCAAGAGGGACTCATCCCTGCTTGGCTCCACTATATGCCGCCCTGCTACCAACGGGCGCCCGACGGCGAGTCTTATTCCGAACACTTATTTCAATGCAAACTTGTAGCCTCCACATTCTTGTCATCGTTGGAGATGATTGAGAAATTGTAACCTACTTTGGGCTGAATGGTAAATGTACCCGGTTCACGCTGTGCCGAAGCACTTATTGCAAATACCATCATTGCGATGGCCATCATCATTTTGCTATTTCAACTTGAACTTATAACCTATGCTCAGCGTTGCCGATGCGTTAGTGTAGTCCTTGTCTTTGAACGTCTTCACCAGACCACTGCTTGTACGTAATTCCAGCACCACGCCACCGAAGTCGTAGGAGATGCCGAGCGGCAATCTCAGGTCGAAGCCCTCAGCCTTGTCACCGAATTGGTATTTCTCTGGCAATACAATGCCATTTACAGAGGGATAGAGTTTCTCGCGCACCTTGAAGCCAGGTTGCAGACCGATTTTCAGAGCCAAGCCTTTCCACACGTAGAAGTTGGCGAGCACAGGCACATGAATATAGTCGAGATGAGCTTCTTCTGTAGTGTGCTGTTCCTTCAGCTTGAACTTACCACCGTCTTGGCTGTAGAGTACGCCTGCAGAGAGGCTGAACCATTTCTTGATCTGATACTCCAGTTCCACACCGTCGCAATTTCCACCACGACCTTCGTTGTCAACATTCTTGTCGTCCATGTAGAGAATGGAAACGTTAAAACCTACTTTGGGCTGAATGGTAAGTGTACCCGGTTCACGCTGTGCTGAAGCACTCATTGCAAACACCATCATTGCGATGGCCATCATCATTTTTTTCATCATTGTTGTTGTTTTTTTTTAATTGTTATTTAATGTTGTATTTTTTCTAACTTTTCAGGCGGGGCATTTTTCTCGGTTTGTGGAGCGAGAGGTGTGCTACCCTCAACCTTTCGAGTGCAAAATTATGGCAGGCTTTACACCCCCGCAAAAAAACCGAAAAAAATGAGTGAAAAATGACTGGACCATGACGCGAAAAAAAGACAAATCGTGGAAAACGCATGATTTTTTGTCCGAAAGCATCAAAAATTACGCTCAATTTTATTCACTTGGCGCATCAGGTAGCATACTTTAGGGACTTTACGGACCTTAAGGACTTTAGGGACCTTAGGGACTTTAAGGACCTTAGGGACCTTAGAGACTCTTCATCCATCAACCTCTGCGCTTATCGGGGTGAATCGTGGTGACAAAACGATGGGGGTTAGATGGAGGGGCTTCTCCTTGTTGGAAAAAGGAATTGAAAAAAAGGAGGAATTATTTTGCCGTCTTTCCAAATTGGTGTATTTTTGCAGTATACTTGAGGCAACGCAACGTTTGCCTTTTACTCCAATCATCGATATTACGATACACTACAGCAATGATTCTATTGAGTTTTGACACAGAGGAATTCGACGTGCCCCGCGAGCACGGTGTGGACTACTCGCTCGAGGAAGGCATGAAGGTGTCGGTGGAAGGCACCAACAGGATTCTCGACGTGCTGAAGAAAAACGAGGTGAAAGCCACCTTCTTCTGTACAGGAAACTTTGTGGAACATGCCCCCGACACCATCTCACGTATCAAGAACGAAGGCCACGAGCTGGCATGCCATGGTGTGGACCACTGGCAGCCCAAGGAAACCGACGTGAGGGAGTCGAAGCGGATACTCGAGCAAGCCACCGGCATCGAGGCCCACGGCTACCGCCAGCCCCGTATGTTCCCGGTGAGCGACGACGAGATAGCCAAGACTGGCTACCTCTACAACTCCTCGCTCAACCCCGCCTTTATCCCGGGCCGCTACATGCACCTCACCGCCCCACGAACCTGCTTCATGACGGGTGACGTGCTGCAGATACCGGCCTCGGTGACGCCCTGGATACGCTTCCCGCTCTTCTGGCTCGCCCTGCACAACCTGCCCGAGTGGCTCTACCACCTGATGGTGAGGCGTGTGCTGGGCAAGGACGGCTACTTCGTGACCTATTTCCACCCATGGGAGTTCTACGACCTGCGTGAGCATCCCGAACTGAAGATGCCCTTCATCATCCGCAACCACAGCGGACGGCAGATGGCCCAGCGTCTCGACCGGCTCATCCAAATGCTCAAGCGCCGCGGCCACACTTTCGGCACCTATACGCCCTTTGCCATCGAGCAAATCAAAAAACTGAAATCACCCCCACGCCATGATTAAACTTGCCATCGTATCGCCCTGCTACAACGAGGAAGAGGTGCTCGACCTCTCTGCCCAACGGCTCAACAACCTTTTCGACGACCTGATCGGGAAGAACAAGATCAGCGACGACAGTTTCGTGCTCTTCGTGAACGACGGGAGCAAAGACCTGACCTGGAAAAAAATCGTGTCGCTTCATAAGAGCAACAACCGTTTCAAGGGACTGAACCTGGCCCACAACGTGGGGCACCAGAACGCCATCATGGCAGGCATGATGCAAGCCCGGGACATGGCCGACGCCGTGGTGACCATCGATGCCGACCTGCAAGACGACATCCACTGCATAGAGAAGATGGTGGACTCGTATGAAGAGGGCTACGACGTGGTGTATGGCGTGAAAGTGGAGCGCGAGGCCGACCCGCTGATGAAACGGCTCACAGCCCTGGCCTTCTACAAACTGCAGAAAAAGATGGATGTGGAGAGCGTGTTCAACCATGCCGACTTCCGATTGGTGAGCCGCCGCGTGCTCAATGCCCTCTCGCAATATGGCGAGCGCAACCTCTACCTGCGCGGACTTATCCCCCTGATCGGCTACGATTCGACCACCGTGAAGGAGAGCATCAGCGAGCGGAAGGCAGGCAAGTCGAAATACACGCTGGGAAAGATGCTTGGCCTGGCGCTCGACGGCATCACGTCGTTCTCGGTGAAGCCCATCTATTATGTAATGTACGTGGGCATACTGTTCATCTTCTTCAGCATCCTCATCGGCTTCTATGTGCTCTACTCGCTCTTCTTCGGCACAGCCGAGCACGGATGGGCCTCGATCATCCTGAGTATATGGCTTGTGGGTGGCGTCACCATCCTGAGCATAGGCGGGGTGGGCGTCTACATCGGCAAGATGTATGTAGAAATCAAGCACCGACCCCTATATAATATTAAGGAGTTTCTCGACTGAGAAACTCCTTTTTTTTACTATTTACTTGAAAGGACTTTAGGGACTTTAGGGACTTTAGGGACCTTAAAGACTTTAAGGACCTTAAGGGCCCATTAGGCCATCGCCCAATCCGTTACTTCAATAGAAACTCACTTCTCGAACTTGAGGAGCTGCAGCTGCTGCTTGACGACTCGCTTGTCGCCCGAGTTGTAGACGGGTTCGAAGCGATAGCCCTCGGCTTCAAACTTCGACTGCCACTCCTGCAGGTCGTCGGCACCTATCAAGAGGTAGCCCTTCTGTGGTTTCTCGTGATAGAAGTCGCCCACGCGGTCGCCCAGGTAGAAATTGAGTTCGAAGAAGTGAACGGGGTCGCCGGCCGCTTCCACCGCTGCCTCGATGAACTCATAGAGCCGTCCCTCGCCGGCCGGCACCTTCTCGTCGACGGCTGCCGCCACCGCCTTCACCGACTTGGCATTGAGCACCGGCGGCTTGTAGATGGCGTCGAGATGCAGATAGACGGCCAGGATGAGTGCCACCACATACCACACGTTGCGCAGGCTCTTCCACCACAACGCCAGTATGGCCACACCCACTACCCAGATGACCCACTGCCACCAGGCACCCGTCTGCTGCAGGCCCAAGACCATGGAGTAGTTCTCGAAGCCATGACGGCCATGGAACCAGTCGGGGCTTACGGGGATGAACTTCAGCACCACGAAAGCCACCGCCAATATCAGTCCCACCACGGCGAGGAAGCCGCCATACACGTTGAGCACCTGCTTGTGGCGCTTCTCCACCCACAACAACAAGCGGGCGATGAAATAGCCGAGGAAGGGATAGATGGGCATGATGTATACACTGCGCTTGCTCTGAGGGATGCAGTAGAACACGAATATCACCACGATGGCAAGCAGCGAAAAGAGGTCCACCGGGTCGGCCTTGGATGGCTTCGTCTGCCACCACGCTTTCTTCCGGGCTGCCCCTACCCCACCTTCGGCCGACTGGGCGTCGGTGTTGCGGCGCAGTGCCTTCCAGTCGACCACGAAGAGCGTCATCAGTGCGAAAATCACCCACGGCAGGTAGCCCACGATGAGGGTGATGAAATTGTAGTACCACGGTTCGACACACGACTCATAACTCATGGTCTGCGTCATACGCCCCACGTTCTCCTCGAGCACCAGGTCGAGGAACTCCTGTCCGCCCTGCTGCCATGCGGCATAATACCAGATGGCGGGAAGGACGAGCGACATCAGTCCGAAGGCAAGCAGCGAGAAGAAGGCGCGGAAGAAGTTCACCCCACGGCAGAGCAAGAACACCCCCACCACCAGACAGGGGATGAGCGTGCCTACAGGCCCCTTGGTGAACGTGCCCAGGCTCAACATCAGTATGGCCCACCAGGGTATGCCACGCATCCCTTTCTCCCACCATCGGTAGAAGAAGAGCATGGCCATCACGGTGAAGGCCGTGAGCAGCATGTCGACCCGGCAGTTGGCCCCCTGCCGGTGCAGTTCCCACGAGGTGAAAGCCACCAGGGCGGCAAGGAGCGCCACGGTGGAGCCTTTTCTACGGAAATAGAATACGAAAGTGGCCAGGGTGAGCATGATATAGGCCACTGCCGAAGGCACGCGCGAGGTGAACTCCGTCACCTTGCCGCCCACCACGCTCACTGCCGCCACGCACCAGTGGAAGAAGGGAGGTTTGTAGGCCATCTCGCCCACGCTGTTGCGCGGCAGCACCCAGTTGCCCGACTCGATCATCGAGTAGCTCACGATGCTCTCGCGGGGCTCGCCCTTGGTGTTGTAGTCGTAGATGCCGAGGAAGGGGATGACCGTGAGCACGCACAGTATCAGCAATAGCCAGAATGTCTTTTTCAGTGTCATAGCAGAGTGGTGAAGTGATTATTCGTCCATTTGGAAGAGTGGGTCTTCGGGCATCACCATCTCTGGTTTCTGCTTCTCTACCTCGAGGATGTTCTGCGGCACGTATTTCTTGTCGACCACCAGGCGGAAGGAATACTCACGGAACCAGCGGTCGGTCATGATCAGGTGTCCTCTCTGGCCGTTCGTAGCGCCCCAGCTGTTCTCCACCTTCCATTTCTTTGCCTTGCCGTCGGCATCGAGGTCTACGGCGGTGAGCGTCATGGCGTGCGTGGAACCGCTGTCGAAGGTCATGATGCGCTGCGCCTTGTCCATGGTGAACGTGGTGCCGAAGAGCGAGCCATAGTCGTAGTTGTCGAGGTCGAGATATCCCCGCTTGCGGTCGAGCTGCTTGGCCACGTCGTAGGAGGAGTAGAGTTTGCATCCGTCTTTTATCGACGCGATGGCCATCTGCTCGATGTCGTCCATGGGCAGGTTGACGTATTTCCAGTTGTGTCCGTCGTAGGTGTGGCGGTCGTACTCCACCTCATAGGTCTTGTAGTAGGGTCGGCGCGGGTCGTTCATCGCCATGATGAATGTGCCGTTGATTGGTCCGCCCACCGTCTCTTTGTAGAACTCCTTCGGGGTATAGCGGCGTGCCTCGGTGATGGCCTTGCCGCTCTTGTCGGTGAAGGCATAGGTGAACTCCTTCACCGGCTCGCCCAAGGTGATGGCGAGGATATGGTAGATCACTCCCAGCATCTCGGTCTTGCGCTGCTGGATGGCAGCCGGTTTCTTGCCGTCGGCACCCATCTGGCGCAGTTCGAGTCCGAACTCACGCAGTTTCGAAGCCACGATCTTGGCCATGCTCCGAGTGTTCTCGGCCGAGTAGGTCTCGGGCTGCACGCTCATCGGCACCAGTCCGTATTTCTCGGCCAGGTCGGCCACGCCACAGAAAGTGCCGCCATCGTTGATGGGACTCTTGAAGAAGAAGCGCACACGTGGGTCGTCGATGGGTTTCTTGTAGGTATCGATCACCCCTTGCAGCATGAGGTTGGCCTTCTCCAACTGGTCGTAGAAGAAGAGATAGTCTTGCGAGAACTCCACCGTCATCGTGTCTTTGTGGGCACGGGCGAAGTTGGAGCGCAACACGTTGAGTCCGCTGAACATCCAGCACCGTCCGCTGCTTTTCTGGTCGTGAATCGACTGGCTTTTCGTCTCGTTGCTGAAATACGTGTCAACGGGTCCCTGGTTGGCGAAATTCTTCACCAGGTCTTCGATGGAGTTGGATGCGATGGCATTGAAAAGGGCCTTGTCGGCAGTGCCGGCCGACTGGGCGCTTTCTATTTTCTTAAGCATATCGGCAGAGATGCCGCCATTGGCCGTCTGGGCCGACATGGGAGCAGCCATCAGGATGGCCGCGAAGAGTGTAACAGCTAATTTTTTCATGCTTCCTTGATTTTTGGGACAAAGTTACGAAAAGTCGAGTGGAAAATGAAAAGAATTAATTCTTTTCTTTTCCCGAGACGGAGTAACTTCGCCGCGCAGCGGCAAAGTTACGAAAAGTCGAGTGCAGAACAAAATGAATTTATTCATTTTTTATGCCGAGACGGAGTAACTTCGCCGCGCAGCGGCAAAGTTAGTGCAAACCGAGCGCAGATTCAGAGTACTCGGAATACTCAGAATAATCAGATTACTCAGAGTAATCAGAGTAATCAGAATACTCAGAATACTCCGTAGTTTCAAAATAAAAACTACGGAGTGTGCTGAAAAGACTGAGAGCCTTCAAAAAAGAATCAGAGTTTTCAGCACATTCCGTAGTTGAATATATACTCGGATGTATGTTTATTCGGCAACCAGAGTGAAGGAATCACCGTTCCACTTCAGCAACTTCTCCGTGATGTCGTAGCCTTCCTCTCCATTGTCGGAATAAAGATTCACCACGATGTCTTTGCCCTTCTTGGGAAGTTCCAGTGCATAGGAGGGGAAGTCCTTGTCGAGTGCCACATCTGCCACCACCTTGTAGACATCCTTGTCGGCAGTCATGACGTTGGTCTTCGGGTCGTAATCATAGAACATGAAGGCTGTCTCGGAATCGCTGTTCTCGCTGCCGTTCTCCATGAAGACTCCCACCAGTGAATGGCCGTTTTTACGGTTCCAATAGCACATTTCGGTGGCGCGGACGATTTCTGTCAATAGAAAGGATCTGATGTAGCCGTTAGTAATATCACTTTCTACTCTGTATATTTCGGCATCCTCGTTGTATGCTTTGGGGTTGGCAAAGTATTTCAGCATCTTCTTATTGGGTTCATAACTGTCGTACTTGCTGCAGAAAGCCAGTGCGAAGTCCTCGATATTGGCCTTGGCGCCCTTCGGACTGACAGTAATGGGCGCACTCTGCCAGTTGCTTACTATGGCACTGAGTCCCTCTGGCGAAGCGGCATCCTCACCATCGGCCTCACTTTCGGTCTGTGCCTCTGTCGATGCCGCCTCCGTCTTGTCGGCTTTCGGCTCACCAGAGGCATTCTCTCCTTCGTTGGCCGACTTGCCACAACCTGTCAGCATGGCCACGCATACGATGGCCACCATGGCCATCCACTTGTCAAATCTCTTAAGAATTTTCATTGTTGTTCTGATTATGATTATGGTTAATATAAAATTGTCTCTAAGGTTAGTGGGGTAAACAGGTCACTTCTGGTAGAACGTAATCCAATTGGTGCGGTATTTGTAATTGGGTGACACTTTGCTCGCCGGGAACAGTTCCCTGACTTGGCCATCAGCATCGCGATACCAGGCGTAGTTCCATCCACTGCCCATGTCGAGGTAGAGGGCATGGGTGACGTGATAGTCGACAAGGCTCTTCACGAACGACTCGTAAGACATCGACTTCCTGCACTCGATGATGCACAGGCGGCCCGCCTTCTCGCACAAGGCCCTGTAGATGGTTCGCTTCGTCCTCATCTTGCTGGATATCGGGCGTGCCACGCCGTCTTTTACGATCAACAACTGGCAAAAGCCCATACTCCATCCGCTGGCCGTGGACGGATAGTCGGCCTTGCGCATGAATCGCCATTTGTCTTTCTTCCATACAAAGCCACCTGTGTTGGCACGGCAACTGTATCCTTTCTTCATCACGCCATCGCAGATATGGTTGTCGGCCACATTCAAGTGGCGGAACTCTGACAGCAGTTCGCCGGTAAAGGCCGCCTCGCAGCAGAACTCCACGCCAGGCGAGCCCGTCGGGGGCATCTGTCCGCACCCCAGGTCGATACGGGAGAAGTCGGGATAGTAGACATTGAGCGAAGGTGTTGTCTCAAGGGTAACCGCTGCAGCCTGCAGGGCAAACACCAAGGCCAAGCCGATGATCTTTATAACTCGCATTTCTTGATTCGGTTTCTGGAAAGGGTTACAGGTATTGAAAGACGACATGCTTTCCGTATTTCTCAGTTAGTTTAAAATCTGCTACAAATATAGCGAAAAACGATGAAACAGAAAGAATAAAGGGAGAAAAATCGACAGTTGACAAAAGAATCAATCGTGCTCACCACCTGTGCTCCTCTTTTTGTATAGCATGAGCATCGCTTCGCCTTCGCTAGCACTTTTCTGAAGTACATACCTTTTCTCCAACGTCTTACTAATCTCGGTAGGCAAACCTATCCAATAGTCCACAATAATCCATTGGGCCTCACCATGCACAAATTCATCAATGGTCTTCTCATACACATTGAGGTTGTAGTTGCGCGAGAATTCCTGTAAGGCGAAGAAGCGGTAACTTGGGTGAATGTTCCACCGCAACAGAATCTCTGGCAGACATCCGTAATTTGCAAAAGAACGAAAACCGTCTTCGGGCACGCTCTCCAGAAGCGAGTCGTAAGCCTTGTACAGGGCTCTTTGTGGCGAGTCGTCGTAAATGGCATTCTTGCCGAGGGAATAGACTCCGTTGAAGAAGTTGACACCGATAATGAGGAGCGAAACGGCCATGCTGAGTTTGTGCAACAGTCGGTTAGAACGCCTGTCGCCAATGATGTTCTTCAGTTCAAGAAGGCCAATGACAGCGAACGGAAGGCAGATGTGGGCATAGTTGGGATAGCAGTTGGTTCTCACAAAGAAAATCACACATAACAAGCTCATGGCAAACCAGACAAGCCCCATTCTCCTACGATTCTTTCTGAAAATGAGAAGCAATCCCACGATGATAAAAGACAGGCAGTTGAAGTAACTGCAAATAAGGGCAATTGCACGTTTCAGATACATTGGCGATACCCAAAGACCACAATTCTTCAGATAGTGAATGTTGCTGGTGAAAACGGCATAATAAAAGTCTTCCAGACTATTCTTGGCCCAAAAGTAAATGACGAATGGCAGGCAGACGAGCAGAACACCAACCGTCATGGCCGCCAAATTGGATAGCATCAATTTAAACTGTCTCTTGGCAAGGAAATAGACAAACAAGTAGGCGACAACCATCATCACCACGAGTCCGTTGCTGGCTCGTGTCATGATGCAAAAGCCTAGGGCTACCCCATAGATGAAATGATGACCTAGAGAAGTGTTTGTTTTTGTTTGATCGTCTTGCTCCAACCATTTATAAAACAGGTAGAAAGCGTAAACAATCAATGGCATTGCGTATTCACTGGCATTGTTGCCACAATTGTACCCCAGAGACAAGCCTAAAAGCAATACGATTGTCAGCCAGAATGATGATTTTTTGCTAAAACCAATCTGTAGAAACCAGAATGTGACGAGAGCTGTGGCGAAAAAGAAAACCGTCTGCACGATAACTATTCCGGCCCTGGCAGATAAAAGCCAATAGCCCAGTGCATTCATGGCGTAGAGCAAGGGACCTTTATTGTCGTAGAGGTCTTTGTAGGGAATGGAGCCCGAAAGCCATTCCTTACCTATGAGTTGGAAGATAAAAGAGTCACAAGTGCCAGGATAAGGGTATAACGGAGAGGTAGATGTGGAATACACCAACACAAAGAAACAGGAGAAAACTAAAAGAGCGGTGATGCATACCCAATTGTCCTTCAGTCCTCCTCGACACATTTTCGATGTCATGCTAGTCTGTCCTTTCATACCAGTCAAAATCCCAAGCAGAGGCAAAGATAGTGCAAGGAGAATGAAATGCAAAATAAAAATCAAAGTTTTTATTTTCAATTAAGAAACGCAGCCTATCTTTGCGACAGTTGACAAGAAAACCCCACATCTTCTTGCGAGGATGTGGGGGAAAGAAGTGCA